>Ga0070741_10006699_pt1 | contig 24517 bp, 22 predicted proteins | sample Coa_R1_4_FD_66440 | JGI IMG/M metagenome (GOLD analysis project Ga0070741, IMG submission 66440) | Surface soil microbial communities from Centralia Pennsylvania, which are recovering from an underground coalmine fire - Coalmine... | ecosystem: Environmental > Terrestrial > Soil > Unclassified ... | reverse complement strand
CACGACGCCGACCTGAAAGCGCATATCACCGGCCGGACGGCGAATGTCAGCATCGGTCAGGGCGCGGCCGACACGCCCGCGGGCCGCAAGCTCAACATCTCCGATGCCGTCTTCGAAGTGCCGGACACCTTCCCGAAACCCGTGCAGTCCAAGGTCAGATTCCGGATCGAAGGTCCTGTACCGGCAGTTGCCGAAATTCTCGCCTCGGACAAGCTGAGCGACCTCTCTGCGACGCTGGTTGATCCCAATGCGAGCAAGGGAACGGCGTCCGCTATCGTCAACCTCGCTTTGCCGATCAAGCACGACGTCGCGCGGGCTGACGTGAATTACAGCGTCACCGCCGATCTCGGCGGGTTTGCCGCCGATCGGCTGATGATGAATCAGAAGGTCGAGTCCAATTCGCTGAAAGTGGTCGCCAACAATCAGGGCTATCAGGTCAAGGGCGACGTGAAAATCAACGGGCAGCCGGCCTCGCTGGATTACCGCAAGCAGAATGACGGCGATGCGGATATCAAGTTGCAGGCGACGCTCGATGAGGCAAGCCGCGCCCGCTTCGGCTTCGACCTCGGGCCTGCGGTGAGCGGCAACATCCCGGTCAAGCTGAGCGGAAAGATCGGCGGCGACAACACCAAACTCGGCATCGACGCCGATCTCACCCAGCTCAAGCTCGACAATATCCTGCCTGGCTGGGTCAAGGCGGTTGGCAAGCCGTCGCGCGCGACGTTCAACGTGGTGCAGAAGCCGCAATCGACCCGCCTTGAAGACATCGTGATCGAAGGCGGCGGCGCTTCCATCAAGGGCTCGCTAGAGGTCGATCAGAATGGCGATCTCATCAATGCGAATTTCCCGACCTACGCGCCCTCCGAAGGCGACAAGACCTCGCTGCGCGCCGAACGCGGACCGGACGGCGCTCTCAAGGTGACCATGCGCGGCGACGTCTTCGACGGCCGCAGCTTTCTCAAGACCGCGATCTCCGGCAAGGATACCGACGCCAAGTCCAAGACCAAGGGCATGGATCTCGACGTCGATGTGAAGCTCGGCGCGGTCGCCGGCTTCTTCGGCGAAGCGCTGCGCAGCGTCGACGCCAAGATGTCCCGCCGTGGCGGCGCGATCAAAAGCTTTGTGTTTAGCGGCAAGCTCGGGCGCGAGACGCCTGTCACGGCCGACTTGCGCGGGCGCGGGCAAAGCCAAGGCCGCGACGTGATCCTGCTCGAGACCAACGATGCCGGTGCGTTCCTGCGTTTCAGCGACACTTACTCAAAGGTCGTCGGTGGCCAGCTGCAGCTGGCAATCGATGCCCCGACCTCGGATCCGGGCCCCAAGGAAGGATTGCTCAATGTCCGCGACTTCACCGTGAAAGGCGAAGCCTCGCTCGATAAGCTGGTGTCCGGTGGCCAGCCAACGCCCGGCGGTATCGGCTTCTCACGGCTGCGCGCCGAGTTCAGCCGGCAGAACGGGCAGCTCACGATCCGTGAAGGCGTGCTCAAAGGGCCCTCCATTGGCGGGACGATCGAAGGCAATATCGATTATCCGGGCAATCACGTGCGGATGAGCGGCACCTTCGTTCCGGTCTACGGCTTGAACAACCTGCTCAATCAGATCCCGGCTGTCGGGCTGTTGTTCGGTGGCAGCGATGAAGGCGTGTTCGGATTGACTTACGAGATCGTTGGCACCCCGGACAAGCCGACGCTGAACGTCAATCCAATTTCAGCAATGCTCCCGGGCGTGACCCGGAAGATCATGGACTTCAACACCGGCAGGCAGAACGGCGGCGTCGAATTCCCCGCGAACTGAACGTCCGCCTTGACGTCAGCGTCTGAGCGCCGGAACCACCAGAAACGGAATCATGCCGAGGATGACGCTGATCAGCGCATAGAGGATCAGCGGATTATAGCTGTGCGTGACGTCGTGGATGAGGCCGCCGCTCCACGAGCCGAACGCCGATCCCAAGCCGCTGCCGATTGCGATCGCGCCGTAAATCGTGCCGACATATTTTCCCTTGAAGAGTTTCATTGCGGTTGCCGTGAGCAGCGGACCGCGCGAGCCGATCATGCTGCCGAAGCAGATGACGAAGCCGGTCAACACCCAGATGTTCGCATGCCATTGCAGGAGCCAGAGCAGGAAAATCCCGAACACCGACATCGCGTAGGAAAACAGAACGGATGGCCTGCGCCCGATAATGCCGTCGAGCCAGGAGACGCCTAACATGCCGAACAGGAGCACGACGCCGGAAAAGCCCCACGCGGTCGCTGCCTGCAAGGGCGGAAAGCCGACCTCGATCAGGTAGGCCACGATCTGCGGCGTGAGCGCGTACATGCCGATCGCTGTGAAGAAGAAGGTCCAGAACAGCGCCCAGAACGCGTGGTGCCGCATGGCGCGGCCGAGCGTCCAGCCTTCGTCGCCGCCGTCGTCAGCGGCGATTTTGGTGAGATGAGGTTGTCCTTCCGAGAACAGTCGCCACGGCAAGACCAGCAGCGGCAATAGCAGCACCAGCGCGCTTGCGCCGAAGATTTGATAGGCGCCGCGCCAGCCGAAACGCTCGATCAGGAGTTGCGAGGCCGGCAGCAGCGCGAGCACGCCGGCGCCGGTTGCGGAATAGACCACGGCCATCGCTGTCGGCAGCTTTGGGCCGAACCAGCGGCCGAGCAGAATGGAATTCGGCACATTGCCGATCAGCGCGATGCCGAGCCCGACGCAGACGCCGACGCTGAACTGGATTTGCCACAGCTGCGTGGCACTGGCGGCGAACAGGAACGCGCCGCCAAACAACAGCAGGCCAAGCGAATAAACGCTTCGCGGTCCGGAATAGTCGAACAGGCGGCCAATCAGCGGCGAGGCGAGGCCGCCCGCGAGCGCACTCAACGAATAGACGGAGACGACCTGGGCGCGGTCAAAGCCAAAACTTTCCGAGATCGGCAGCAGGAAGACCGAAAAGCTTTCGCCGAGGCCACGCCCGAGCACGGAGAGAGCAAAGCAGATCGCGAGCACGCCAAGCGCGGTGTGCACCGGCTTGACCGATATGGCGGCGGTTCCTTCCCGTGGTGTCTCTTGATCCATTGGAAGAATGGGAGCCTGTTTTGGTCCCGAAGCACAAGCCCGCCTGGGGAATGCGCTTATGCAGGCTTGAGCAGCACGTGGCGCTTCTTGCCGAACGAGAGCTTGATGACGCCTTCCGGTGTCAGGTCGGACGCCCTCAGCAGCATCTTCTCATCGGTGACCGCAATGTCGTTGACGCGCAGGCCGCCACCCTTGATTTGACGGCGCGCTTCGCCGTTCGACGCCACGAGACCGGCCTTGACGAAGGAGGCGAGCACGCCGATCCCGGCGTCGAGTTCCGATTTTGAAACTTCGACCGTCGGCAGGTTTTCCGCGATCGCGCCTTCCTCGAAAGTTCGCCGCGCGGTCTCAGCCGCCTGTCGCGCCGCGTCTTCGCCGTGCAGCAGCGTGGTTGCGGCGTCGGCGAGCGCCTTCTTGGCCTCATTGATTTCCGCACCCTCGAGCTTGGCCAGTTTTGCGATCTCGCTCATCGGCAGCGTGGTGAAGAGCTTCAGGAACTTGACGACGTCCGCATCCTCGGTGTTGCGCCAGTATTGCCAGAAGTCGTAGGGCGAAAACTGGTCGGCGTTGAGCCACACCGCGCCTTGCGCGGTCTTGCCCATCTTGGCGCCGGAGGCGGTCGTGAGCAGCGGCGTCGTCAGCGCGAACAGTTGCGGCGTGCCCATGCGGCGGCCGAGGTCGACGCCCATGACGATGTTGCCCCACTGGTCCGAGCCGCCCATCTGCAAGCGGCAGCCGGTCCTTCGTGCGAGTTCGACGAAGTCGTAGGCCTGGCAAACCATATAGTTGAACTCGATGAAACTCATCTCCTGCTCGCGCTCGAGGCGGAGCCTGACTGAATCCATGGTCAGCATGCGATTGACCGAGAAATGCTTGCCGACGTCGCGCAGCATTTCGATCCAGTTGAGCTTGGTGAGCCACTCGGCATTGTCGAGCATGACCGCATCGCTTGCGCCCGCGCCGTAGCGCAGCACCTTCGCAAAAACGCCACGAATCGAGGCCTTGTTAGCTTCGATCTCCGCAACGGTGCGGATGGCGCGCGTCTCGTCCTTGCCTGAGGGGTCGCCGACCATGGTGGTGCCGCCACCCATCAGGGTGATCGGCTTGTTGCCGCTTTGCTGCAACCAGTACAACATCATCATGGTCAGGAAATTGCCGATATGCAGCGACGGCGCGGTGCAGTCGTAGCCGACATAGGCGGTGGCCTCGCCCTTGGCGGCAAGCGTGTCCAGGCCTTCGAAGTCGGAGGCCTGGTGAATAAAGCCGCGCTCTTGCAGCACGTTGAGGAAATCAGACTTGAAAGCGGTCATCTTTCTTCGAACCTGATCATTTTTGTTTTACGGTATTTGCAGCAAATTGGGCGAACTTAACCATGGTGGACTGCTGCGGATGGGCGCGCTGTGGCATTATAAGATGTGCCCGTTTGGCACAAGGTGAATGCAAAGCTGAACGTCCTGGGGTAGGGCAGAGGCTCGAATTAAGATGATGTTAACGGCCCTCGGTCTGATGAGCGGCACCTCGCTGGACGGGGTCGACGTCGCCATGATCGAAACCGACGGCAGACGCGTCAAGGCGTTCGGCCCGTCCGGTTACCGACCCTATACCGATGTCGAACGCCGCCTTTTGCTCCAGGCGCTGACCGAGGCGGTTCATCTCCAGGTGCGCGAGGCTCGTCCCGGCATCCTCCAGGAGGCTGAGCGGGTCGTCACGGCAGCGCATGCCGAAGCCATCGCAAGCTTCAAGAGCCAGAACCGCATCGCGAGCGAGGACATTGATATCGTCGGCTTCCACGGCCAGACCGTGCTGCACCGTCCAGCCGAGAAGATGACCGTGCAGATCGGCGACGCCGTTGCGCTCGCCAGAGCCGTCCATATCCCGGTCATGCATGATTTCCGCGCCGCCGACGTTGCGGCCGGCGGTCAGGGCGCGCCACTCGTTCCCGTCTATCACCGTGCGCTTGCACAATCGCTGGAACGCGAGGGGCCGATCGTCGTGCTCAATATCGGCGGCGTTGCCAACATCACCTATATCGATGGCGATACGCTGATTGCCTGCGATACCGGACCCGGCAACGCCTTGCTCGACGATTTCGTCTCCCGCTCCATCGGCCAGCGCTTCGATACCGATGGCCGTCTGGCGGCGCAGGGCACGGTCGATGAGAGCTGGATCGCCCAGGGCTTGTCTCTGCCGTTCTTTGCGGCCCCGCCGCCGAAATCACTCGACCGCAACGATTTCGCCAAGCTGGTGCTTCGCGATCCCTCTCCCGCCAATGGGGCAGCCACCTTGACCGCTTTCACGGTCGCGGCCATCGCAAAGGTTGTTCCGCACCTGCCGAAGCGGCCGAAGAGCTGGGTCGTTGCGGGCGGCGGTGCACGCAACCTCACCATGATGCGGATGCTGCGAGAACGGCTCGCCCCGGCAGTCGTCGAAGCGGCCGATGCGCTCGGCTGGTCGACGGATTCCATCGAAGCGCAGGCGTTCGGCTTCCTCGCCGCACGCGGCCTGAAGGGTTTGCCGCTCAGCTATCCGGCGACGACGGGCGTTCCGCTACCAATGACCGGCGGGCTCGTCGCGCGACCGTGATCCAGTGCCCACGTTCCGAAGTTCGTGCGCCACCTCAGCAGCCACTTTCACGAACTTCGGAAAGTCACGGGCACTAGCAAACATTTGATTCCAGTGCCGCTTTCTATTTGAAGTTCCTGGATCGAATTCGCCGTTTGTGGTGCAGGAACTTCAAATAGGCGGCACTGGGCGAACTTGACAGATTAATGCAGTTGCATTTAATTCGATGCATCTGCATTAATCGGGTCCATGCGCCATGCCCGCTTGCCTCAAACTGATCAGCCACAAGCTCTGTCCCTATGTGCAGCGCGCGGTGATTGCGCTGACCGAAAAGGGCGTCCCGTTCGAGCGGATCGATGTCGACCTTGCCAACAAGCCGGACTGGTTTCTGAAGATATCGCCGCTTGGCAAGACGCCTGTGCTGCAGGTCGGCGATGCCGCGATTTTCGAATCCGCCGTCATTCTCGAATATCTCGAGGAAACCGAGCCGAAGCCCCTGCATCCGGCCGATCCGCTGCGGCGGGCCGAGCATCGCGGCTGGATCGAGTTCGGCTCAGCCGTGCTCAACGACATCGCTGGGCTTTATTCGGCACCCGATGAAGCTTCCTTCAAGGCCAAAGCGGCCCAGCTCGAGGCGCGTTTTGCGCGGCTTGAGGCGCGCGTTGCGGCCTCGCCGTGGTTCGATGGCGAAGCGTTCTCGCTGGTCGACGCCGTCTTCGGCCCGGTGTTTCGCTATTTCGACGTGTTCGACGGGATCGGCGACTTTGGCATCTTGTCGCAAAAGCCAAAGCTCGCACGCTGGCGCACCTCGCTTGCTTCGCGTCCATCGGTACGCACTGCCGTCAGCTCCGATTACCCGGCGCTGCTGCGTGATTTCCTGAAGCGGCGGAATTCCTGGATATCGCAGCTCCAGGCCCAAATCGCTGCCTGACCGTTTCCTAAAGTTCAGCCGCCATTTTCGCGAGTGTCGCAACCGTGTTCATGTTGCGCGCAGTGCCGGTTTTTGCAGCGGGAATGACGAGTTTGGACGATCCCATCCCTTCGCCGTAGTGGATGTAGATCTCGCGCAGACCAAGCTTGATCTTCTCGTCCTTCTGGCCGCGGACGTCCTTGAGCGCGCCGGCCGCCGGCGCGTGATCGAGGAACAATGCCATGGTGCGGTTCGGCGCCAGCTTTGCAAAGGGATTGTCGGCCAGGACCTGCGCCATTTCCTCGGCGTTGCGCACGAGAACGCCGATCGGTTTGCCGGCATAGGCCGCAAGCCGCTTCTCGAGCAGCCTTGATCGCCGCCTCCGACTTCCGGCTTGCGAACACGACGTTGCCGCTGGCGATATAGGTTTTGACCGACGAGAAACCGAGCTCCTCGCACATCGCCTTCAGCTCGCTCATCGCGAGCTTGCCGGTGCCGCCGACATTGACCGCGCGCAGCAAGGCGACCCAGGCGGTCATGTGATGTTAGCGAACGTTCGCAAGCCGCATATCGAGATAGGCGGTCACCGATTGCATCAACGGCTCGAGCTTGCCGTCGAAGAAGTGGTTGGCGCCGGGAATGACCTGCTGATCGATCACGATGCCCTTTTGTGTCTTGAGCTTCTCGACCAGCGTGTTGACGTCCTTCGGCGGCACCACCGCGTCCTTCTCGCCATGCACGATCAGGCCCGAGGACGGGCAGGGCGCGAGGAACGAGAAGTCGTAGAGATTGGCGGGCGGCGCGATCGAGATGAATCCTTCGACCTCCGGCCGGCGCATCAGAAGCTGCATGCCGATCCAGGCGCCGAAAGAAAAGCCCGCAACCCAGCAGGCGCGCGCTTCAGGATTGATGGTTTGCGCCCAATCAAGCGCGGAAGCTGCATCCGAGAGCTCACCGGTGCCGTGATCGAACGAGCCCTGGCTGCGGCCGACGCCGCGGAAATTGAAACGCAACACCGAGAAGCCGCGATGCGCGAAAGCGTAGTAGCACTGGTAGACGATCTGATGATTCATCGTGCCATGAAACTGCGGATGCGGATGCAGGATCATCGCGATCGGCGCATTCTTCTGCTTCGCCGGATGATAACGGCCTTCGAGACGGCCCGCGGGGCCGGTGAAAATAACTTCGGGCATAGACGGTCCTTAGGCGAAACGACCGATGTGTCGCTGGCATCGTCTGTCGCTTCTCGGCGCGCGAAGAGGAAAGGCCGGCAGCAACGCGATGGCTGGTGATGGAGGCCGCGTTCTAACATAGGGCGAGGGGCAAAATGCAAGGACTTTGAACATCCGCTTGCCTGTTCAAGATGTTAGGTGGCATTCCGGAATTTCATCGCCAACTGGCGTAAGACACGGTCTATCTGCCTAGCCCACGCAAGTTGTTGAAGGTATTATTTTACGCCGATGTCCGACCGCGTCTATCTCGACTGGAATGCGACGACGCCGCTTCGCGACGAAGCGCGGCGGGCGATGCTTGGCGCGCTGGATTTGCCAGGCAACGCATCCTCGGTTCATGCGGAGGGTCGTGAAGCGCGAAAATGGATCGAAGCGGCGCGAGCAGCGGTCGCCGGCGCGGTCGGAGCGCTATCGAGAAATGTCGTCTTCACCTCGGGCGGGACCGAAGCCAATGCGCTGGCGTTGGCGCCCGGCCTCAAGCGGGACGGCGGTCCGGCCGTCGAACGGCTGGTGGTATCAGCGGTCGAGCATGCATCGGTCCTGTCAGGCGGACGTTTTCCGCAAACAGCCATCGCAAGCCTCAAGATCAGCCGCGACGGCGTCGTCGACCTCGACGATTTGCGCGAGCTGCTTCGTGGTGGATCGCCAGCGCTGGTGTCGATCATGCTTGCCAACAATGAAACCGGCGCGATCCAGCCGATCGCTGAGGCGGCCGGAATCGTGCACGAGGCGGGCGGGCTCTTGCATGTCGATGCGGTCCAGGCGCTGGGCAAGATTCCGTTCGATATGAACAGACTGGGCGCTGATCTCCTCTCCGTGTCGGCGCACAAGATCGGCGGTCCCAAGGGTGTCGGCGCGCTGGTGCTGTCGGAGGGGTTGAGCGGGCCCGAGCCGCTGCTCCGTGGCGGGGGGCAGGAGCTGAGCCGCCGGGCGGGAACGGAGAACGTGGCGGGGATCGCAGGTTTCGGTGCCGCCGTCGGCGCGGCCATGGCCGGCCTTTCGGCCGAGCGCGCCCGGATCCAGGCTTTGCGGGACCGGCTGGAAAAGGGGCTGCAGCAGACCCCCGGCATGATCGTATTCTCGGATACGGTCGAGAGGTTACATAATACCACTTTGTTTACGGTTCCCGGTCTGAGGGCTGAAACGGCCGTCATCGGCTTCGATCTGGCGGGAATTGCCGTGTCTTCGGGGTCCGCCTGTTCCTCCGGCAAGGTGCAGCCGTCCCATGTCCTGGAGGCCATGGGGTTCGATGCCGACATCGCCCAAGGCGCGGTGCGGCTCAGTATGGGCTGGTCCACGCAGGATGCGGACATCGAATCGTGCCTGGAGGCTTGGCGAAGGCTCTCGGGTCGACTACTTAAGGATCAGCGACGAAACACAGCTTGAACCGTTCTAAGCAGGTGATTTCGTCGGGAAAACATCGTAAGAGACGCGAATAATTTGTTCCACCGCGGTCCTTGAAACCGCGAGCGGAGGACTGAATGGCTGCCGTACAAGAGACGGTCGATCGGGTTCGCCAGATCGACGTCGACCAGTATCGATATGGGTTCGAGACGCTCATCGAATCCGAGAAGGCCCCGAAGGGGCTTAGCGAAGATACTGTCCGCTTCATTTCCGCAAAGAAGAACGAGCCGGCCTGGATGCTGGAATGGCGTCTGGAGGCGTATCGCCGCTGGCTGACCATGACCGAGCCGACTTGGGCGCGCGTCAACTATCCCAAGATCGATTACCAGGACATCCACTACTACGCTGCACCGAAGCCGAAGAAGGCGCTGACCTCGATCGACGAGATCGATCCCGAAATTCTCAAGACCTACGAGAAGCTCGGCATTCCCTTGCGCGAAGTCGCGATCCTCGAAGGCGTCGAGCCGCCGCCCGGCGGTGAACCTTCGGCGAGCCGCAAGATCGCCGTCGATGCCGTGTTCGACTCCGTATCGGTCGCAACCACTTTCAAGGAAGAGCTGAAGAAGGCAGGCGTGATCTTCATGCCGATTTCGGAAGCGATCCGCGAGCATCCGGAGATCGTGAAGAAATATCTCGGTTCCGTGGTGCCGACCTCGGACAACTTCTTTGCCACGTTGAACTCGGCCGTCTTCTCTGACGGCTCGTTCGTCTACGTGCCGCCGGGCGTGCGCTGCCCGATGGAATTGTCGACCTATTTCCGCATCAATGAGCGCAACACCGGCCAGTTCGAACGCACGCTGATTATTGCCGACAAGGGCTCCTACGTCAGCTATCTCGAAGGCTGCACCGCGCCGCAGCGCGACGAGAACCAGCTTCACGCCGCCGTGGTCGAGCTCGTCGCGCTTGATGATGCCGAAATTAAGTATTCGACGGTGCAGAACTGGTACCCCGGCAACTCGGAAGGGCTGGGCGGCATCTACAACTTCGTCACAAAGCGTGGCGACTGCCGCGGCGTCAGTTCCAAGATTTCATGGACCCAGGTCGAGACCGGATCGGCCATCACCTGGAAATATCCGAGCTGCATCCTGCGCGGCGATAATTCTCGTGGAGAATTCTACTCGATCGCGATCTCGAACGGCCACCAGCAGGTCGATTCCGGCACCAAGATGCTGCATCTCGGCAAGAACACGACCAGCCGCATCATCTCCAAGGGCATCGCGGCGGGCGTATCGCAGAACACCTATCGCGGTCTCGTCACCGCGCATCGCAAGGCAACCGGCGCGCGCAACTACACGGCCTGCGACTCGCTCCTGATCGGCGACAAATGCGGCGCGCACACCGTGCCTTACGTCGAAGCCAAGAATTCGTCAGCGCTGTTCGAGCACGAAGCCACAACCTCGAAGATTTCCGAGGACGTGCTGTTCTATTGCACCCAGCGCGGCCTGAGCCAGGAAGAGGCGGTCGGCCTCGTCGTCAACGGCTTTGTGAAGGACGTGTTGCAGCAACTGCCGATGGAGTTTGCGGTTGAAGCGCAGAAGCTGATCTCGATCTCGCTGGAAGGTAGCGTCGGTTGACGCTCGGCGCTGGAAGCGCTGCTCCGGCCGCATTGGTTTGAAAGGTAATTGAATGTCGCTACTCGAAGTCAGGGATTTGCAGGTTCGCGTCGACGATCGTGAAATTCTTCACGGGCTGTCGCTGACGGTGAACGAAGGCGAGATCCACGCGATCATGGGGCCGAACGGCTCCGGCAAGTCGACGCTTTCCCACGTTATTGCGGGGAAGCCGGGCTATGAAGTCACCGGCGGCGAAATCCTGTTCCGCGGCGAAGACCTGCTCGAGATGGATCCGGACGAGCGCGCCGCCAAGGGTGTGTTCCTCGCCTTCCAGTATCCGGTCGAAATCCCTGGCGTCGTCACAATGAATTTCCTGCGCACGGCCTATAACGCCCAGCGCAAGGCGCGCGGCGAAAGCGAACTGATGGCGCCGGAATTCCTGAAGAAGGTGCGCGAGGTCGCCAAGCGCCTCAACATTCCGCAAGACATGCTCAAGCGCGGCGTCAATGTCGGCTTCTCCGGCGGCGAAAAGAAGCGCAACGAGATCCTTCAGATGGCGCTGTTCGAGCCGAGCCTGTGCATTCTCGATGAAATGGATTCCGGCCTCGACATCGACGCGCTGCGGATCGCCGCCGACGGCGTCAACGCGCTGCGTGCGCCGGGACGCGCGATGGTCGTGATCACGCACTATCAGCGGCTTCTGAACTACATCATCCCTGACTTCGTCCACGTGATGTCGAGGGGCAGGGTCGTCAAAAGCGGCGGCAAGGAACTCGCGCTGGAACTGGAGGCGTCCGGTTACGCCCAGTTCGACGACGCGGCTTGACGCCTAAAGACAACGGAATTTGCAATGAATGTCGTGATAGCCAAGAGCGAGACGCGGCGGATGGAGAGCGATATCTTCACTTCGATCCGCGAACGTTTGCCTGGCGCCGGCAAGGTCGCCGAAGGGCGCGCGCAGGCCTTTGCGGCCTTTGAGCGCGCCGGCCTGCCGTATCGCCGTCTCGAAGACTGGAAATATACCGACCTGCGCGTCCTGATGCGCGAGGTGCTGCCGCTTGCAGCCGCGCCCGATGCCGAGGCGCTGAAGCGCGCCGAGGCGGCTTTGGCTTCGCTGCCGGCGATCGATGCCAGCCGTCTGGTGCTGGTCGATGGTGTGTTCGCGCCGTCGCTGTCGGATCTGACTGCGCTGCAGACCGGTATGCGCGTTCAGACGGTGCGCGAGGTTCTCGACGACGCCGGCAACGCGGCCCGTGGCGATCTTCTCGGGAATGGCGCGGTCTCGGATGCGATGATCGCCCTCAATGCGGCGCTCGCAACAGACGGCGCTGTCGTCACGGTGGCCGATCGGACGGTGCTCGAAAAGCCAGTTCACATTGTGCATGTCGCGACGCGCTCGTCGGCAGCGGCCTATACGCGCTCGTTTCTCACGGTTGGAAATGGTGCACAGGCGACCCTGCTCGAGAGCTTTATCGCGGCGGAGGGCGCAAAATCTTATCAGGTCAATGACGCCGTCATCGTCTCCGTCGGTGACGATACCCAATTGCAGCAGGTTCGCCTGATGTCGGATAGCGTGGATGCCGCCAACATCACGACGGCGATCTTTACCGTCGGCGCGAAGGCGCGCCTCACCACCTTCAATATGACGAGCGGCGGCGGCCTCAGCCGCTATCAGGGTTACCTGACGTTTGCGGGCGAGGGCAGTGAGGTCAGCGCCAACGGCGTCAACCTGCTCAATGGCCGCCAGCACGCCGACACCACGCTGTTCCTGGACCATGCCGTTCCGCATTGCATGAGCCGGGAAGTGTTCCGCGCGGTCCTCGACGACCGCGCGCACTCGGTGTTCCAGGGTCGCATCATCGTTCGGCCCGACGCGCAGAAGACCGACGCCAAGATGATGACGCGGGCGCTGCTTCTGTCCGACGAAGCCGAGGCCGACAACAAGCCGGAACTGGAAATCTTTGCCGACGACGTGACCTGCGGTCACGGCGCCACGACAGGCGCGCTCGACGAAAGCCTGCTGTTTTATCTTCGCGCCCGTGGCCTGTCCGAGAAGGAAGCGCAGTCGCTTCTGATCCAGGCCTTTGTGGGCGAAGCCATCGAATCCATCGCCAGCGATGATTTGCGCGACGTGGCGATTGCGACCGCGCAGCGCTGGCTGGAGATGCGAGGATGACCATGCATCCGGCCGTCGCAAACGGTTCTTATGACGTTGCCCGCCTGCGGCAGGATTTCCCTGCGCTGGCGATGCAGGTTTATGGCAAGCCGCTCGTCTATCTCGATAACGCGGCCTCGGCGCAGAAGCCGAACGCCGTGCTCGACCGGATGACGGAGGCTTACAAAAGCGAATACGCCAACGTGCATCGCGGCCTGCATTATCTCGCCAACGCGGCGACCGAGGCCTATGAGGGCGCCCGCATCAAAGTGGCGAATTTCCTGAACGCGAAGCGGCCGGAGGAGATCGTCTTCACCCGCAACGCGACCGAAGCGATCAACCTCGTGGCGTCTTCCTGGGGTGCGCCGAACCTCAAAGAGGGCGACGAGGTCGTGCTCTCGATCATGGAGCACCATTCCAACATCGTGCCGTGGCATTTCCTGCGGGAACGTCAGGGCGTCGTCATCAAGTGGGTCGATGTCGACGACGAAGGCAATTTCTTGATCGAGGAATTCGAGAAGGCGCTGTCGCCGCGCACCAAGCTCGTCGCCATCACGCAGATGTCGAATGCGCTCGGCACCGTCGTGCCGGTCAAGGACGTCGTGCAGATCGCCCACGCCAGGGGCATTCCGGTCCTGGTCGACGGCAGCCAGGGCGCCGTGCATCTGATGGTCGATGTGCAGGACATCGGCGCGGATTTCTATGTCTGCACCGGCCACAAGCTGTATGGGCCGACGGGTATCGGCGTGCTCTACGCCAAGTACGATCACCTCGTGGAAATGAGGCCCTATAACGGCGGCGGTGAAATGATCCGCGAGGTCGGGCGTGATGTCGTCACCTATGGCGATCCGCCGCACAAATTCGAGGCCGGCACGCCGGCGATCGTGGAAGCAATCGGACTGGGAGCCGCGATCGACTACGTCAACTCGATCGGCAAGGAGCGGATCGCCGCGCATGAGCACGACCTTCTGACCTATGCGGAAGCGCGCCTGCGCGAGATCAATTCGCTCCGCATGATCGGGACCGCCAAAGGCAAGGGACCCGTGATTTCCTTCGAGATGAAGGGCGCGCATCCGCATGATGTCGCGACCGTCATCGACCGGCAGGGCGTCGCGGTTCGTGCCGGGACCCATTGCGTGATGCCCCTTTTAGAGCGGTTCAACGTGACCGCGACGTGCCGGGCCTCGTTCGGGATGTATAATACGCGCGAGGAAGTCGACCATCTGGCGAGTGCGCTGATCAAGGCGCGGGAATTGTTCGCATGACCGACACTGTTGAAGCCAAGAATCCTGAGATGGAAGCCAAGACTTCCAACATGGAAACGCATTCGGCGTTACCGCCGGAGGAAACCGAGCGGCTGAGCGGCGATATCGTCGCCGCGCTGAAGACCGTGTTCGATCCGGAAATCCCGGCCGACATCTACGAACTTGGGCTGATCTACAAGGTCGAGCTCAAGGACGACCGTTCCGTCGATCTGGTGATGACGCTGACCACGCCGAATTGCCCGGCGGCCGGCGAATTGCCGCAGATGGTGGAGAACGCCGTCGCCAGCGTGCCCGGTGTTGGCGTCGTCAACGTCAACCTGGTTTGGGATCCGGCATGGACGCCGGATCGCATGTCCGATGAAGCGCGTCTCGTCCTCAATATGTGGTGAGCGTTCGGCGGCGTTATTGAATTGGCTCTGGGACATTCCACATGACTGACATGACCCCGACTTCTCCGGCCCCCAAGGCAAAGCGTCCGCGTCCGCAAGTGATGAAGCTGACGGAAGCTGCGGCAACGCGCGTTCAAGAACTGACCAAGCGTGCGGATTCCGAGATCGTCGGTCTTCGGGTCGGCGTCAAGAATGGCGGCTGCGCCGGACAGTCCTATACGGTCGAATATGCCCATGAGATTCGCCCGACCGACGAAGTGGTCGAAGACAAGGGCGTGAAGATCCTGGTCGATCCCAAGGCAGTGCTGTTCCTGCTCGGCACCGAGATGGACTACAAGACCGACAAGATGCAGGCCCAGTTCATCTTCAACAACCCGAACCAGATCGGCGCCTGTGGTTGCGGTGAATCCGTTCAGCTCAAGCCAGCCGACGTCGAAGGCTGATCCCGGCTTCTGTGCTACGGTTGCCCGGTTAGCATGGGGAGCACCGGACGCCGATGGATCGTGATTTCCTGATCGACCTGTTTTCGGATTTTGGCCCGGTGACGATACGCCGGATGTTCTCCGGCTATGGCATTTCCGCCGACGGCACCAACTTCGCGCTCTCATTGCGCGCGGGGCTTTATTTCCGTGCCGACGAAGCGACGATCCCGCAGTTCGAGGCGGAGGGCTCAAAACCCTTTCAGTATCAGCAAAGGAAGTCGGGGAAGGTTGTCACCGTCAATTCCTATTGGGAATTGCCGGCGCGGCTGTTCGACGATTCAGAAGAATTGACCGGCTGGGCGAGGGATGCGCTCGCAGCGGCGCAACGCGCCGCAGTGAGCAAACGTCCGAGGTCGCGGAAGAAGGCGAAAGTTGCGCCCGGGAAAGCAGCGCCAAAGAAGTCCGCGGCGAAGAAATCCGTGGCCAAAAAGAAGAAAGGGGCAAAAAGAAAATAGGCGTCGTCCCGGCCAAGCGAGCGAGGCGAGCGCGAGCCGGGATCCATAACCACAAATGCATGTCGTTGTGCGAGCTGTCGCTCTAGCTATCGACTTAAAAGATATCGGGGGTTATGGGTCCCTGCTTTCGCAGGGACGACGGTAGGAGGCCGTTATGCCACCTCGCCGCGGGTTTCCGCCATATATTCAGGGTCAGCCTCGCATACCACGCGATTGCGCCCGCCGCGCTTGGCGGCGTAGAGGCACGCATCCGCGCGCTCGATCAGGGAATCGGTATCGTCGCCCGGCTTGAGCATCGATACCCCAACCGAGATGGTGACGCGGCCCAGAATCTCGCCGGTCGACTTCTTCTTCAATTCCTTCGACATGACAGCGCGGCGGACGTGGTCGGCGACCGTCAAGGCCTGGCGCAACGCCGTGTTCGGCAGCACGACGGCGAACTCCTCGCCGCCATAGCGCGCCGTGATGTCCTGGCCCTTGATCGACTGCTTCAGCGACATGCCGACCAGCCGCAACACCTGGTCGCCGGTGAGATGACCGTAGGAATCGTTGAACGACTTGAAGTGGTCGATATCGAACATCATGAGCGATAGCGGCTCGCCGGTCTCAAACGCGCTCTCAACTGCGGTTTCAAGCGAACGGTCGAAGTATTTGCGATTTCCGAGGCCGGTCAGGGGATCGGTGAGGCTTTCCTGCCTGATCGCCTCGAGGCTGTGCTGCAAATTGCTGATTTCAGTCTTCGACAGCGCCAGCCGCTCTTCAAGCGCCTTGGTGGTGTCGCGCATCTCGTGGGTGGTCTTCACGAGCGAGTCGACCACCTTCATGACCTGCTCGCGGTCCACCGCCTTTGCCAGTCGCTCGGTGGCACCGGACAGGCTCGCATTGTAGGAAGCGGACATGCCGAGCGCATCGCCGATCAGCTGCATCACATCATCGATCTCGCCGATGACGCGCGCGCCGACCTTGTCGATGCGATCCGTCGTCTTGAGATGGGAGAGGTAGGTCTCGTAGATCTGCTCAAGGTCGGCTTCGGTCAGCTTGCCGTTGCGGGCAAGCGTCTCGTTGATGACCTGGTTGAGCTGCGAGTTGTATCCGGTGGCGTAGACGTACCAGATTTCATAATTGCGCGGGATTGCGGGCTGCCGCAGGGACCTGATCTGGCCCAGTGCCAATTCGGCAAAGGCCATCGTGCGCTCGTATTCGTCCAGCACCGAATCGCATCCCCAAAGCGAAAGTCAGCGCGGCCCGATTCTCGCGCCAATCAAATAAACTATGCAGGGGAAGCTACCGTAGGTTGACTAACGAGCCGTAAACGGGGGAACCGCATTTATATACTTTCACCCCGCCAACCATCACACGCGGGCGCGGACCGGGCGCAGCAAAAACGCTGGTAGATGAGAGTGATCCGCGGGTTCCGCAGGCGTTGACGAGCTCTGTGGTCGGGATGGGCGACCCGGTGACACCGGCCGGGGCGCAGAGGACGGAGTTGCCGTCGTGGATGTCGTTTCGGCAACTTTTGGTTGTGATGCGGGAGCAGGGTTGCGTCCGCCGGCGTTGCCGGAATCAGCACCGCGGCGCCGTTTGCGTCCCCCGCGCGAACCCTCGCGTCCGCTGTCGCGTGAGCGTCCATGATGCTCGCGGGGGCTGGATTCCTCCGACGAGGTGACGTTGGCGGCGCCCTCGGCGACGGGAATGCTCTGTCCGATCAGCTTCTCGATCGCCGCCAGCGATTTGTGGTCAAGCGACGTGACGATGGACACCGCGGTTCCGCTGCGCCCGGCGCGGCCGGTGCGGCCGATCCGGTGGACGTAATCGTCCGCATGGTGGGGAACGTCGAAATTGAAGACGTGGCTGACGGCCGGAATATCGAGCCCGCGTGCGGCGACGTCGGAAGCGACCAGCAGCGGAATTTCGCCCTTGCGGAATTGGTCGAGGGCTGCCGTGCGCGCGGATTGATCCATGTCGCCATGCAGGGCTCCGACGCTGAAGCCGTGCTTTTGCAGCGACTTGTGCAGGATGGCGACTTCGCGCTTGCGGTTGCAGAAGATGATCGCGTTGTTGAGATCCTTGGCGCCGCGGAGCAGGCGCCGCAGCGTCTCGCGCTTGTCGTGCGCTTCGCGGCCCGACGGGACCTGGAATTGCATGACGGTGACCGCGGTCGTCGCGGGCTTGGAGACTTCCACCTTCTCCGGATTATGCAGGAACGTCTCGGTGACGCGCCGGATTTCCGGCGGCATGGTTGCGGTGAAGAACAGCGTCTGGCGGGTGAACGGCACCAGCTTGCAGATGCGCTCGATGTCGGGAATGAAGCCCATGTCGAGCATGCGGTCGGCTTCGTCGATCACGAGCAATTCGACGCCAGTGAGCAGCAATCCGCCGCGTTCGGTGTGGTCGAGCAGCCGGCCTGGCGTTGCGATCAGGACGTCGACGCCGCGGGTCAGCTTCAAATCCTGATCACCAAAGGAAACGCCGCCGATTAGCAGCGCAACGTTCAACTTCTGGCCGACGCCATAGCGATCAAAACTTTCCTTGACCTGGGCGGCGAGTTCGCGCGTCGGTTCCAGGATCAGCGTGCGCGGCATCCTGGCGCGGGCGCGGCCCTTTTCCAGGATCGTGAGCATCGGAAGGACGAAGGCGGCGGTTTTGCCGGTGCCGGTCTGGGCGATGCCGAGAACGTCGCGGCGGGCCAGAACGTGGGGAATCGCCTGTTCCTGAATGGGGGTTGGGGTCGTGTAACCGGTGGCCGCAACGGCGGCGAGCACCTTTTCGGACAAGCCGAGATTGGAAAAAGACATTGAGCCTCTGGCAGATACCGCCGTCTGGAATCGTAAAAAGACTGTCGCGCTTAACCCCGGAACGGCACGCCAATTTGCACGGGATTTTCGGATACGCGGACAAGCGGGGCATCGCGCTTCGATACCAAGCCGCGTCTGGCCGGAACATAGGCGCGCGTCTGCCAAAGTCAATGGAAACGGGGCCACAAGCGTTGAAAAAGCTTAATCTTTTGACACAAATACGCAGTATTCGTCCGCCGGAGGGCTGCGCCGGCGGGGTGCTTGAACCTGTGGTTTCAGCGTATCGACTATAGGTGCAAGGCGGTTTTGCAATGTGTGCGAAGGCCGTCCACCTCATGTGAAGGGGATCGGGAATGAAGGGCGGGCTTTGGTTAAGGTGTGCGGCGGCGCTGCTCGGCCTTGTTGCGCCACTTCTCATCCTCTCTCTCCCGGCCGAAGCCGCCAAGCGCGTGGCGCTCGTCATCGGCAACAACGACTACAAGAACGTTCCGAAGCTGCAAAAGGCGGTTAATGACGCCCGCACCATGGGCGAAACGCTGAAGCAGCTCGGCTTCTCCGTGATGCTGGCGGAAAACCAGAACAGGCAGGCGTTCAGCGAAACGCTGCTCGCCTTCGATCAGGCGGTTGAAGCCGGCGATACCGCATTCTTCTTCTATGCCGGGCACGGCTTTGAGATCGCCGGCCAGAACTTCCTGCTGCCGACCGACGTGCCGGCGGCGACCGAAGGTCAGGAAGAGCTGGTGCGCGACGCCTCAGTGCTGGCCGATCGCATCATCGAGCGCCTGCAGAACAAGAAGGTGCGCACGGCGATCCTGGTGTTCGATGCCTGCCGCAACAATCCGTTTGAGCGGGCCGGAACGCGCGGGGTCGCAGGCGGCGGCGGGCTTGCGCCGATGACGCAGTTGCCGGAGGGCGTGTTCTCGGTATTTTCGGCAGGTCCTCGTCAGACCGCGCTCGACCGGCTCTCCAACAACGACAGCAACCCAAACTCGGTCTTCACGCGCACCTTCGCGAAGGAATTGCTGCGACCCGGCGAGAACATGGTGCAGGTCGCCCAGCACACGCGCCGCATCGTCAGCGAAATGGCCGAGACGGTGAACCACAAGCAGATTCCGGTCTATTTCGATCAGATGGTCGATGACGTTTTTCTGAACGGCGCGGAGAAAGCGCAGCAGGCCGAGGCGGCGAAAAGCTCAGAAAAGCCCGCGGATCCGCCGAAGCAAGTCGCCGCATTATCTCCCGCAGCGATCCCGCGCCCGCCGCAGGACGACTCGGTCAACGCGCCGATCGCCATGTTCTCCCGTCACAATGGCGGCTGGACCGTGGTGTTCTCGATCGCCGATCCGACGCTCGGTATTTCCTGGCGGATGGCAGGCGCCGGCGATTTCCGTGAAACCGGTTTCCTCGATTCGCTCGATCAGCGAACCCGCAAGCGCATGCCCAATCCATCGGTCGAGTTGCCCGCAGATGCGCCGGCCGCCACCATCGAGGTCCGTTATGTCGACGTGACGGGCAACATGCAGGGACCGTTTCCAATCAAGTTCGACCCCGAGGCAGCGCTGATCCATGATCAGCGGAAAATCCTCGACATGACAGCATCGAGCTGGTTGTCGTTTCGCGAATTCAACGGGCTTCTGGTCTATTACACGCACCTGATGTCGTATCGCTGCGCCATTCGCGAGGTGCGCATCGGTATCGATACGGCCGTTCCCAATCAAGTGCTCAAAATGCCGCCGTGTGACATGAAGGATCCGAGCGCCATTCCCTACGAGGCCAAGCCCTATTTGAAGCTGTCGCCGTCGGACCAATTTGTCTCGGTGGAATTGACCTACCGCGACGGCAGCGTGTCGGAAATCAGGAGTTTCCGCCGCTAACGGGGTATAAAGGGGCTCTTCTTCCAGGACGCGGCGGGAGTTCTCCATGCCCCGAACCATCGAAACCCATTGTTGTATCGTCGGCGGCGGACCCGCTGGCATGATGCTCGGCTATCTCTTCGGCCGCGCCGGCATCGAGACGGTCGTGTTGGAAAAGCACGCCGATTTCTTCCGCGACTTTCGCGGCGACACCGTGCATCCCTCGACCTTGCAGGTGATGGACGAACTGGGTCTGATCGACGGCTTTCTGAAAGTACCGCATCAGAAATTGCAGACGCTGGACGGCCAGTTTGGCAATGAAGCCATCCGCCTGACTGATCTCAGTCGTCTGCGCGTCAAGTACCCCTTCATCGCAATGATGCCGCAATGGGACTTTCTGAATTTCCTGCGCGAGAGCGGCAAGCGATTTGCCTCGCTTTCCGTGTTGATGAACACCAACGCGACCGACCTCATCTGGTCCGGCGACAGGGTGGCTGGGGTCATCGCCGAAACGGCGGACGGACCGGTCGAAATCCGCGCGGGCTTGACCATCGCCTGCGATGGACGGCACTCCACGGTGCGCGAGCGTGCGAAGCTCGAAGTGGACGAAATCGGCGCGCCGATGGATGTGCTGTGGTTTCGCGCCGGACGGCGCGTGAACGAAACCGAGAACCTGTTCGCGCGTCTTGAAACCGGCAAGATGCTCGTCACCTTCGATCGCGGTGATTACTGGCAATGCGCTTATGTCATTGCCAAGAATGGCTTCGGCGCCGTGAAGGCGAGGGGGCTTGACGCTTTTCGTGGCGATGTCACCAGCATGGCGCCGATCCTGAGCGCGGGGATGTCGGACGTGAAGACGTGGGATGACGTCAAACTGCTGACCGTTGCGATCAATCGCCTGAAGCGGTGGACGCGGCCGGGACTTCTTTGCATCGGCGATGCCGCGCATGCGATGTCGCCGATCGGCGGCGTCGGCGTCAACCTCGCCATTCAGGACGCGGTTGCGACCGCGAATCTGCTCGCGGCGCAACTGGGTGCGTTGAAAGCGAGTCGAGGCTGCCCTTCCGAGCAGGACCTAGAAGCCGTGCAGCAGCGGCGTACTTTTCCGGTGCGGATGACGCAGGCGATGCAGGTGGTGGTGCAGAACAAGCTCATCAGCCAGGTGGTCAAACCCGGTCAAGCGCCAATTCAGGTGCCGCTGTTCCTGCGCGTCGTCTCTTCGGTGCCCTGGCTCCAGGCGCTGGCCGGACGGCTGGTCGCGATCGGCGTGCGTCCCGAGCACGTCCATTCGCCGGCGGCGTGATGCGGGGGCGGGGAGGGTGGTGTGGATTTGACACTCGCTACACAAGTCCGACCGAGCAATCCAGCTTCCATCACGACACCAGGCATTTGGGCGTTGACGTCCAGGCGCTTTATCTTCATATGAAGCCTATGAACAAGCTTCTATCAGCCGCATCGACCACCACGGCGACCGCTTACGGCGGATCGCCTCTTGGTTGCGCGCGCTGAAACGAGCGTACTTCAACCAGAAAAAGGCCCCGCCGGCGACGGACGGGGCCTTTTCTGGTTTTGACGGTCCCCCGTCCGCGCTTATTCCCATCACAAGGAACACAGCCATGGACGATCTCGACCACAGAAATCTCGGCGTAAAGCTCAAACTCTGGCACCTTCAGGAAGAAGCACCAGGCATGGTGTTTTGGCATCCGCGCGGCTACGCGATCTACCGGGTGCTGGAGGACTATGTCCGACACAAGATGCGCGGAGCAGGTTATACCGAAGTCCGAACCCCACAACTGCTGCCACAGGAGCTTTGGCGCCGCAGCGGCCATTGGGACAAGTTTGGCGAGCAGATGTTTCGAGTCGATGACGGCGATCAGACAATCGCACTGAAGCCGATGTCGTGTCCGTGCCACGTGCAGATTTTCAACAAGGGGGTGCGTTCGTGGCGAGAGCTTCCGATCCGCTATGCCGAGTTCGGGGCCTGCCACCGCAATGAGCCTTCCGGCTCGCTCCACGGCATTATGCGAACGCGTGCCTTCGAGCAAGACGACGCCCATGTGTTCTGCCGCGAGCAGGACGTCGAAAGCGAAGTCGCGCGTTTTATCGCCCTCCTGGACGAGGTCTATCGAGACCTCGGTTTTCCCCATTACGAGGTAGCGCTTGCCACGCGGCCGACGGCACGCGCCGGGGACGACGCAATCTGGGACTGGACCGAGGCGACGCTCGCCGATGCCGCGCGGCAATGCGGCCTCGCGCCTCGAATCAATCCCGGCGAAGGCGCGTTCTACGGACCGAAGCTCGAATTCGCGCTGCGAGACCGGCTGGGAAGATCATGGCAGTGCGGCACGGTGCAACTCGACGGCGTGCTGCCTCAGCGGCTCGACGCGTCCTACGTCGCTCCCGACGGCAGCCGTGCTAGACCGGTCATGATCCACCACGCGATCTTCGGATCGCTCGGGCGCATGATCGCGATCCTGCTCGAGCAACATGGCGGAGTGCTTCCGTTTTGGCTGTCGCCGGAGCAGATCGCAGTTGCGCCGGTCGCGGAAAGTCAGGCCGGATACAGTGCCACTGTGCTGGCGGCGTTCGAGAATGCCGGGTTCCGGGCAGTTGCTTACGACGGCGCTGATACGCTTTCGCGGCGCATAGTGGCCGCGCATGAAATGGCGGTACCGGTGATGGCCATCGTCGGCGGTCGCGAGATGAGGCACGGCCGAGTGAGTCTGCGCGAACGCGACGGTTCACAGGTCGACGTTTCACTGGCCGAGGCGGTTTCCGGCCTGCAGGCGAAGGCGCGACCGGGCACCCTTGCGGTCGAAGCACCGTGGAAAGGATCCGAACGTTAGAATCGGACCACTAACCCATCACTGAAAATCCGCCGTCGACCGGGATCGCGGTGCCGGTGACGAAATCCGATGCGCTTGACGCAAGAAAGGCCGCAACGCCGGCGAAGTCGTCGGCCACGCCCCAGCGCGCGGCCGGTGTCCGCGCCAGCACCTTGTCGTGCAGGCCGTTGATCTGCTCGCGGGCTCGCTTGGTCAGATCGGTATCGATCCATCCCGGCAGCACGGCGTTGACCTGGATGTTGTCGGCGGCCCAGGCGACCGCGCAGGAGCGGGTGAATTGCACGATACCGCCTTTGCTCGCCGCGTAGGCCGGCGCGAAGCTGGCGCCGAAGATCGACATCATCGAGCCGATATTGATGATCTTGCCGCCGCCCGCTTGCTTCATCGCGGGATGAACGGCGCGCGAGCACAGGAATGCGCTGGTGAGATTGGTCGAGATCACGCTGTCCCATTCCTTGATGTCGAGCTGATCGGGCGGTTTGCGTATATTGATGCCGGCATTGTTGACGAGAATGTCGATGCGGCCGAGCTCGCGGCCGATGCGCATCACCATGGCGGCGACCGCCGCCTCGTCGGTGACATCGGCCGTGATCGCGACGGCCTTGCCGCCGTCTTTCTTGAGCCCGGCGACAGCCTCGGCCGATTTCGCTCCATTCCGGCCCACGACCGCGACGGCGGCGCCATTGGCCGCGAGGCCGCGCGCCATGCCAAGGCCGATGCCGCCATTGCCGCCGGTGACGATCGCGACCTTGCCCGAAAGGTCGAACAGTCCTTGCTTCACGTTTCCATCCTTCCAGCTGCTAGCGCTTGCTTTGCCAGATCAGCACCAGACCAAGTCCGGCCAGCGCCGCGCCGTAACCCGCCCACTGGATTTGCCGGATCATGAAGCTCGACGCCGGCCAGGTGATGATGCCGGTGCCCTGACCGATCCACAAAAGACCAATGGCAAGCCCGGCGAGGCCGAGAACGAGCAACAGATTACGCATGAATTGCCCCCATTGGCGGATCGATCTCCGAGAATTTACCGACGATCGAATGGCTTCGTCACGAGGGACTTTTGAATGAGGCACAAAAAAGCCCGGCCAAAGCCGGAGCTCTTGCACATCGATCTCAGCTCAGATCCGCGCCTGTCTCAGTACTTTGCGGCATCCGGTTGGTTGAAGCGGTAGACCGCCGGGGCGATTGACCTACCAAACAAAAAGCCCCGGACGATGCCGGGGCTTTTCAATTTCGATTTAGCTCAGATCAGTATCGATCTCAGTACTTCGCAACCACTGGGCCACCCCAGTTGAAGCGGTAGACCAGCGAGGTCGAGATCGTCTGCACCAGCGGATGGAAGGTGACGGCGCTGCCAGTGAGCGCACCGGTGCCGAGGACGGATTCGGCCAACGTTGCTTTGTCGTAATAGGCCGCGCGATATTCGGTCTTCATGAACCAGCCCGGCGCCGTGATGCCGAAGATGTTCAGGTTGTTTTCCACGCCGCCGCCGACGAACCAGCCGCCCTTGTTGAACGAAGCCGTCGTAACGGCATTCGCAGAGGTGAGCGGCACGCCGGTCA
>Ga0070741_10006698_pt1 | contig 24517 bp, 22 predicted proteins | sample Coa_R1_4_FD_66440 | JGI IMG/M metagenome (GOLD analysis project Ga0070741, IMG submission 66440) | Surface soil microbial communities from Centralia Pennsylvania, which are recovering from an underground coalmine fire - Coalmine... | ecosystem: Environmental > Terrestrial > Soil > Unclassified ... | reverse complement strand
CCGTTCGTGTCCGCGAACGAGCGCGGGTAGATCTGGTACAGGACGCCGTCGCGCCACCATGCCTTCTCGCTCACTCCCTCGCTGCACGGCTCGGGTGCTCGCCCTGCACCGCCCACATCGTTCGTTCGTGTTCCGTCGGGTCGACTCCGCTCGGGCCTCCCGGGCTCCGCCCAGGCCTGCGCTACGTCTCCCTGGCGAGCGACCTGCGCTCCTCCGTCGCTCCGGTCGCCGCGCGTCATCTCGGTCGAGTCGGGCATGGCGTGGGAGCGTACGGCGAGTCAGACGGCGCGTGCCTCGGGGGCGGACGCCGCCCACATCTCTGCGTACCGGCCCTCGTGGCGCACGAGCTCGTCGTGTGTCCCGTCCTCGACGATGCAACCGTCGTCGACGACGACGATCCGGTCCGCGAGGCGCGCGGTCTGCAGACGGTGCGCGATCAACAACGTCGTGCGGCCCCGGGCCGCGATGCCCATCGCGCGCGTGACGACCGCCTCGGTCGCGAGGTCGAGGTTCGAGGTCGCCTCGTCGAGCAGCAGGATCGCGGGGTCGACGAGTCGCGCGCGTGCGAGCGCGATGAGCTGACGCTGCCCGGACGACAGGGACCGGCCGCGCTCGCTGACGTGCTGCAGGTAGCCGTTCGGCAGTGACGCGATGAACGCATGCGCCCCGACCGCGCGCGCGGCGGCCTCGACCTCGGCGTGGGTCGCGTCCCGCCGTCCGTACGCGATGTTGTCGCGGATCGTGCCCGAGAACAGGAACGCCTCCTGGGGGACGACGCCGAGCTGCGCGTGGTACGCGGAGGGCTCGTAGCGGTCGACGGGCACGCCGTCGACGAGCACGCGGCCGCCGCTCACGTCGTAGAAGCGCGCGACCAGCTTCACGATCGTCGACTTGCCCGCACCGGTCTCGCCGACCAGCGCGACGGACTCACCCGGCGACACGCGCAGATCGACGTCGCGCAGCGCGTCGTCGACCGCGGTCGGATAGCGGAAGCGAACGTGCTCGAACGTGATCTCCCCACGGAGACGTCCGGGCACCACCGCGTCGACAGGCGGCGGGACGGAGCTCGGCGTGTCGAGCAGCTCCCCGATGCGACCGAGCGACACTCGCGCCTGCTGCCAGGAGTCGAAGACCTGCGACAGCTGCTGGATCGGCGTGAAGAACAGATCGAGGTACAGGAGGAAGGCGATCACGGCGGCGCCCGACCGGGCACCGCTCGGCAGCAGTGCTGCGCCCGCCGCGAGGACCATCGCCGCGGTGAGCTCCGAGAGCATCTCGACGAACGGGAAGTACATCGCGACGAGCTGCTGCGCGCGGAGACGGGCGTCGAGGTATCCGCGGGCGACGTCCTCGAACTCGCGGGAGCTGCGCCCTTCCTGCCCGAAGGCCTGCGACACCCGAACGCCGGACAGTCCCTCCTGGAGGTTCGCGTTCACCGCGGCGATCCGCTCGCGGGCGCGCTCGTACGCGCGGCTCGACGCCCGGCGGAACAGGAGCGTCGCGACGACGAGCGGTGGGAGCGCGAGCGCCGCGATCCCGGCGAGCCGCGGGTTCATGACGGCGAGCGCGATGCCCACGCCGACGAACGTCACGACGTTGACGAGCGCGTTCACGAGCCCGTTCTGCAGGAGCTGCGAGAGCGCGTCGACGTCGGTCGTCATGCGCGTCATGACGCGCCCGGCCATCTCCTGCTCGTAGTAGTCGACGCCGAGACGCTGGAGGTGGGCGAAGATCTTGGCCCGGAGTGCGAACAGCAACCGCTCCGCGGTCGTTCCGGTCACGACGGTCTCGGCCCACATGTCGAGCCAGTCGAGAAGCGTGACCACGAGGAACGCGCCCGTGATCGCGATCAGCGCGCCCGTCGAGCGCGCCGCCACACCGCGGTCGAGCCCCGCCTTCACGAGCGCGGGACCGAGCAGCGTCGCGATGCCGTCGAGCGCGACCAGCAGGATGCCGAACGCGAGCGCGGCGCGGTACGGGCGGAGGAACTCCGCCAGGCGGAACCGCTCACCCATGCGCGTCTCGTACGTGACGTCGACGCGCGGCTCCTCGCGCGCGGCCGGGAGCCGCGCGACCTTGGCGAGCAGCTCCGGGGTCGGGGCGAGCGCCATCCCGGCCCCGCCCGCCCAACCGCCGCCACCTCCGCCGCCGCCGAACCCCATGCCCCGGTTGGCGGCCGCCACCGGCGCGGCGCCGACGAGCCCGTCCTGCTCCTCGCGGACCTGCCACGCGGACACGGTGACGCCCTCGTCGCTCAACACGTCGAGGGGATCCGCTCCGGCCGCCGCCTCGGCGAGGTCGTCCTCCGCGTCGACGCCCTCGGCGTCCTCGCCCGGGCCGGACAGCAGGGTCCGGTAGAGCCGGCACCGCGCCCACAGCTCGTCGTGCGTGCCGCTGTCGAGGACCGCGCCGGCGTCGACGACGACGATGCGGTCCGCGAGCGCGAGCGTCGACCGGCGGTGCGCGATGAGGATCGTCGTGTGTCCCTCGAGCAGCCGTGACAAGGTCGCGTGGATCTCCTCCTCGACGCGCGCGTCGACGGACGACGTGGCGTCGTCGAGCAGCAGGATCCGCGGCCTGGTCAACAACGCGCGCGCGAGTGCGACGCGTTGTCGTTGACCGCCCGACAGCGTGAGGCCCTGCTCCCCGACGACCGTGTCGTACCCCTCCGGGAGGCGCTCGATGAACTCGTGCGCCTCGGCGGCGCGCGCGGCAGCGATCACGTCGTCGTCGGTCGCGTCGGGCCGGCCGAACGCGATGTTCGCCCGTACCGTGTCGGAGAAGAGGAAGCTGTCCTCGAACACCACACCGATCTGGTTGCGCAACGACGACAGCGTCACGTCGCGCACGTCCACGCCGTCGACGCGCACGGCACCCTGCTGCACGTCGTAGAACCGAGGGAGGAGCAAACCGACCGTCGACTTCCCCGAGCCCGAGGTCCCGACGAGCGCGACCGTCTCGCCGGGAGCGACGTGCAACGAGAACTCGTGCAGCACGGGCTCGGAGCGCAGGTAGCCGAACGTGACGCCGTCGAACGCCACGTCCCCGTGTGAACGTGGCAGCTCGGTGGCGTCGGGTGACTCCGTGACGAGCGGGTTGGAGTCGAGCAGGTCGAAGACGCGCTCCGCGCCGGCGCGCGCGAGCTGCCCGACCGTCAGGACGCCCGCGAGCATGCGCACGGGAGGCACGAGGTTCGAGACGTACGCCATGAACGCGTAGAACGTGCCGATCGTGATCTCACCGTGCAGCGCGAGCCACCCGCCCAGCGCGAGCACCGCGACCTGCGCGAGCGCGGGGATCGTCTGCAGCACGGCCTGCAGCCGCGCCTGGATCCGGACGAGCCGCGTGCGCGACCCGTACAGCCGGCGTGCGTCGGCGACGAGCCGGTCGAGCTCCTGCTGCTCCTGGCCGAAGCCCTTCACGACGCGCACACCCGTGACGGCTTCCTCGACGACGATCGCGACCTCGCCGGCCTTTTGCTGCGCGTCCCAGCTGGCCGGGAAGATCGTCGTCCGCAGCTTCACCGCGGTGAACAGCAGCAGCGGCGCGACGACGAGCATGATCACCGTCAGGAGCGGCGACAGCCACACCATGAGCGCGACGGAGACGATGAACATGATCACGTTGCCGAGCGCGATCGGCAGGAACGCGAGCAGACCCTGGATGAGCGTGACGTCGGAGCTCGCGCGGCTCACGAGCTGACCGGTCTGCATCTCGTCGTGTCGCGCGAAGTCGAGGCGTTGCAGCTGCTCGAAGATCGCAGTGCGCAGGTCGTGTTGCACGTCCAGGCTGACGCGACCGCCCCAGTAGCGACGCACGTATGCCGCACCGAAGCGCGCGACACCGAAGACGACGAGCAGGATCAACCATCCGGTGAGCGACCCGTGCCGCGCGACGATCCCGTCGTCTACGACCGCGCGTTCGACGATGGGACTGAACGCGGCGATCGTCGTGCCGAGCACCGCCGCGCCGAACGCGACGAACACCTTGCCGCTGTGCGGGCGCAGGTACGTGCCCATCCGACGGATCCACCCGCGCTGCTCCACGCGCGTGCCATCGCGGACGGTGCTCATCGTGTGACGAGGGTAACCGCCGGCGTCGGGCCCCCGTCCTCCGCTCACGTCGCGGGGATCTGGACGATGCGGTGCGACGTGATCGCTCCCTCGTGCACGTCCAGGAGCCCGTACGACCGGTAGGGCGCGCGGCGACGCTGGGTCGGCGAACCCGGATTGAACAGGCGCTGGCCGTCGACGCCGATCTCGTCACACGGCTCGTGCGTGTGCCCGAAGACGACCAGGTCGCAGTCGGGGAAGCGACGGCGCAAACGTGACATTCGACCGGCACGCGGCCCCGGCTCGTGGACCATCCCGATGCGAACGCCCTCGACCGTCGTCGTTAGCGTCTCGGGCAGCACGCCGACCAGCTCGTGGTCGTTGTTCCCCAGCACTGCGTGCACGGGGGCGAACGCCGACAGCTCGAGCAGGAGGTCCCGGCCGACCACGTCGCCGGCGTGCAACACCAGGTCGATGCCCGTGAGCGCGTCGTAGACGGCCTCCGGGAGCTGCGGTTTCGCTCCCGGACGCACGTGGGTATCGGCGAGCGCCATCAGCCGCACGGGCTCTCCCGTCGCGTGTCCGGCGGGCACCGGTGCCTGTGCTTCCCCGATCCCGACCCTTCGCATGCACGTGTGCGGAGGTTCCCGTCATGCGCGGCCGGCGGGCGGACCGTTGCCGTGCGAGAACCCGAGGAGAACCGAGTCATGCCCACGCGCCGTTCCGGCTTCGTCGCGTCACGCCTCGACTCGCGCTCGCGCCACCACGCAGCGCGCAGGACGGCGCCAACATCACGACACCGGCGGCGACACCGCCGACATCGCGTCGTCACGCTCGTCGCGACGTGTTGCGCGGCCGCGGTCGCTACGACAGCCGCGTTCGCGGTGACCGCGAACACACCTGCGGACGCGGGAACGTCGCAGAAGCCCGACGACGTCCACACGAAACAGGACCTGCACACGAGGCAATTCGATGCAGACCTCGCGCTCGCCCGTCAGCTCGTACCCGTCTCCGCCGGCGACGGGCTCGCACGCGACGCGGTCGGTCACCCGATGACGACGACGTTCTCGCGCGTCACGCGACTCGCGGCCGCGACCGAGCTCCAGAGGCAACGCGACCTCGCCGCGCAGCTCGCTGCCGCGGCGCAGGCGCGCGCGGCGCAGGACGCGGTGTGGGACCGGCTCGCGCAATGCGAGACGGGCGGGAACTGGAGCATGCGCGGCGCGCGCTACTCCGGCGGGCTCGGCTTCTACAACGGCACGTGGGACGCGTTCGGTGGACGCGAGTTCGCGCCGAACGCGGGCATGGCGACGCGCGACCAGCAGATCGTCGTCGCGGAGCGCGTGCGAGCGCAGTTCGGTTACACCGGCTGGGGCTGCGCGCCGCGCGTCGGCCTGTGATCTGAGCCGAGCGACCCCGGCGCGAGCGACGTCGCCACGACGATCGCGAGTCACGCGAGCGCCCGGAAGGCGGCGACGCGCGCGGCCGCGCGACAATCGCCGTTCTGGCATGCGGTTCGGTCGGCGGGCAGTCGCGGTCCTCGTCCTCGTCCTGGGTGCCGGGACGCTCCAGGCCTGCCGCCCGATCCCGATCGGTTCGCCGCAGGCCACCGAGTGCCCGCCGATCGCCGCCGGCGGCGACACACCGATCGCCGCTCGACCGGCGAGCGCGCCGGCAGCCACGCCGACCGACCACGTGAACGTCGCGGTCGACCTGTCCGTCGGAGCACCGAACCGGAACCTGACGGGCGTGGTGTGGAACAGCGGCAGCACGGTCGCACCTGTCGCGCCCGTGCAGCCTGCGATCGTGCGGATCGACGGCAGCCTGCAGGACCGCAGCACCGGGCCCGGTCAGCTGGACCTCCAACCGCTGCTGCAAAGGGTCGCGCAGGTGCGGGCGATCGGGGCCGAGCCGCTGGTGATCCTGTCGTACATGCCGACGTGGCTCGGCGCGGCGCGAGCCGGGACGACGCACGACCCCACGCGGATGGGACCCTCCGATCTCGACGCGTGGCAGGCGCTCGTCACGCAGGTCGTGCGGACACTGGCGACGGCGCCGCAACCGGCCTACCGGTTCGAGGTGTGGAACGAGCCGGACATCACGATCTTCTGGCAGGACACGATCGCGGAGTTCGTCGCCATGGCGCTCCGTGACCACCAGGCGGTCGCCGACGTGAAGCGCGAGACGGGCCTGCCGCTCCAGATCGGCGGGCCGGCCGACGCGGGGCCGAACAGCTCGAACCTCGTTCCCTACGTGCAGGCCGTGGCCGCGGCCGGACTGCCGCTCGACTTCGTGAGCTGGCACAAGTACGCCAACTCGCCGTTCCTCGGTCCCGACGGTCCCGAGGGCAACCTGCCTCTCCCGATCTACCAGGCGCTCGCGAAGCGCAACCCGAACTCCACGCCGCTGCAGTACTCGTCGGAGATCGCCGCGATGCGGTCCCGGATCCAGACCGCGCTCCAGGGCAGTGGCCTCTCACCGCAGCTGATCATCGACGAGTGGAACGTGTCCGCGGGCGGCTACGACCTCCGCCACGACGACGCCGAGGGCGCCGCGCTGGACGCCGGCATCCTCATCGAGATGGAGCGCGCCGGGCTCGACGCCGCCGCGTTCTACCGCGCGATCTCGGGGAGCGACGACCACCCCGGCGACTGGGGGCTCGTCCACGCCGACGGCACACCGAAGCCGTCGTGGTGGGTGTTCCGCGCGTGGACGGTGACCGGCGACCGGCTGCTCACCGGCGGCGACGACCCGGCATCGGGCCTGTGGGCGCGAGCGACGCGCGACCGGAGCTGCATCGACGTACTGCTCACGAACTTCGTCGCCACCGGCGCGCCCGCACGCACGGTCGAGGTCGACCTGCACGGCGAGCTCCCGCGCTGCCTCGGTGAACGGACGACGACACTCGCGACGCTCGACGCGAGCTCGACGAGCCTCGCGGACGTCTCGGTTCTCCATCCGGCGCACCACGAGGCCGTCACGGTGCCGATGGCGTCACAATCGGTCGCGTTGCTGCGGCTCGGCTGCGAACGACGATGACGGCGCCGTGCGTCGTCATCGTCACGAGGCCTTGCGTGTCTGGCGGAGGGAGCGGGATTCGAACCCGCGGAGCTCGCGCTCAAGAGTTTTCAAGACTCCCCCGTTCGGCCACTCCGGCATCCCTCCGGTGACGAGCGTACGCGTGCGCGTACTCGTTCAGGTACGGGACTCGATGCGCTCGAAGCCGCAGTAGGGGCGCAACACGCCGGGGACGGCGAACGACCCGTCGGGCTCCTGGCAGTGCTCGAAGAGGAAGACGAGCGTGCGCGAGATCGCGCACGCGGTGCCGTTGAGCGTGTGGACGAGCATCGTCTCGCGGTCGTCGCGGACGCGCGTGCCGAGGCGGCGCGCGGAGAAGTCGAGATAGTTGGAGCAGCTCGTCAGCTCGCGGTAGCGCTGCTCGGACGGCAGCCACACCTCGATGTCGAGCTTGCGTGCCGCGGCCGGACCGAGGTCGCCGGCCGCGATGTCGACGACGCGGTACGGCAACCCGAGACCACCGACGATCGACTCCTCGACCGCGAGCAGCGCGTCCATCTCCTCCCAGGACCGGCTCGGGTGCGCGTACGAGAACATCTCGACCTTGTCGAACTGGTGGACGCGGAAGATGCCGCGCGTGTCCTTGCCGTACGTGCCTGCCTCGCGGCGGAAGCACGACGAGAACCCGCCGTAACGCAGCGGCAGCGCGTCCGCGTCGACGATCTCGCCGCGGTGCAGCCCCGACAACGGCACCTCCGCGGTGCCCACGAGGAACAGCTCGCCTTCGTCGACGTCGTACACCTGGTTGCGGTCGGTCGGGAAGAAGCCCGCCTCCTCCATCGCGGACTCGCGGACGAGGACGGGCGGGACGACGGGCGTGAATCCGCCCGCGACGAGACGCGCCATCACCCACTGCACGAGCGCGAGCTCGAGCAAGGGAGCCTCGCGCATCAGGTACGCGAACCGGGAGCCGCTCACCTCGGCGGCGTGCTCGGTGTCGACCAGGCCGAGCGCGGCACCGAACGCGGCGTGGTCCAGCGCGGGCGCCGGACCGACCTCCCCGACCTCGCGCAGCACCTCGCCCTCGTCCTCGCCGCCCTCGGGCACGCGCGGGTCAGCCGGGTTCGGGACCTGCAGCGCGAGCTCGCGCAGGCGCGCCTCGACCTCCGTCAGTCGCGGCTCCACGGCCGCGACCGCCTCCTTGAGCTCCGTCGCGGCGGCGATCTTCGCCGGCCGTTCGTCGGGCGACGCCTTGCCGATCTCCTTCGACGCCGCGTTCTGGCGGGCGCGCAGCTCCTGCACCTCGCTCTGCACGCGGCGTCGCTCCTCGTCGGCCGCGAGCACCTCGTCGACGAGGCCCGCGCGAACGCGCTTGCGCTCGACACCGGCGCGGTACTCGGCGTCGTCGCGGAGTCGGCGGAGGTCGATCACGCGTGTCCCTCGGCGCGGATCTGGGCCCGGAGGCCGTCCATCCAACGCTCCGCGGCACGCGCGGCGCGCCCGACCGCGGTCCGGCGCGCGTGCGCCTCCTCTTCACCCGCGACGGGGTACGAGCCGAGGAACTTCACCTCGGCCTGCCGCGCGGCGAGCGTTCGGAGACAGTCGGCGACGACCTCGTCGGCGATGTGTCCGGTGCAGTCGATGAAGAAGCAGTACTGGCCCAGCCCCCGCTTCGTCGGACGTGACTCGAGCTTGTTGAGGTTGATGCCTCGCGCCGCGAACTCCTGGAGGATCGCGAGCAGCGAGCCGGGCTTGTCCTCGCGCTGGAAGCACACGATCGACGTCTTGTCGTGCCCCGTCGGACCGGGGACGCCACGGCCGAGCAGCACGAAGCGCGTGCGGTTCTCGGGGTGGTCCTCGATCTCGCTGGCGAGCAGTTCGAGCCCGTACAGCTCCGCGGCGAACGCCGTTCCGATCGCGGCCTGGTCGGTCCGGCGCGAGCGCGACACCTGCCGCGCCGCCTCGGCCGTGGAGTTCGCGGCCACGAGCGTCGCGTCGGGAAGCTTGCGCGACATCCAACCCCGGCACTGCGCGTGCGCGTGCGGATGGGACAGGACGGTCGTGACATCGTCGATGCGCGTCCCCGGGCGCGCGCAGAGGTTCAGCACGATCGGCAGGTCGATCTCGCGCTGGATCAGCAGCTCGCTCTCGAACGCGAGCGTGTCGAGCGTGACCGAGACCGATCCCTCGATGGAGTTCTCGATCGGGACGACACCCCAATCGGCGTCGCCGTGCTCGACGGTCGAGATGACCTGCGGGACGGTCGCGATCGGCACGAGCGACTGCTCGGCGAGGTCCGCCTGTGTGAGCACGGCCTCCTCGGTGAACGTTCCGCGCGGTCCGAAGTACGCGACGCGATCGCGCGCCGCGCGCGTGCGGGCGTCGTCGGGCTCGGAGTCGCGGCGCGGTGACACGTCCGCGCATCGTACCGGCGTCACCGGCGGGGTCCGTGCCGACGCTTCACGGCACATCTAGCGTTCCGCCGATGCGGATCTGGACGGTCGACGAGGCGAACGCCGCCCTCGAGCGCGTGCACGCGATCGTCGAGCGCGTCCGCGACCTGATGACCGAGGCCCGCGAGCGCGCGGCGAACGTCGCCGGCAACGGCCACGCCGGGACGAACGGGCACCGCGAGGGTGGACCGCTCGACACGCAGGTGCAGGCGCTGCTCGCCGAGCTCGACCGGGACGGCATCGTCCTGCGCGACGTCGAGCGCGGACTGGTCGACTTCCACGCGGTGGCTCCCAGCGGGCGGGACTACTGGCTGTGCTGGATCGTCGACGAGCCCGAGCTCGCGTGGTGGCACTGGCCCGAGGACGGGTTCGCGGGGCGGCAGCCGCTCGCGAGACCACCGGCGTGAACGAGTCGGGGTCTCGCTTCAGATGCGCTCAATGGCGCGCAGACGCGCGCGCGGAGCACGGCGGGGCGGGCCCGACCCACCCCGCATCAGCAGCCTGATCACACGGGCCCGCTGCGGCCGGTACGGCTCGAGCAGCTCGAGCATGCGCGCGTCGTCGCCGTCGCGCTCGCCCGCGAGCGACCACGACACGATGCCGGGCAGGTGGTAGTCGCCGACGCTCACCGCGTCGCGGTCACCCAGCGCGACGCTCGCGACCTCGGCCGCGGTCCACGGGCCGACACCGTCGACACATCGCAGCGCGCGCTGCGCGTCGTGCGCGTCGAGCGTCGCGATGCGTTCGAGGCTCGTCGCCCGGGCGCACAGACGCCGGATCGTGTCGGCACGGCGTCGCTCGATGCCGAGCGGGTGGAACGCCCAGTACGGGAGGCTGCGAAGCCGCTCCGGTACCGGCGGCACCATCAGCCCGGCCGCACCGGCCGGTCCCGGCGCGCGCTCGCCGTATCGGCGCACGAGCCGCGCGTAGCTGCGGTGCGCCTCGATCGACGTGACGCGCTGCTCGACGACGGACGCCACCGCGGCTTCCACGACCGCTCCGCTCGCGCCGAGCCGGAGACCGGGGTTCCGCCGGTGCAGCTCGGCGACCAGCCCGTCGCGAGGGACGAAGTCCGTCGCGTCGTCGTCGAGCCCGAGGAGCGCCTCGACGCGCTCGAGCGCCCATGCCCCCCCAGGACCCCACGCGCGCACGACGACGTCGTCGCGGTCGCGCATGATGCGGGTCGTGACGGGACCGCACGGAGTACGGGTCGCCCGCCAGACGTCGTCGGGCCGAACCCGCGTGCACGGGTCGTGGCGACCGCGCTGCAACGGCGCCAAGGTGGCCGCGAGGTCGACCGGCACCCGGGGTTGCAACCGGCGTTCGTGCACCGACGGATTCTGCCCGCGCCCGCGTCCCGCTCGGCGGAGCCATGATCTTCCCGTCCCCGTCCTCAGGAGCCCCCGGTGCCGGAGCAGTCGATCATCGAGTCACCCGAGTGGCAGGCGCTCGCCGACCACTTCGCCGCGATCCGCGACGTCCACCTGCGCGACCTCTTCGCGACGGATCCGGCCCGCGGCGAGCGCATGACGCTCGAGGTCGACGGGATCTACCTGGACTACTCGAAGAACCGCCTCACGGCGGAGACGATCCGGCTGCTGTGCGCGCTCGCGACACGCGCCGGCCTTCGCGAGCGGATCGACGCGATGTTCGCCGGCGAGAGGATCAACGTCACCGAGGATCGTTCCGTCCTGCACGTCGCGCTGCGGATGCCGCGTGCGACGTCGCTCGTCGTCGACGGTGTCGACGTCGTCGCCGAGGTCCACGACGTCCTGGACCGCATGAGCGCGTTCTCGGAGCAGGTCCGATCGGGCACATGGCGCGGCGCGACGGGGCAGCCGATCCGGAACGTCGTCAACATCGGGATCGGCGGCTCCGACCTCGGACCCGCGATGGCCTACGAGGCGTTGCGCGACTTCAGCCGACGCGACCTGACGTTCCGGTTCGTGTCGAACGTCGACGGCACCGACGTGTGGGAGGCCCTCCACGATCTCGATCCCGCGCAGACGCTGTTCGTGGTGTCGTCGAAGACGTTCACGACGCTCGAGACGTTGACGAACGCACGCACCGCGCGCGAGTGGCTCGTCGCCGCGCTCGGCGAGGACGCGGTCGAGCGTCACTTCGTCGCTGTCTCGACGAACGCGCAGAAGGTCGCGGAGTTCGGCATCGACACCGCGAACATGTTCGGCTTCTGGGACTGGGTCGGCGGGCGCTACTCCTACGACTCCGCGATCGGCCTGTCGTTGATGGTCGCGATCGGGCCCGAGCGCTTCGCGGAGATGCTCGCCGGGTTCCACGCGATCGACGAGCACTTCCGCCGGGCGCCGTTCCACGAGAACCTGCCCGTCCTGCTCGGCCTGATCGGCATCTGGTACATCGACTTCTTCGGCGCCCAGACGCACGCGGTGCTGCCCTACAGCCAGTACCTGTCGCGCTTCACGGCGTACCTCCAGCAGCTCGACATGGAGAGCAACGGGAAGTCGGTCGACCTCGCCGGCAACCCCGTCCGGTTGCAGACGGGCCCGGTCGTGTGGGGACAGCCGGGGACGAACGGCCAGCACGCCTTCTACCAGCTCATCCACCAGGGCACGCGGCTGATCCCGTGCGACTTCGTCGGGTTCGTGCGCCCGAACCACGACGTCGGCGACCACCAGGACCTCCTCGTCGCCAACCTGTTCGCGCAGACCGAGGCGCTCGCGTTCGGCAAGACGGCCCGCGAGGTCGAAGCGGAAGGGGTGCCGCCCGAGCAGGTGCCGCACCGGACGTTTCCCGGCAACCGGCCGACGAACACACTCCTGCTCGGGCAGCTGACGCCCTACACGCTCGGCCAGCTCGTCGCGACGTACGAGCACAAGGTGTTCACGCAGGGGACCGTCTGGGACATCAACTCCTTCGACCAGTGGGGTGTCGAGCTCGGGAAGGTGCTCGCGAACCGGATCGTCCCGCAGCTGCGCGATGTTGGGGACGCGCCACTCGACCACGACAGCTCGACGAACGCGCTGATCCGCCGGTACCGCGCGCTGGCCGAGCCACCGCCTCCGGCGGGCGCCGCGAGTCGCACGGCCACGGATCGAGACGAAGGGTGAAGCGATGCAACTCGGGATGATCGGGCTCGGCCGCATGGGCGCGAACCTCGTGCGCCGCCTCATGCGCGACGGACACGACTGCGTGGTGTACGACGTGAACGCCGACGCCGTGAAGACGCTCGAGAGCGAGGGCGCGACCGGCGCGGGCTCGGTCGAGGACTTCGTGGCGAAGCTCGAACGTCCGCGTGCGGCATGGATGATGGTCCCGGCCGCGTTCGTCGCCGACACCGTTGATCAGCTCGTGAAGCTGCTCGACCGCGACGACGTCATCATCGACGGCGGCAACTCGTACTACCGCGACGACGTCGACCGCGCCGAGATGCTCGCACCGACCGGCATCCACTACGTGGACGTCGGCACGAGCGGCGGCGTGTTCGGCCTCGAACGCGGCTACTGCATGATGATCGGTGGCGAGCGCGACGTCGTCGAACGGCTCGACCCGGTCTTCCGGTCGCTCGCGCCCGGTGTCGACGCCGCGCCACGCACGCCGGGGCGGAGCGGTGAGCCGTCGACCGCCGAGCACGGCTACCTGTACTGCGGTCCCAACGGCGCAGGCCACTTCGTCAAGATGGTCCACAACGGGATCGAGTACGGGATCATGGCCGCGTACGCGGAAGGGCTCGCGATCCTGCACGACGCCGACGTCGGCTCGCGCAAGCAGGAGTTCGACGCCGAGACCGCGCCGCTCCAGGACCCGCAGTACTACCACTTCGACATCGACACGACCGCGGTCGCGGAGGTGTGGCGACGCGGCAGCGTGATCAGCTCGTGGCTGCTCGACCTCACCGCTACCGCGTTGCTCGAGTCGCCGACGCTCGACGGGTTCACCGGTCGCGTCTCCGACTCCGGCGAAGGCCGCTGGACCGTCCAGGCCGCGATCGAGGAGGGCGTGCCCGCGCAGGTGCTCGCCGCCGCGCTCTACTCGCGCTTCGCGTCGCAGGGCAACGCCGAGTTCGCGAACCGGTTGCAGTCCGCGATGCGCAAGGAGTTCGGCGGGCACCTCGAGAAGCAGGCCCAGCAGTGACCGCGGTCGGCGACACCGCTGCAGCGACCACGACCGGTCCGGCCGCGACCGAGCCCGGACGGCCCTCGGACGCGCTCGTGCTGTTCGGCGCGACCGGCGACCTCGCGCACAAGAAGATCTTCCCCTCGCTGTACGAGCTGACGAAGACCGGTCGCCTCGACGTCCCCGTCGTCGGTGTCGCGGTCGAGCAGTGGACCGTCGACCAGTTGCGCGACCGCGCGCGCGACGGGATCGAGAAGTTCGGCGGCGGCGTCGACGACGAGCCGGCCTTCGACAAGCTGGCGTCGATGCTGCGCTACGTGCACGGGGACTACCGCGACGGGACGACGTTCGAGCGCCTCGCCGCCGCGCTCGTCGGCTCGCACTTCCCCGCGCACTATCTCGCGATCCCGCCGAGCCTGTTCGCGACGGTCATCCAGGGGCTCGCGACGTCGAAGTGCGAGAAGGGCGGCCGCGTCATCGTCGAGAAGCCGTTCGGCCGCGACCTCCAGTCCGCGCGCGAGCTGAACCAGGCGCTGCACGCCGTGTTCCCCGAGGACCGCGTGTTCAGGATCGACCACTACCTCGGGAAGGAACCCGTCCAGAACATCTTGTACTTCCGGTTCGCGAACTCGTTCCTCGAGCCGATCTGGAACCGCAACTACGTCGCGAGCGTGCAGGTGACGATGGCCGAGGCGTTCGGCGTCGAGGGGCGGGGCAAGTTCTACGAAGAGGTCGGCGCGCTGCGCGACGTCGTCCAGAACCACCTGCTCCAGGTGATCGCGCTGCTCGCGATGGAACCGCCCGTCGGCGACGGCATCGAGCCGCTGCGGGACGAGAAGGAGAAGGTGTTCCGCGCGATGCGGTCGCTGGCACCGCGCGACATCGTGCGCGGCCAGTTCGTCGGCTACCACGACGAACCCGGTGTCGCCGCCGACTCCGACGTCGAGACGTACGTCGCGGTGCGCTTCTTCATCGACTCGTGGCGCTGGGAGGGCGTGCCGTTCTACGTGCGGGCCGGCAAGAAGCTGCCGGCGACGTGCACCGAGGTCATGGTCGAGCTCAAGGCGCCGCCGCAGCGGGTCTTCGCCGACTCCGAGCCGCCACCAGGGAAGACGAACTACTTGCGCTTCCGGCTCAACCCGGAGGTCGTCATCGCGCTCGGCGCGCGCGCGAAGAGACCCGGTGAGGACTTCGTCGGGCGCCAGCTCGAGCTCTACCTGTGCAACAGCTCGACGGACGAGATGACGCCGTACGAGCGTCTCATCGGCGACGCGCTCGAGGGCGAGAAGCTCCTGTTCGCGCGGGAGGACGGCGTCGAAGCCGCGTGGCGTGTCGTCGACCCGGTCATCCGCGACCACCCGCGCGCCATCCCGTACGACCCGGGCTCGTGGGGACCGAGCGAGGCAGATGCGCTCGTCGCCGCGGACGGCGGCTGGCACGACCCGAAGGCGTAGCGGCGCGTGGCCGTCGACGGCGCGCGACCGCGCGTCCGAGAGGTCTGGCTCGTACGTCACGGCGCGACGGAGTGGTCGTCGTCGGGGCGGCACACGGGTCGCACCGACGTCGCGCTGACCGAGGAGGGGCGCGAGCAGGCGCGCGCCCTCGGACGGCGGCTCGGGGGACGGCCGTTCGGCGCCGTGTTGACGAGCCCGTTGCAGCGCGCGACGGAGACGTGCCGCATCGCCGGATACCTCGACGTCGCGCACGTCGAGCCCGCGCTGCGCGAGTGGGACTACGGCGAGTACGAGGGACTGACGACCGAGCGGATCCGCGAACGAGTGCCCGGATGGACCATCTGGAACGGTCCGGTGCCGGGCGGCGAGACGATCGACGAGGTCGCGGCGCGCGCGCGTCACGTGCTGGCCGAGGTGGCGGCCGTCGACGGCGATGCCGCGTTGTTCGCGCACGGACACATCCTCCGCGTCCTCGCCGCGTGCTGGCTCGACGTCGACCCACACACGGGGCGGCTCCTCGCGCTCGACACCGCCGCGCTGTGCGTCCTCGGGTTCGAGCACGAGACGCGGGTCGTACGCACGTGGAACGAGGCCGCCGACCTCTTGCCGGTGCCCGAGGACGCGAACGGCTGACGGTCACCCGCGTGCGGGGCGACGCATCGTCCACAGCGGCGGGCCCGCGCGCCACGGTCGCAGCTCACGCTCGACCACGAAGCCGAAGCGGCCGTACCACGCGAGGTTCCGGGGATTGGACGTCTCGAGGTACGCGGGCAGCCCGTCGGCATCGGCGCGCTCGAGTCCTCGCATCACGAGCGCGGCGCCGTAGCCGTGGCTCTGCTCGGCCGGGTCGACGCAGAGCAGCGCGAGGTACCAGTGCTCGTCGTGCGGGTGCGTGCGGTCCATCGCGACGAGCGCGCGCACGCCGTCGGGGATCGCGCGGGGCGCATGGAGCAGCGCCCGCAACGTGCCGAACGCCTGGCGGAGCTGCGTTCCCGCCGGGAGCGGGTACCGGCCGGGCGGCACCCACGACGCGACACCCGCCGCGACCCCGCCCCGGCGCGCGACGAACGTCGCACCCTCGGGCGCGGTCGCGTCGATCGACGCACGGAAGAACGTCGGCAGGCCGCGCCGGCGTCGTGCGTCGTCGGGGACCAGGTAGCGAAACGCAGGATCGTCGTGGAACGCACGCGCGGCGACGTGCCCGTACGCCTCCGCCTCGCCGCTCTCGATCATGCCGATGTCGCTCTCGCTCGGCAGCCGGGCGCCGGGCTGGTGGTCGCTCATGTCGACATCGTCGCGTGCACGCCGACCGTCGTCAGGCGGGCACGACCTCGACCGGGATCCCGTTGACGACCGCGTTGCCCGAGATCGCGTCGACGAGCCGGCCGGGCGCGAGATGGTTGTTGTTGACGCCCGCGTGCTCGGACGCGACCGACTGGCGCGTACCGGGCCGGTCGTGGCCCCAGCCGTGGGGCAGGCACACGACACCGAGCATCATCTCGTCGCTCACCTCGACGGGGACCTCGACGCTGCCGGCCTCGGACGCGACACGCGCGAGGGCGCCGTCGACGAGCCCCAGGCGCGACGCGTCGTCCGGGTGGACGAGGAGCGTGCAGCGGTCCTTGCCCTTCATGAGCACGCGGACGTTGTGGAGCCACGAGTTCTTGGAGCGGACCTGCCGACGACTCACGAGCACGAGACCGTCACGCGGCCGTTCGAGACGCGCGCGCAGCCGGGCGGCGTCGTCGGTGATGTAGCGCGGCGCGACCTCGATCCGCCGCGACGGTGTGCGCAGCACCTCGCGCACGCGCGGGACCATCGGACCGAGATCGATCCCGTTCGGCTCGTCCTTGAAGTGTTGGAGCGTGAGCCCGTCAGGCCGCGCGCCGTATCCGTCGCCCCACCGGCCGCTGCGGACGGCGAAGTCGGCCATGCGATCGGGACCCCCGGCGTCGTACGCGGCGACGATCTCCTGCGGGTCGCGCCCGAACACGGGTGACGTGTCGTCGGCGCACTTCGCAGCGACGAGACCGGAGAAGAACGCGTCGTCGAGTCCACGGACCACCTCGGTCGTCGGCGGCTGCCCGAGGCAGATCGCGGCGAGCCCGAGCAGCACCTCCCACTCGTCGGGCCGTGCGGGATCGGGTGGGAAGACGGCCGGGGACCACTTCCCCGCCGAGCGGCTCGCCCACGACCAGATCATCTCGTCGTAGTGCGGTTGCTCGAGCGGCGACAGCCCCGGGAGCAGGACGTGCGCGTGACGAGTCGTCTCGTTGATCCAGTTGTCGACGCTGATCATGCACTCGAGCATCGGGAGCGCGTCGTCGAGCCGTTGCGACTCGGGCGCGCTGATCACGGGATTGCCGGCGATCGTCACGAGTGCCTTCAACTGCCCGTCACCCGGCGTCGCGATCTCCTCGGCGAGGCACGAGACCGGGAACTGGCCGAGCACCTCCGGAGCACCGCGCACGCGGCTGTGGAAGCGCCCGAACGCGGCACCTTCCGCGAACGCGGGGTTGGGCAGGCTCGAGATGGGCCACGCGATCGGGTTGCCGAACATCAGGCCGCCCGGACGGTCGAAGTTCCCCGTCAGGATGTTCACGACGTCGACGAGCCACGACGCGAGCGTGCCGAACTCCTGGTTGCACAACCCGATGCGCCCGTACACCGCGGCGCTCGGCGCGGCGGCGATCTCGTGCGCGAGACGGCGAATCGTCTCGGCGGGCACACCGCAGGCGTGACTGACGACCTCGGGCGTGAACTCGCGTGCGACGGCGTCCACGTCGTCGACGCCGTCCACGAGATCCGCGACGTCGCCCAGCGTCACAAGGCCGTCCGCGAACAGCACGTGCACGATCGCGAGGAGGAACGCGGCGTCGGTACCGGGAACGATCGGGACCCACTCGTCGGCACGCTCGGCGGTCCCCGTTCGCCGAGGATCGACGACGACGGTCCGTCCGCCGCGTTCACGGATGCGCTCGATGTCGCCGAGCACGTCGGGCCGCGCGAGCAGGCTGCCCATCGACGCGTGCGGGTTCGCGCCCATCACGAGCCAGTAGTGGGTGCGCGCGACGTCGGGCGCGGGGATCTGCCACATGTTCCCGTACAGCAGCTGGCAGACGACGTTCTTCGGCCACTGGTCGACGGTGCCGGACGAGTAGATCGGCGAGATCCCCGACATCGCGATGAACGCGGCGACGTAACGGGACAGCGAGTAGTTGTGCGCGGTCGGGTTCCCGACGAACGCTGTGACGGCCTCCATGCCGTGACGGTCGATCACACCGCGCAACAGCTCCTCGCAGCGCGCGAACGCGTCGTCCCACGAGACCTCGCGCCACGTCTCGCCATCACGCACCATCGGGACGCGCACGCGGTCGGGATCCTCGTGGATGTGACCGAGCGTCGTGCCCTTCGGGCAGATGAAGCCCTTGCTCCACACGTCGTCGCGGTTCGGTCGGATGAGCGTCACCCGCCCGTCCTCGACGTGCAACTGCAGCCCGCACATCGCCTCGCACAGCGGGCACGTGCGGAGCCTGATGTCGGCCGAAGCGGCGGCGCCGGCGTCGACGGTCATGGCGACTCCCTGTCGGGTCCGTGCAGTGTGACGGCCCCACCGTCGCGTCGCCAGTCTCGACGACGGCGGAATACCGCACGCCGTCGCCTCGTTCGACTCCGAGACACCGCACGCTCACCCACGGAGCCGTCCCATGCCCACCACCGAACTGACCGCCGACACCTTCGAGTCGACGATCGTCGACAACGACATCGTGCTCGTCGACTTCTGGGCGTCGTGGTGCGGGCCGTGCCGGATGTTCGCGCCGGTGTTCGAGGCCGCGTCCGAGAGCAACCCCGACATCGTGTTCGGGAAGGTCGACACCGAGGCGCAACAGGAACTCGCGGCCGCGATGGGGATCTCGTCCATCCCGACGCTGATGGTCTTCCGGGACAAGGTCCTGCTGTTCGCGCAGCCGGGCGCGCTCCCCGGACCCGTCCTCGACGACCTGATCGGTCAGGTGCGCGCGCTCGACATGGACGACGTGCGACGTCAGGCCGAGGAGGCGCGCGCCGCGTCGCGCACGCCCTGACGCAGTCGCATCCGCAGGAACATGAACCCGTCCTCTTCGAGGACGTGACGGATCTCGGGCTCGTACGGCGGGGAGATCACGGGTCCGGCCAGGATGCGCGGCCCCTCGCCGCCGACGATGCGGGGCGAGAGGGTGAGACACAGCTCGTCCACGAGATCGGCGCGTGCGAGCTCACCGTTGATGCCGGGCCCACCCTCGACGAGCACCGCGCGGGCGCCGCGATGCGCGAGGACGCCGAGCGCGGTCGCGAGGTCGACGCGCTGATCGCCCGCGACCACCACGTCCGCGACGTTCGCGACGTCGTCGCGCTGCTCGAGCTGCGTCGCTGCGTCGGTGGTCGTGAGGACGATCGGTCGCGCGCGTGCACCGGTGAAGAACGGCGAGGTCCAGTCGAACTCCGGACGGCCCGTGATCACCGCGATCGGCGGTTGCGGCGACTGGCCCCGTTCGCCTCGGCGACGCTCGTGGTCCTCGTCGAGGCGCGCGGGGCCGTACGCCTCGGAACGCATCGTCGTGGCGCCCACGACGATGACGTCGGCGTGCGAGCGCAGCACCGCGAACACCTTGTGGTCGGGCTCGCCGCCCAGCGGACCCGACCGTCCGTTGACGCTGATCGCCCCGTCGAGGCTCGAGATCATGTTCACGCGCACGTGCGCGGGACCGGCCGGGATGCGCTCGGGCGCGTACATGTCGACGAGCGTGTCGAGATCGACCGTTTCGAGCGGATCCGGGAACAGGCGGCGCATGATTCGAGTAGAGCCGTCTGCGCCGCGCGGCGCGCGGATGGTTGGAGACGCGGGCGCCGCGTCAGGAGCCGGTGGGCACCGTCCACGACGCGCCGACGATGTGGTGGACCGGGATGCCGAACGCGCGTGTCAGGCGGTTCGGGAGGTCCTGACCGATCCAGCGTGACACGCCGGACGGGAGCGTCGACAGGATGACGCCGTCGTAGCGGGCCTCGCGAAGCGCGTCGCGCACGGCGTCGAACGCGCGCTCGTCGCCCACCTCGCCGTCGACGTCGAGCCCGAGCCCACCGAACCAGGCGAGTGCCTCCTCGAGCCGGCGCGACGCGATCGCGCGCGCCTCCCCCTCGGTCCACACGACGTGGTCGTGTGGACGCGTCGCCGGGACCACGACGTGGAACCGGCAGCGTTCGCGCCCGGCACGCGCGCACAGCTCGTCGGCGAGCGCGTTCCCGGCGAGCGTCTGGTTGGCGACGACGAGGTACTGCTGCATCGCACACCTCCCGAGGAAGTCGATGCTCCTCTGGGAGAGCGTACGGCCGCCGGGACCAACCGGATTGCCGTCAGGAGCGGACGAGCCGCGCTGTCAGGAGCGGACGAGCCGCGCGATGGCTGCGGACGCCTCCGCGAGCTTCGCGTCGGCCTCGGCCCCGCCCTCGCCCACGGCCTGCCGGACGCAGTGGTCGAGGTGGTCGTCGAGCAGCTCGAGCGCGACGGCCTGCAGCGCCTTCGTCACCGCCGAGACCTGGGTCAGGACGTCGATGCAGTACTGGTCCTCGTCGACCATGCGCTGCAACCCGCGCACCTGCCCCTCGATCCGGCGCAGCCGCTTGAGGATGGCGTCCTTGTCGTCGGTGTACCCGTGCATTACCGATGCAGTATACCCCATGCCCGTATATCGCCGGTCGTGGTGCGGTCGCGGTAGCGTGGCTCGCATGTCGCTCGACGGTGAGTACGAACCGAGCCCGTGGGAGTGGGTCCGCACTCAGGTGGAGACCTACGAGCGCACGGGCGGGCGTGAGGCGAACACGCTGCTGGACACCGGCCTGCCGATCGTCATCGTCACGACCCGCGGGAAGAGGTCCGGGAAGCTCCGCAAGACCCCGCTGATGCGCGTCGAGCACGACGGCGAGTACGCGCTGGTCGCGTCGATGGGCGGCGCGCCGAAGCACCCGGTCTGGTACCACAACCTCAAGGCCGACCCGGACGCCGTCACGATCCAGGACGGTCCGGAGCCCTTCGACGCGACGGTCCGCGAGGTCACCGGTGAGGAGCGCGACGTGTGGTGGCGCCGCGCGGTCGACGCATACCCGCCGTACGCGGAGTACCAGGAGAAGACGGACCGGACGATCCCGGTGTTCGTCGCGACGCGCCGGAGCTGACCCGCGCCCGCCGCGCGAGCGTGGTACCGAGCACGATCGCCGCGATCGCACCGAGCGCGAGAACGGCCTGCGCACCACCTGTCGAGGGCAGGGTCGGCGCGGGCGACCCTTGGGACGACGGCGGGTCCGTCGCAGGAGGCGGCGCGACGACGTCGTTCCCCCCGGCCGGGCCCAGCACTGGTGGCGTCGCGACACCGTTGTCGATCGCGTGGGGGATCGAACCCAACGGCGGCGTGACGGCGCGCATCGCACCCGCGATCACCGCGTATCCCGTCGCGTTCGCGTCGTCGCCGAGGAAGTCGGGGCCGGTGCTGCTGCACGTCATGTCGAGCCAGTCGCAGACGTCGGCGACGTTGCGCGGGATCGTGCCGTACGGGCGCGTGACCATGGTCGAGAAGTCGTGCGTCTCGAACGCCGCCTCGACGTCGGCGACCGGCACACCGGATGCACCGTAGGCCTGCGCGAGGATCGTGCTGACCTGATCGTCGAGCGGGACCGTCGCGCGCGCGAACGCCTGACCGTCGGGTCCTTCCAGCCAGCGCGCGAGGAACGGGTCGAAGTAGTTCATGCCGACGATCGGCACGCCCGCGCCCGCCGCGTCGCGCAGACCGGTCAGGATGGTCCGCAGGTTCGCGCCGACGGTCGCGAGCCCTCGTTGCAGGCACGCGACGTCGAGACCGTTGAGCCCGCACCCGACGACGTCGTTGCCGCCGATGTCGATCGTCACGACCGCGACGCGCCCGGCGTGCGCGCGCAGGAAGGCCTCGGCGGCCGCGAGCTGGGAGCCCTCGGGGTAGCTGCAGATCCCGCCGTGGAGCATCGTGTCGGTCGTCTCGCTCGCGCAGCCGAAGTCGCGCAACTGCAAGCTCGGGAGCTCGGCCCGGTACGCGGTGAGCAGGTCGTCGGCGTAACCCGTACCGGGCGGCGCGGCGTACCCGGCCGCGAGGGAGTCGCCGACCGCGACGTAGTAGACGGCCTCGGGCGCCGACGACTGCGAGGCTGCCGCCCCGGTCGTCGGGAAAGCAGCCGTCGCGAGCGACGCGGTCGCGACGAGTGCGAGTGCGAGCACCGTCCGCGACGCCCCGTTCATCGCTGCCCCCTCGCCCCCGACGCGGCCGGAGCGGACCCTGCCCTTGTCCGCTCCGGCACCCCTCTCGACGCGCTGGTCGCCCGGAAGGTTCCGCGCGATTCGGGGAACGAGCACGCTCGTTCACGCGTCTCTAGCCTGTGCGGCCGGCAGGACGTTCTTCGAGACGGCAGGGCCGCGCATGGCACTCGAGGACACGGGTTCCGGTGTGCAGGCTGTCGCGCACGAGACCACGACGTCGTTCGTCCAGGCCGGTCCCGACGCGGCGTTCGCCGCGCTCGTCGCGACGTACCACGAGCGTCTCGCGCGCCTCGCGTACCTGTTGTGCAGCGATCGTGAGCAAGCCGAGGACGCGGTGTCCGAGGCGTATGCGAAGGTGTGGCCGCGGTTCCGCAGGGGTCACGTCGAGAACCCGCCGGTGTACCTGCGCACCGCGGTCGTCAACCAGGTGCGCGGCGGGTTGCGACGACGGCTGCTCGAACGTCGCGAGGAGCAACGCCAGCGCGTCGACTGGCGTGAGGGAACGTCGCCGCATCGCAACGTCGAGGAGCGCGAGCTGCTCGAGCCCGCGCTGCGACGGCTCCCCGCGGCACAGCGTGCCGTGATCGTGCTGCGCTTCTACGAGGACATGAGCGAGGAGCAGGTCGCGACACTGCTCGGCGTCCCGACCGGGACCGTGAAGTCGCGTTGCGCACGCGGACTCACGCAACTCCGCGCACTGGTCGGAAGCAGCGATGAGTAGCTTCGAGGACGCCCTGCGCCGCGGGCTCGCGAACGTCGAGCGCGGCTACGTGCCGTCCGACGGTCTCGTTGCGCGGATCGAGCACCGGACCCGCCAACGCGAGGTGCGCCGGCGGGTCGCCGCAGGTGCCGCCGTCGTCGTTGCGGTCGTCGTCGCGGTGTTCGCGATCGGGACGTCGCTCGGGGTGTCGACGTCGTCGCACTACCCCTCCACCGCGCGCGCCGCCGGACCGCACGGGACGACGACGCCACCGAGCGGTAGCCGAGGCGGGGGGCTGAGCCCCGAGCCGGCGAGCACGACCACGGCGAGCGCGAACCCCCGGCGGGCGACGCCGCACTCAGCCGCGCGAGCACGTTCGACACCGTCGACCACCTCGGCGAGCACGCCGAACCTCCAGCCGCAGGCAGCGGGATCGGGGTCTCCCGTGATCACCGACCCGACGCCGCTCGTCATCACGTCACCGGGTGACGGCACGTCGTCGACGACGACCACGACATTCACTCCCCCGACGACCACGCCACCGTCGACCGACACGACGACGACCACGACGACGACGTGTCCGCCGACGACCGACACGACGGCGGGCACGAGCACGACGTCAACGACGGTTCCACACTGCTGAGCGCGGGTTACGACGTCGCTTCGCGCATCGCCGCGATCACGGTCTCCGCGAGCTCGGGCCGGCAGACGAGCAGATCCGGCAGCCACGGATCCGCGCGGTTGTAGACGAGTGGTGCGCCGTCGATGCGCGACACGTGCAGCCCGGCCGCGGCGGCGACCGCAACGGGCGCGGCCGAGTCCCACTCGTACTGACCGCCCGAGTGCGCGTACACGTCAGCGTCGCCGCGCACGACGGCCATCGCCTTGGCGCCCGCGGAGCCCATCGGGACGAGCTCGCCGTCGAGCCGATCGGCCAGGAAGCGCGCGTGCTCGGTGGGACGCGTCCGGCTGACGACCAGACGGACCGGGTGCTCCGGCCGCGGCGGAACGGACGATGGCGACGCAGTCGTGAACGTCACGTCGAGCGCGGGCAGCGCGACCGCGCCCACGACCGCGTGACCGTCCACCGCGAGAGCGACGTGCACGGCCCAGTCGTCACGCGGCGGCTCCGAGAACTCGCGAGTGCCGTCGAGCGGGTCGACGATCCACACACGCCTGCTGTCGAGACGGGCGACGTCGTCAACGGCTTCCTCCGACAGCACCGGATCGTCCGGAAACCGTGCGCGCAGCTCACGCGCGATGAGGTCCTGCGACGCGAGGTCCCCGGCCGCCTTGAGCTCGCCGCCCGTCGCGCCGCTCGCGCGCACGCGCAGGAGCAGTTCACCTGCGGCCGTCGCGATCTCGGCCGCAGCGACATGATCGGCCGTCGTCACGAGGTCGGGCACGGGCGGATCGTAGGCGGGAGGTCG
>Ga0070741_10006697_pt1 | contig 24520 bp, 17 predicted proteins | sample Coa_R1_4_FD_66440 | JGI IMG/M metagenome (GOLD analysis project Ga0070741, IMG submission 66440) | Surface soil microbial communities from Centralia Pennsylvania, which are recovering from an underground coalmine fire - Coalmine... | ecosystem: Environmental > Terrestrial > Soil > Unclassified ... | reverse complement strand
ATGATAAGTTATGTGGAATTTGAGGTCGCCGTCGCCGGCCAGCACTTGGAACCTGCGAAACCGACATTGCCGTTCTACGGTCGCCTCGAACAAGAAACGACCGTCGAACGTTCGGTGCGTCTTTCGCTCCGACCATTTTCCCTTTTGCCGGACTTGGCTTTCACGGGCGTCAGGAATCGACTTGAGGCTCTCGACCGTTCAATGTACCCCGTCTAAGCGCTCTTTCCTTCATGAGGACAAAAAACACGGGAACAAGGATCAGCACGTGGACCGTTGAAGTGATCATTCCGCCGACAATTGGGGCGGCGATGGGCTTCATCACGTCCGAGCCAATTCCGCTTTCCCAAAGGATCGGCACGAGGCTGGCCAGCACGGCGAAAACCGTCATCAACTTCGGACGGAGACGCTGCACGGCTCCTTCAATGGCCGCCTGTTCGATCTCCTTGTTCGTAATGTGCCGGCCGGAGGCAAGGCGATGATCTAATGCTTCATGCAGGTACACGACCATGACGACGCCCGTCTCGACGGCAATTCCGAACAGCGCAATGTACCCGACCCATACGGCCACGCTAAAGTTGTAACCCAGCAGCCACTGGAGAATCAGCCCGCCGGTCATGGCGTAAAAGGTTGGAAGAATCAGCACGAAAGCTTCAGTGACAGAATGAAAGACCATAAAGAGCAGGAGGAAAATGATAAACAATACCACTGGCATTATGATCTTCAGACGCTCTTTTGCCCGAAGCTGGAACTCGTATTCGCCTGACCACTGGTAGATATAACCCGCGGGCAGCTTCAGCTTCTGTGCCAATGCGCTTGAGGCCTTCTGCACAAAGCCGCCATAGTCATTTGTATTCAGATCAATGTAGACATAGCCAGTCAATTGCCCGTCTTCGTCGCGAATCATAGCCGGTCCATGAGAGAACGAGATTTTAGCCACCTGCTCGATTGGGATCTGTGCACCGGACGGTGTAGCGATAAGGACACGGCGCAATTCTTCTACGTTGTCGCGAAAATCACGCTGGTAACGAACGTTCATAGGATAACGTTCGCGGCCTTCGATGTTCTCTGCGACATTCATGCCGCCAATGCCTGAGGAAACCGCCTGCTGGACATCGGCAATCGTCAAGCCGTACTTCGCCGCTTCGGGACGGTTCACGTCAACGTTCACGTAAAAACCCTGCGCGACATGCTCTGCGAAGACAGAGCGCACCTGCGGAAGACCAGAGAGTACCTTTTGGATTTCCGATCCGAGTTGCTGAATTCCATCCAAAGACGTGCCTTGAATTTTCATGCCCACTGGCGTCTTGATGCCAGTCAAAGCCATATCCAGCCGGTTCTCAACCGGCATCATCCAGGTATTGGTCAGACCAGGAAATTGGAGTTTTTCGTCCATCTCACGAATTAATTTCTCGTACGTCATGCCGGGCCGCCACTGCTCACGCGGTTTCAGCATGAGAGTGGTGTCATACATATCTAGAGGAGCATTGTCTGTGGCGCTGTCGGATCGGCCCACAACTCCAAAGACGCTTTCCACCTCAGGAAACGATCGCAGAATGCGGTCCTGTTCTTGCAGAAGCTGCGCGGCCTGGGCGATACCGATTCCCGGCAAGGAGGTTGGCATGTACAGAGACGATCCTTCGAATAACGGCGGCATGAATTGGCTGCCCATCCTGAACATCAGCGGGAAAGTGACAAGAAGGAACAGTAAATTGAGCAGCAGGGTCGTTTTCCGGTATTTAAGACAGAATCTCAGTACTGGCAAGTACAGAGCCTGAGTAAAGCGAGAAATAGGATTCTCAGACTCAGGTCTTAACTTGCCTTTGATGAAGATGACCATCAGGACTGGAACCAGCGTGATTGCCAGCAATGAAGAGAAACCAACGGCCATGGTCTTAGTCCATGCCAGCGGCTTGAACATTCGTCCTTCCTGGGCTTCAAGTAGGAAAACCGGAATGAAGGACACCACGATGATCAGAAGCGAGAAAAACAACGCCGGCCCAACCTGCTTGGCGGCATCAATCAAAATGCGTCGGCGTTGCTTTTCAGTCACTTCAACCTTTTCAGTCATTTCAATCGACTCTTCGGAGGTGATGTGTTCCGCGCCCACGGTGCTGACCGGGGCGGGATGGTTTGCGGGTGGCTCGGATAAATGACGATAGCCGTTTTCGACCATGACGATTGCAGCGTCCACAAGCACACCGATTGCAAGGGCCAATCCACCTAGCGACATGATGTTGGAACTGACGTGGAGGTAGTACATTGGAATAAACGAGGCGACGACCGCAATAGGGAGGGTGATGATGGGAATCAATGCCGAACGAAAATGGAACAGGAACACAATGATCACCAAGCTGACGATGATTGTCTCTTCGATCAGATCCCGTTGCAGCGTTTTAATTGACTCTTGAATCAACCCGGCCCGGTCATAGGCCGCGACCACTTCTACTCCTGGTGGGAGGGAGCCTTTAATCTCCGCCAACTTCTTCTTCACGCCGTTGATTACGTTGAGGGCGTTCAGGCCGTAACGCATTACGACAATCCCGCCCACCGTTTCACCCTGCCCCTGCCACTCTGCTACACCTTCGCGAATGTCTGGCCCGAATGAAACGGTGCCAAGATCCTTGATCAACACCGGTGTTCCATTCTTGGCATTGACTGGAACGTTCTCCAGATCGGCAAGGGATTTCAGGTAACCCAAGCCCCGGATGTAATAACGTGTCCCGCTCAGTTCCAGGACGCGACCGCCGACCTCGTTTGTGCTGGTCTTCACGCGGTCAATCACAGTCGAGAGGGGAATGCCATAAGCGAGCAGTTTGTTGGGATCGAGCTGAACTTGATACTGCCGGACGAAACCGCCAATGCTTGCAACCTCGGCTACTCCCGGAACGGTTTCAAGCTGGTAGCGTAAACGCCAGTCCTGCAGGGCGCGCAGATCAGCCAAGCTATAGTTGTGCGTGTGGTCTACCAGTGCGTACTCGTAAATCCAGCCTGCCCCAGTCGCATCCGGACCAATCGCCGGATGAACATTCGCCGGCAATCGGCCCTGGATGCTTTGCAGGTATTCGATGACTCGAGAACGTGCCCAGTAGATGTCTGTACCATCTTCGAAGACGACGAACACATATGAGTCATTGAACATGGTCTGGGCTCGGACTGCTTTGACATTTGGGGCTGCCAAAAGCGCGGTCACAATGGGATAGGTAACCTGGTCTTCGATGATGTCAGGTGGTTCGCCCTCCCACGCTGTGTGAACGATCACTTGCACGTCGGAAATGTCCGGTAGCGCATCCAGGGGAATACGGTTCATGGACCACATGCCTGCCATAACCAGCAGGAAAGTTCCAGTGAACACCAGGAATCGATTGCGCGTGCACCACTCTATGATCCAGTTAATCACGTTTACATCCCTCCTGTGGCGTTCACCGAGAGCTGCTTGCTTGCAATCACAGTCCCGTTCTGGCGAGCGACAATGGAAACCTGCCAAGTCCCGCCCGATCCCAGATCACCCTTGCCTTCATACGCGCCATCGCCTTTGTCGGACAGATCAACGTTTGTTTTCATGGCAGACATTCCCATTGCCGGCATCGCAGGCATAAAGAGTGTCACGCTAACTTGCGCCCCGCTGATGGGCGCTCCATTGGAGCCCGTCAGCTTTACGCGAAAAATGTTGCTGCCTTTTCGGGGAGGGGTTGGGTCGGTGGTTAGCTCGACCTTCGCCTGAGCAGCACTTGGGGGAGCATTCATCGCGGCAGCGGCGCCCGCTCCCGGAGGAGGCGGAACAAACGCTCCTGCGGCAGCCTGCAACTGGGCCTCGGAGTCAATCAGGAAGTTGGCAGAGGTGACCAGAGATTCGCCCGGCTTGATTCCCTTCACAACAACGTAGTCACCGCCGACACGTGGCCCGAGTTCGATTTCACGGGGCTCGAAGTTTCCCTCGCCCTTGTTGACGAAAACCAGATTGCGGGTACCGGAGTGGAAAACCGACGATGCAGGTATGGTGAGTTTCTTGCCGGCGGGTGCGGCAAATACGACGTTTACAAACATGCCGGGCTTAAGCAGCAGACCCGGATTGGGAAATACAAGACGCGCTCGTACCGTGCGCGTGTTCATGTCCACTTGGGGAAGAATGAAATCCACCCTGCCCCTGAATGTCTTTCCGGGATAAGCGTCAACTGTTACAGTGGCCGCATCTCTCGGCTTGATTCGTCCAATGTCGGTTTGGAAAATCTGTGCGTTCACCCAGACGGTGGAGAGATCGGCGACCGTGTAGAGTTTCGACTCCGGTTGCACGTACATGTTGGGCAACACGTTCTTTTCCGTGATGTATCCGGAGACCGGCGAGTTGAAGGTGAGATCAGTAATCACCTTGCCGGTAATTTCTAGTTTCTCAATCTCACTTGCTGGGACTTCCCACTGCGTGAGCCGCTCTCGGGCGGCGGAGAGAAGTGACAATGCGCCTGTACTCACGCCGCTCACGGTGCTGGTTCGCACTTGCTCGGAGTTCTTCTTGGCCAGCAAGTATTCTTGTTCAGTGGTCACCAAGTCGGGACTGTAGATGGTGAATAGCGCCTGCCCCTTGCGGACGTACTGGTAGGTGGCGTCCGCATAAACTTTGCGAATCCATCCGGGCACACGCGTCTGTACATAGGCAATGCGGCGCTCGTCCACGTCAACGTTGCCGGTCACTCGCATCTCAGCCTGCACCTGCTTTAGCTCGGCAGTACCAAGCTTCACTCCAATGCTTTGCAGACGCTGGGGAGTAAGCTGCACCGGGGCCAACGACGGTTCGCTGCTGACTGTCGCCTGAGAGGGATTGCCATTCGCACCGTTTTCAGCGGTCATTTGCGATGAATCCGGCGGGGCGGCTTGCGAGGCTGTCGCATGGTGGGAGTGCCACCAAACATAAAGTAGAGCGACCCCCAAAACCCCGTTCAAAGTAATGGCGATAACAAGAGCGCGACGAGTTTTCGGATTGGTTTGTTGGTTCATTGGAAACTCACCCCCGTAAGCATTTCGAGGCGGGCCAGCGCTACTTCGTGCTCGGCCAATTCGCGCTGGTATTCGATTTCAAGGCTTAGGACATCCATGAAGGAAGACAGGAGGGTTTCAAAATCCTGGCGATTGGACTGATAGGCGGTCAATGATGACTGGAACGTGGCGTTCGATTGGGGGATCAGCCCGTCTTTGTAGATCTTCAGTTGTTCGGCAGAGGTCTGCGCCACAACGTACTGATCCTGGACTTCAGCAAGCCGTTGCTGCACTTCCGCTTCGAGCTGCTTGTTCGCCTGGTCTCGGATAGCTTCAGCCTCGGCGAGTTGGGCTTTACGCCGGCCGCGGTTGGGCAGCGTGACGCTGAAACCTGCCATGTAGTAATCGCGAAATTTCCGGTCGGTGTTTTGGTACATGTACTGAACAGAGAAATCCGGGCGGAATTCTCTCTTGGCAAGTTCCACCTGTGATTCCGTCTTGGCCAGCATTGCCTGTTGGGCCTTAACGTCGGGGTTTTCTTGTTTTGCCAGCGTGAGCAAATCAGCGGCGCTGTAGGTGAGGGATCTCGCGGCAGGAGGTTCGGTCTGGATGTCAGGGCTCTCTTGAGGTCGGTTGAGCAATTGCTTTAATTGGGCCTCAAGCTGTCCCACCTCGCGGTGGTGCATCGTGATCTCCTGAAGAATTTTGGTGCTTTGCAACTGGGCCTTCAAAACTTCCTGCTGATTGCCCTGCCCCACGCGATAGCGCGATTCGACGATCTGCTCGACATCTTTCAACAACTGGTCATTGCGTTCCAACACTGACAAAGTTTGCTGGAGATATGCCAGACGGAAGTAAGCAGCCTTGAGTTTGTCGATCACCGTCCTGCGCACCGACTCGATCTGTATGTGACGCACCTCCGCCTCGCGGTTGGCCACCTGGCCGCGCATGCCGCGCTTTCCGGGATATGGAATCTCCTGAGAGGCGCCCAAGCCAAGGTACGCAAATTCGCTGTTCGTGTAGCCCGCAAACGGACGCGGGCTTCCGACAGAGAGATGCTGGAAAGTGACTTGTGTGTCCGGCAGGGCAGACGCCTGGCGCGCGACGTGAGTTGCGGCCGCATAACCGCGTTCGGCGATCGCTATTTCAGGACTATTCTGCTCGGCTTCCCGAATCAGATCCTTGAGGTTGATTGGTAGGGCTGAACTGTGGGACTGAGGATCACCCTCCCCAGAGATACCACTCCGTTGACCCTGCTGGGCTCTAACTGAACTGACCAGGAGCAACACGACTCCAAGCCGCATAAGGGTGACACCGCCGCTGCGAACCCGCGCAAATTGACGCGGAAAAACACAAAGAGCTTTCATCTTTCCTCCAAATCGACAAAATACGATTGCGCGAAGACACAGAGATCCCCGCGCTCGGGAAAGCGAAAGCTGACTAGATTCTCAGAATGGAGGTTTCGACGGGTGGCGATTCCGGCGGAGCGTGTGCGTCGGACGACGTTACAAACGGTGAAATACGATCCGGCAGGCCGATCATCTCACTAACGGACAGGAGAGCCACCGTGGCGTGAGCGGGTGCAGACATCGAAAGACGCGAGCTGCTGAGGTAGGGATCAGTTTCCCGAACCGTCGTCTTGCAGCAAGAGTGCGAAGAAGGCATCTCTTCGCATTCGCCTGCCATCTTGCGACAGCATTCGCGCTCCTCCGGCGTAAGAGTAGCATCCGGCTGCAAACAGGCCATTAGGGGTAACGCGAAAATCGATAGCGTCAACAGCAAGACGGCGAGTTTGCCGATTGATTTCACCTATGGATAGTGTATCGGGCGGAGCGTGTTGAATGCAATTGCGGCAGCTTCCCAAGACGAGATCAATGGTACTTCTATTCGACTCGACAGAAACAATAGGGAAATTGCTGCGTTGTTCGATGACCCGGAGTCACTCGACCAAAATCGGGAACGCGGTGCCATCGGGCAAATGCTCCAATAGCTGACGCCGGGTTGGACCGGATGGAGTAGGAACATTGGCTAGCTTGCCAATAAGATTGTTCATCAATTCCACCCCTTCGTCTACTGCCGATACCTCATCATCCGTCAGCGACAGCTCCTGTTTCAGCCTGACCAGATTCGTTCTCGACTCCATCATTTGCGCCTGGCTTGAGTCCTTTGGGACGTAAAAATCACATTTCGCACAAGCCATGCGATGTCGACACTGACTGAAGTAGTCATATGTGCAAAAGCCATGGCCAAGATCATAAAATATCCATGGTTGACCCTTTGCTGCGGCGCCTGTTCGGACAGCATCCTGATCGAATAAAACCTCAATAGTCCTCAACGCTCGGTTAAAGATACCCGCTTTTGCATAGGCATTTGACATCTTGGTGAGTGTGATTTGCGCATAAGCCCTGGTGGCGTTCGGCGAGTGATGGCCTAACCATTCCTGAAGCTCAAAGAGTGACATCGGATTGTCGGCGTTAAACAGCATGGTAGCGACCGTCGATCTGGCCCGGTGTGACGTGATGTTGCCGCGTGCATCAATTCTGGGAGTTCCTGATTTCTTGCACAAAACTGGGATTATTGATGTGTTGATGTAACCGTTACCGATCTGGTGTCCTCTGTAAGAAAACAGATACTCAACCCTTTCACCGGTTTTCCAATCAACTTTTAATGGCTGCCTAGCTCGCTCCTTTTCCCATCGTGCAATTGCCTGTCCCACTATGGGGTCAACGGGCTTAGTGAATGAGCCCTTCGTTTTACTTACCGGCACAACAATGAAGCATACTGTATTTTTCGGAATGATCTTCTCCGTGCCGGTAACCACCATGTCCTCGTTCTGCCATTTTATGCATCCTGTTGGGAGACGTGTCAGTTCATTGCGTCTCAAGCCGGCGAACAGCCAAGCCACGGTTAGCGCCCTCATCATCTCAATTGGGTAGTAAGGACCTTCGCGGCGAGCGACATAGCCGATATTGAAGTCCTCAGGTTGAAGATTTAGGCCCGCGTGCAGAAGCTTAAACCAGATGTCATCTTGAATGACTCGGGGCTCCTTTCGCGTCTGAGCGCCAAGCTCTCGTGGAACAGCGAACGTTCGGCGAGGGTCAAATCGTCTCGGTATCCACTCCCATTCCTGCAAGTCACGGAAGAAGGTGCGCAGTGAATTCAGATAGGTAACCTTAGCGGACGCACTCAACGCGGAACCGATTTTTTCCGGGGCGATTGTCTTCACGCCATCCGAATAATCACCATGTTTCATTCGATGAACGGCGGCGACTGCCTGGGCCGAGAGTGCGCGATCCCACTCTGCCGGCAAGCTAATGTTGGGGTGAGTCTTAGAGAGCCATCGTCCCATAGCGAGCAGGCAGTAATACACGCCTGAGCGCGTGGAAAGGGCCAAGGTTGAAGTATCATGCCATTTGATTGCCGACTGTGCCCACTTCGGAGGCACTCCCTTCAGCACTTTCGATTGCTCCTTTGGTGTGCTCTGCTCCCTCGTATTCTTGATTGGCTCAGTAATCACTTCAAGGCTCACGAGGACGTAAGACAGCGACCAAATGTCGAGCCGCCGTGCTCGCGCCTTCGCTTGCACATAGTATTGCTCGAGTTGCTGTTTCGTAAGGTCCTTCAATCGAGCACTTCCGTTTATCAAGAACAACTCAGAAACCGTGACTTGCCAACTGTAGCGAGTTCTAGCCTTTCCATGGCCCAACCTAACAGCCTCCTCCGTTAGAACTCGAAAGGATTCATCGACGATCTCCTTGCCAAAAACGAGACGAGCGACAGCAGTCTTCTTATAAAAACGAATCTTGAGAAAATCTCTGAATCCAACCAGAAAAAAGGCGGAAGCAAGTAACCCAGTTTGAAATTCAGCCTCATTGATCGTCTGGATCCAATGATCGGTTGACCATCCCCAGAACGAGTTTCCCCGCCTGGCCATAGCACGGAAGAGAGCATTCGCAGCCCGCACCGTACCGTTGTGTCCTAACTGTGTTAGCCGGAATACGTCTTTCAATGGTTGTGACAACCGCTCTAAAACCCTGACCCTCTGCGGCATGAAAAAGGCGCCAGCGGGCCTAAGCATGTCTGCTAGAGCTTTTTTCTCCGTTGGATAGAGGCGGGGGCTTCGATCATATGCTGAAAGATCGATCATCCTGGCTGGAGACGGATTAGCCGCCGCGGGAATGGGGCTAGACGTCCGAATTCTCATGCAATACCGTAGTCATGAATTTGATCCGCCGCTCGTGAATGGAGCTCGCGGCTTTTGACAGCTTTTCTGCCAGATCTCGTCCGCTTAAATGGATATATTGAAGAGTTGTGTCGGTATTGCGATGCCCGGCAAAAGTGGCGATCTCATGAATATCCCATCCAGCGCGAGCCAAATCCGTTAGGCACAAGTGGCGTAAGGTATGAGTGCTAAAGTGCGGCACCTCCGCTCGAATCGCGACCTCTCTGATCACTTTTGACCAGGTCCAGATGGAGATCGGTTGAGCTCGGTTGCGGCGCGATTCGGACAAAAATATCCTTCCAGGCGCACGATTTAGCTTCCGCCGGCAGTGCAAATAACTAACCAGGAGAAGGCTTGTCGATGACGAGTAAGGAACCGTTCGTTCAAGTCTGTTCTTGGTGATCAAAGAACGAATTGTCAAAATGCGGTGCGGTGGGTCCAAATCCCTCATATCTAGGGAACAGATCTCCTCTCGTCGAAGTGCGGAGTCATAGGCCAATGCAAACATTACGCGGTTGCGTAGAGGCTCTTCCCGCATTACCTGAATAACTCTTTGCCATTCAGCTTCAGTAGGAATGGCCGGAAGAGTCTTGAAACGCGGGATTAGTCCTCTCTGCGTTCCTTCACCGATGCTCCTCCCCGGAGTATATCGACCACGCCCTACTGGATGATGTGTCCGCAGGCCCTCTTCAATCAGGTAGTCATAATAGAGCCGGATGGCGGTCAGCCTCAGTTGAATCGTATTGTTAGAAAGATTGGATCTCGTGCCTGTGGAGCGTGATGTCTTTCGAAATGGACGAGGTTTCCGTGACAAAAAGTGGACGTAGCGGGCGACGTGATCCTTAGAGACGTGCTCGATCTGAACAGCGCCCTCTGCACTGAATCCGAGATATTCCTCAAGTCCCCGCGCGTAAGCATCGATTGTATTGGGCGCAAGCATCAAGTTGGCCTGAATCTGTAACCAGGCACGCGCAGTCCGATGTGCGGCAACGCGCGGGTATTTCTCCCAATATACGAGGGCTTCTTCCACTATTGCCGATCTCTTTCGACGTCTTGCAAGACCTACACCACTGTCAGCCGTCTGTTGAACTTCAGCATTCGCCAAGTCTACTTAGAAAAGTGCAAGTAGATCGACATTGGATATTACCAATTTATTTACGTACTCATGTCAAAACCACAACAATTCTTGGTCGAGTGACTCCGGGTTTTCGCCATAGGCGATCATCACGGAAGTGTGGCCCAACATCACTGTTGCTTCAGTCTCAGAGAAGATGGTCAAACTGCGGGTAATCTCGATCCGCGGAGAAGAGAGAAACGGCGACACTACAAATTCCCGACGTGTGCGCGCTTATCTCAAACTCCTGCGGTGGAGCGGCCTTCGCGCAGGTGATGCCGCCTGTCTCCCCAAGAGCAGACTTCGTGACGACGATTCGCTGTTTCTTTACTTAAGGGAAGAAGCCCCAAGGACGGCCTTGAGCTTTCACTTGCGGGCAAACGATATTTTCTTGCTTCACCGCTTCAGAAGCAGCTGCTCAAAGATGTTGGCGGAGATTTGGGTGTTCGTGCGCGATAGAGCCGACATACGTGGGGATGCTTGATAGTCGGCTTCTATTGGACGAGGGTTCCAGAGTATTTTGGTGCCAGCATTTTGGCCATGAGCGGAAGCGCCCCGCCCACAGCAACATGCCGCTCCACCTGCGAAAAAGTCTATGAGTTGCACATCAGCACAAACAGGATTAGCATCAATAAGTTGGAGTGGAGAAATATCGGTTGCGTGGACGGATTCTCATATCGGCTCTTCTGGTTTTGGCTCTGCTGCCCGTCTATTCATTTGCCGCAATTTGCGGACTGAACTGCTGTGCCACCTTAGTTTCGAAGCCAATGGCTATGAGTTCGATGGAAGGAGCCGCTGCTCATCACGTTTCCCTGATTGACCATCGTCAGCATCATTCTAAAGTTGACCAGTCCACACTAAGTCAGAATGCTGTGATCGCCACAGGAACACCGGAACAAACAGTCGCCGCTCGAGTTTGCTGTTCCGGCAATCAAACCGCATCGTCAGCGTCCTGCGGAGCACGGAACACGAATGCCCTTCAGGAGCCGGTCACAGCCCCGAAATTTGACAGCAATCCCGCAGTTTTACCAGCCTCCGCATCTATTCACACCCGAGCCGTTCAAGATTCAAATCGTGTCGACACCCCGCGAGCGCCTGTTCGCGACCAAGCCCCGTCCTTGCTCACCCTCAGAATCTAGTTGAACTGAACCTCCTTCGGAGTACGTCGCTGGTACAAGAGTGTGCCGCCTCAACGCCTTTTCTCGGATTGAGATCACCTTCCGTGCCCAGCGACGGCAGAACTATTCTTGCCAGACGAAGAAAGGGACAGCTATGAGCAATCGACGCAATTTTCTGCAGCATTCACTGGCTTTGGGAGCCGGCGTGTTCGCTGCGCCAAAACTATTTGGCCAACATGAGGATACGAGCAGTGCGTACTCGTCCATGGGACATATGGACATGAAGCACACCCGTTCCATGGAGAGCCATTTGCCGGTTCAGACACCGGACGTAGCCGATCTTCAGTTTCGATTGGACAATGGGGTCAAAGAGTTTCATCTCGTTGCCGAGCCGGTGAAGCAAGAGATAAATCCAGGCAGAGTAGTGAACTTGTGGGGCTTCAACGGCAGTGCTCCCGGACCCACCATTCAGGTAAATCAAGGTGATAGAGTCCGGATCATCGTCGATAACCATCTGCCAGAACCGTTCTCGATGCATTGGCACGGTCTTGAGATCCCGCACGACATGGATGGCGGACCTGGAATCAGTCAGGACCCCATCAAGCCTGGAGGCCACTTCGTCTATGAATTCACACTTCATCAGGAGGGCACTTACTTCTACCACTCGCATATGGCGATGCAGGAAATGTTGGGAATGCTGGGCGCCTTCATCATGCACCCAAAGGCCTCATACAAGCCACACGTTGATAAGGACTTCGTCATCATGCTGCAAGAGTATGCCGTCCTTCCCAATAGCCCTAATCCGAATTCCATGAACATGGAATTCAATTGGCTGACTTTCAATGGTAAAGCTGGGCCGGCCACTACTCCGCTGATCGTGCGGCTTGGCGATCGAGTGCGAATTCGGCTGATCAACCTTGGAATGGATCATCACCCTATTCACCTTCACGGACACACCTTCGCCGTTACCGGCACCGAGGGAGGCCGTCAGCCAGAGGCAACTTGGGGACCGGGTAACACCGTTCTCGTGGGTGTGGCCCAATCACGCGACATTGAGTTTCTTGCCAACAATCCCGGCGACTGGATGCTCCACTGCCACTTACCGCACCACATGATGAACGCCATGTCATCGGTTGTGGGGCGGATGACCCGTGGCTCGAACGGAATGCCCGCTGGAATTGGGATGGAAGAAGGCATGGGCATCATGAAGCAAGGCAACGCACTTTCCGACGACAAGGGGCCCAGCTTGGGCCGGGGTATGGGGGTGGGTTCCACTATGGACGAGCGCACCACGAACGGCCCTCTTTCCCAAAAGGCCATGAAAGGCATGCCGGACATGCAGCATCAAGAAATGTCTGGCATGCAGCACGGCAACATGCAAAGCACGGAAGGGGACATCGCTCCTAACGCAAATTCCGTGCCAGGATTCCCTCAAGACGTATTCATGGAAGGACCGATGATGGCGATGGACAAGATGGTGGACAAGCCTGAGAACTACGGGTTGCGGCCCGGGTGGAGTGGGTTCATGCAAGGCATGATGACTTTTGTGCGCGTACTTCCACCGGACAAATACGACGAAGTGATGGCTCTCGTAGAACGAAACCGCGGCAAAAAGCCGAATGCCATGCCAGGAATGGAGCACAACCATGGCCAATGAACGGAGACCGATCATGAAGATGAACTGGCACTTAGTTTCTTGCGCGGCGTTGGTGTTAGCACTGTCTTTTGGAGTTCCAGCCCAGACCCATCAACACGCTGGGCAGAGTGCCCAAAACCCCTCCGACAATCAAGGCCAGAGTACGCAACCAATGCCGGGTATGAATATGCCTGAGCAGCTGCAACAGCCACAGCAGCAGATGCCTGGAATGGAGATGGCCAAGCCAAAGCTTCAGCAGGATCTCCCGGTGCTCACGCTGGATCAATTGGAACAGATGGCGCTGGCAAATAATCCTACACTGGCACAGGCCTCCGCCGAAGTCCGGGCGGCGGCTGGCCGGACACGTCAAGCTGGTCTGTATCCAAACCCTACAGTCGGTTACCAGGGAGAACAAATCAGAGGTGGTTCCTTCCGTGGCGGTGAGCAAGGGTTCTTCGTTCAACAGGACATTGTCCTCGGCGGAAAACTCGGCCTGAGCCGGAAAGTCTTTCAGCAAGAGCAAAAACAAGCTGAAGCAGAAAAGGGCGAGCAAGTACTGAGAGTGCAGAATGGAGTGCGAATTTTTTATGTTCAGGCGCTCGCCGCCCAAGAGACGCTCGAGCTACGCCGCAAGCTCAACCAGTTCGCGCAGGACGCATTGGCAACCGCTAGCCAACTTTTTAATGTCGGCCAGGCCGACGAACCTGATGTTTTGCAGGCGCAAGTGGAAGCCGAACAGTCTGAGCTCGCGGTCATTGCGGCAGAGCAAAACCAGCAGAGAGTATGGAGAGCGTTAGCAGCGAATGTTGGAAACCCGTCATTGCCATTCAGTAGGCTCCAAGGCAATTTGGAAGACATTCCAGACGTGAATCCCGATCAATGGCTGCAAACAATCTTGAAAGACAGCCCAGCGGTAAAAATTGCGCAACTGGGAATTGATCGCGCTCAAGCAGCTCTTTCTCGTGCGCGCAGAGAGCCGATTCCCGACCTGCAACTGCGAGGCGGCCTGCAGCAGAATCGAGAACTGAGTGAATTCAGTGGAAGGCCCTTTGGCGGTCAGGGGTTTGCCGAAGTAGGTGTCCGCATTCCCATCTTCAATCGGAACCAAGGGAACATCGAAGCGGCAAAGGCAGATCTCGAGCGGTCAAAACAGGAAACCCGTCGTATTGACCTTTTGCTGCGTGAGCGCACTGCCTCTCTCTTCCAAAATTATGTCACCTCCAGGGCGGCGGTCGAGAGATACAAAACCAAGATGATCCCACAAGCAGAGAAGGCCTACAGGCTCTATTTGCAAAAGTACAACAACATGACCGCGGCCTATCCGCAGGTCCTGGTTTCGCAACGGACACTCTTTCAACTGCAGATGGACTATGTTGCGGCGCTTGAAAACCTCTGGACGAATTCGGCCGCAATCAAAGGCTTCATGTTGACCGATGGCCTCGAAGCTCCCTCGAAAGCAGGCGAGATGGACCGCAGCATTCGGGACATAAACGTCCCCTCGGGTTCGGCAACAATGACGGTAAGGTAGGCATCGTTATGCAGATAAAAGTGAAGCACTTGGTTTTCCTAGTCGCATTTCTTGCCGTGGTGATGATTATCGGTGGCGTAATTGCGATCCATCACGGTTTCAGTGCCCGCGACAATCCATCTGGAATCGAAAAGGTCGTGGCACGAACATCACGCAGCTTGGCGGTACCTTCACGCGCCAGGAACATGAAGAATCCTGTGCCCAATACTCCCGACAACCTGCACGAAGCAATGGCACATTGGGCCGACCACTGTGCGTTCTGTCATGCGAACAACGGCAGCGGTGATACGGAAGTGGGTAAGAATCTTTATCCCAAAGCCCCTGATATGCGGCTTGCCGATACCCAAAAGCTGACTGACGGTGAGTTGTATTACACGATCAAGAATGGTATTCGCTTGACAGGAATGCCGGCCTGGGGAGAAGTGGGTGACGCGGACGAGGATAGTTGGAAGCTGGTCTATTTCATTCGGCATCTTCCCCAGCTCAGTCCCGATGAACAAAAAGAGATGGAGCAGCTAAATCCAAAAGGCCCTGACGAAAAACTGGAAGAGCAGCAAGAAGAGGATTTCTTGAAAGGTAACGATAATTCGCAACCCCAACCAAAATCAAAACGCATGAACCATTAATCCAAGGAGAAGAAATGAAACATCATCTTGTTGTAATCGCATTGGCAATCACGCTTCTGGCAACCACAGCATTCGCTCACGGCGGGGAGGAGCACGTCATGGGCACAGTGACAAAGATATCGACGACTTCGATAACGGTTAAGACGGCTAAGAACGAAACTAAAGACCTGGCAATCACCGACAAAACTAAATTCGAGAAATCGGGCAGTCCGGCAACGCTTGAGGACTTGAAAGTGGGCGATCGTGTTGTCATTCACGCTATGGAATCCAAAGGCAAGCTGACTGCACACGTCGTGCGGTTCGGAGCAAAGAAAGTCGATGGACATTCACACTAGCAGCCAAAGGGCGGTCCCCACAATGCTTAAATTGTCGATTGATTGTGAGTTTTGAATGAGCAGTATCTGTGCTGAATATCGACAATTACTGAAAGCATACCAGCGCGCGCTCTCAGCATGGAGCGAGCCCAAGAAATTGGCTAAGAGCAGCGGCAGTGATCACGGCCTGGAGTCGCTCGAACGGACGTATCACCGCTTAATGGAACATCAGCGATCATGCCTTATTTGTTCAGCCAAACCTAATGTTCACAGCTAGCGGACAGCTAGCGGTCTCTTTTGAACAGCAAGCCAGCCATCAACAACCGCGGTGGTGATGAGGACGCTATCTGCAAGTAAATGAGCTTGAGTCAGGAACATGGTTTCGGTACGAAGAAAGGCATATGGTTGAACGGCGAAAGGAATGTGCCATGAAGAAGCATCGCGAACTAGTCTACGGGGCAGCGTTTGGGCTCGGTGCAGCAATCCTTGACGTGATGCTCCATGCATGGACAGAAGGTACTAGCATCTGGCAGGAACTCCTTCGGCCGACTCTCGGAGCAGGCCTTTATCGCATTTTGTTTCTAGTCTTCGGCATGGCGTTGGGTTGGATACTTTTGCAGAAAAGTCGTCAGGAACATGAACTTAATCGGCTAACGGAGAGCCTGCAGCAGTTTCGTCGAGGGATAGGGACTCCCGCATTGCTCATCCACACGAAGCTTCAAGTTTTGCTGACGCGAGACGACCTCAAACTGTCTCCCGAGGCGGAAACAATTGTTCGTTCGGTTTACGAACAGTCACAAGCGATTCAGTCTGCGACGAAGCAAACGCTTCCGAGTTGAAAAATCTGGACATGCTGCGCAAACCGCAGCGAGGAGATCACATGCGCAAGTTAGTCTTGTTCCTGGTATTTATCGCCGTCGTGTCAACATTCTCGCTTTCACAGAGTTCTTCCGAAGCCGCAATCCGCTCCATCGTGACCGAATTCCAGCATGCACTGGAAAAGCGGGACATAAGCGCAATTGAACCGCTTGTCGCTCAGGATCTGGTAGTACTAGAAAACGGACACCGTAATGATGGCTGGTTGGATTTTCGAGACAATCACTTGATTCCCGAACTGAAAGAACCCGCACCTCCTTCCAAGACTGAACTGATAAAAATCACAGGCACGCCTACAATGGGATGGGCGTATACGAGAACTGTTATGTCAGTGACGCGCAAAAACGGAGAGAAAGCAGACGTGGAGCTCTGGACTGTGTTCATCGTTCAGAAAAGGGGGGCGGAATGGAAGATCGTCCTGCTTGATTGGAGTTTGCATGTCCAGAAGGTGCCCGCTGCCAAGTGACCTAGGAAAGACAGGCGATGGTCCACAGTTCAGAGACATCGGCAAAGATCATAAAAGACCCAGTGTGCGGCTTGGACGTACATCCTGCGAATGCGAAAGGACAGAGCCAGCATCAAGGGAGGACTTATTCATTCTGCTCACTGAGCTGCAAGAAGAAATTCGATCTCAATCCAGGTCAGTATGTGCGGTCTGACACGCCGCGAGCCGGAATGCGCGACTTGCACTCGCCTTCAACTTCCATCCCGCCTTCAACCAAACTCCGCCTGCCACCGTGGGGCTGAATTGCGTCAGCCCGGAATCGACTAACTCTTCCCGGGCTCCCACTGACAAAGAGAAGCGTCCCAACGCTCGCATATCCAAGTCCACGTATCCAGCGCTTCGGCTGCGAGCATGCTGCCCCAAGTTATTACTGTCGATCGCGTCATGATCTCCTTCGCCACCATGGAAGGAGCGTGACCTTTTTCCGGATCGGCTCCGCCGTCGCAATGCAACCTGCCAACTCTCCGTGACACGGTTGTTCTAGCAGACTTGTGGCCGGTCCCTGAGAAGAATGAATTCGTCGCTATGCCGTCGATATCCAAGACCCAATTTCGTCCGATTGCCCAACTCCTGCTTTAGCCCTGCAAACCACGTCTTCATTCGCTCCCAGGAATTGAAGTTGCCATAAAACTGGCTGGCGCCATATGGGTTCTGGTGACGACCGCAGAACGGCAATGTCGGTTTCGCAGGTTCCAAGTGCGGCCGGCGACGGCGACCTCAAATTCCACATAAGCTCACTCAAATTCAAGGCATTCGTCATTGAATCGTGGCTCCAGCAGAATGTCTACCCGGAAAGTGTCCGGCACACTTTTGGATACAACGCAGATGAACTCGGACGCGTCGCCAAAAGCGACGAGGCAATCGCCACAATCATCTTTGGCTTTAATTCAGACGAACTAGTTCGCGTAGAGAAAGGTCTGATTTACAACCGACCGTATCGTATCGGACATTACCCACTGGTCGAATGGGGCTGGGACCGCCAAGATTGCATCCTCTATATAAAGGATGCAACCGGCATCCTGTGGAAAAAGTCCGCCTGCGTTTATTGTCCTTTCGCCAAAATTGATGCGGCGATGATCGCTCGTCAACAGCAGTTTCCGGCTCAGGTTGCCGAGGCGATGATCCTGGAACGACTGTCCCTGGCCATGAATCCACGCGGCCAGTTGTACAGCAAACAACCCCTCTACCAGATTGTCAATGCCAGCAACAATCACCGCGCATTGGATGTATTCCAGTCACGATTGGAACGTCAGCCGTGGGCTCTCTATCGCGTGAGACGGATCTATCAGGCAAAGGCAATCTATGAAGGGACAGGAAAGAACAGAACATTGATCGGCCACAATCTTACGAAAAAGGGCACGGCCCAAAGATGCGTGGAGAGAATTGCCGAATTCGTAAACTCTGAGGCCGCCATTCAGCGGCTGGGGGCGCTCGCGGAACAAGATCGACTTCCCATAAACATCCAGCATGAACTCTCGTATGCGATCGTCAGCCAGTGTTCAACAACGTACCCGACGAGGGAGGAATACTATGTGGCTGCCCCGGCCTTGGTGGAAACAAAAGCCCGCAACGGAGTGACTGGTTTCAATGATGATTGGAGCTCCCTTGGCGATCTGTATTGCGGGATAGACGATAGTCCTGATCTGTTCGCAAACAGCTGAGCGACTGCGGCAGACGTTGCGACATTTACTAAAGCTGTTGCTAAAGCTAAACGAAATTGTTCATGCCTGAGTGAACTCCAGGCATTCTGTCTATCCCAATATTGCAAAGAGCTGAAAACGTCGTGGTGTGGTGATTTCGGTGTGTGAACCAAGGGAGGATCGGTGAGCGATTGCAAACACAAACAAATTCAAGAACTGGATTTCATCACTAGAACCGTGTTGCGCTGTATGCAACGAAGGAAGGAATTTCGGGTGAAGGCGATCTGTGCTGCGTGCAAGGCGCGAATCGAAATCCGCTATGAACCGACTGATTTCCATGTGATTGGCGCAAGGAAAGCTGGGAGACATTCATGACAAGCCGGCCGCGGTCGTATTCATCCACTCCAACGGCCAGACATTCCGTGGGTCGCTAACCCAGATCGACGGTGGCGTGCCTGCGACGGCCCCTTACGCGGCCAATTCTCCCCATTGCTCTAGCAAGCTCCCTCTGAATAAACGCAATTTCCTACTTTTCTTTTGTTATCAGACCAGCCCTAATCCGTATGAACCAACGATGGCGCGAGCAGCGCGCGAGCTATAGACCCCCGCAAGAAGTCATTTGCACAAGGCATTACGAAGTGAGTTTGATCGAAGGGGACACTGAGCCCAAGGCATTCGTGATGGCACACCACTATCTTGGAAGTTACCCGGCGGCCCGCTTCCGATTCGGGTTGTACCACAAGGGTGAATTGTGCGGAATTGCTGTATTTAGCCGACCCACTAATGATCTCAGTTTAACGAATGTATTCCACTGCGATCCGACTCTGAGCGCCGACTTGGGACGCTTCGTGCTTCTTGACGAGGTGCCCGGCAACGGCGAAACCTTTTTCCTCGGACAATGTTTCAGCCTTCTGCGGCGCGAAGGCCTGGCCGGCATAACCAGTTTCTCCGATCCGCTGCCACGACGGACCGACACTGGTGAGATCGTTCATCGGGGCCATATCGGCACTATTTATCAGGCCTTCAACGGTTTGTACCTGGGACGAAGTGCTCCCAGGAAAATTCGACTCCTGCCAGATGGCTCCGTTTTTCACGATCGTAATCTGCATAAGATACGACAACAGCAACAGGGTTGGAAATATGCCAGCGAACTCCTACAGCGTTTTGGTGCTACCCCCTTGAATGGCAACCCCGGAGCCTGGCTCGACAAGTGGCTGCCAATTGTAACCAGAAGCGTTCACCATCCAGGAAATCACAAGTACGCGTGGGCATTAGACAAACGGTTACGCAAGCAAATGCCCAAGTCACTGCCGTATCCCAAGTTCGATCCACTATTTCTTCACCTTGCCCACGTTGGCTAATCCGCTGACCAACTATGGCAAGAATCTTTCCTGAAATCCGTTTCGATTGACCCTGTCCGGCACACAGCCCTAACCAACGGCCATGCCAGGCGGCTGACGAAATCGCTCCCCGGAAGTGCAAATCCTTCGCTCCCCAAAGCGTGGCCAGTCCGGCAGCCGATGTCAGCTCTCCGGCTCGCCAATTCCTAATTTTCTGCCGGCAGAGGATTGCCCGGCCAGGGAATTGATGCCGGAAGACCACAACGATGAACGATTAGAGTTTTTTTATGAAACAGGTATGGTTACCTACCCGCTACCAATCAAGTGCATTCGCGTGGCTGTTGTGATATTCATCACGGCCTGGGTGTCAGTGAACGAGTAGGCTTTTGCGAATGGGTCGATGCCACGAGTACTGGGAAATCGCCGAGGAAATCACCGATATTCTCGCACACTGGCATGGACATAAACCTCTATCTGTTGGAGCCGGCATCGACGAGCGTATCGATACACTGAAAGAAAGATGCCGCTCTGCTCTATACACGCTGGATCGTCACACCTTGAACTGCCCGGTCTTTAGCAAGGAACTTGAAGCCATCGTTTTATCTGGTGAGGAGACATCAAGGCGTGATCACGAAGCCACTGCTCTTTGGGCATTCATAGGAGCTGCCTCAGCCCGATATTGTTGCAATTCAATCCAGAATACACTCCCTTCCCCGACATTGGATTCAACGCCAACCCGACCATTCAATCGCTCGATTCCTCTCTTCACAATCGCGAGACCGACGCCAGTACCGGGATAGTGTTCGGAACTATGTAACCTTTGGAATATCTCAAATATGCGTTCTTGGTATTCCTTGGCTATGCCAATACCTTTATCCCGAATATACACTCGCACGTAATCGCCTAGTATTTCTGCGGAGATGGACAACTCCGGTCGTTCGCCGGGTTTTACGAACTTCTGTGCGTTTGATACCAGATTGGAAATAACCTGCTCAAGGATGCGGTAATGGCCAAGCACTGCTGGAAGCGTGTCCGGCAGGTCTATTCTTAACCTTCTTATCTTCTGGTCTTCAGGAAGATGGCCTATTATCTTTGAGACTATTTTTTGCAATGACAAAGGCACTGGCTGAATCTCCTCTAGCGAGATACGGCTGTATGCTAGCAGGTCATCGATCAAGTGATTCATCCGCTCAGCAGAATTGACGATGGAATCGAAGTCGCGCCTTTCTTCTTCGCTCAACTTCTCAGCACAACTCTCGACAAGAATGTGCGTGAATCCCAGTATGTGGCGTAGGGGCGATTTCAGGTCATGAGAGACCGAGGAGGCAAATGACTCCAGGTCGCGGTTAGCCTCTCTCAACCTACGGTTGGTCTCTTGCAGTTCAGACGCTCGCAAGTACAGTTCCGTCTCCATCCTTCCAGCTTGCGCTCTTAGCTCTATACTCTGCGCCTCCTTAAGGCGCATAAAATCGGTTACGTCCTCTACCCGATGGATGATGTATAACACAGTCCCGCTCCCACCCAGTACAGGGGAATTGACCGGGCTCCAATACCGCTCTTCGAATCCTCCTCCCTGCGATTCGGGACGACGGATGTCATATTTCTGCACGGGCATCGTATCTGCAACGCGGCATTCCAGTACCCGATCAAGAGATGCTTTGAGATTTCTCGTGCCCGTTGCCGAGAGATCCTCAGGATTATCAGGAAAGACGTCGAAGAGGTGCCTGCCGAGAATCATGTCACGACTCGTCATCGTCGCTTGCAAATATGCGTCGCTCACGGCGACGATCTGCAAGGCTGGTGTGAGCACGAGATATAGGCCAGGAACCGATTCGAACAGCAGTCTGAAATCAACTGTGGAAAGGGAAGCAAGAGCGGGACTGGCGGACCGGAACTGCATACTCCTCCGGAACGTCTGCACTAATGCTGGATCAGCCAACCTACTCAGCCCGGAGTGCTGACGCGCGGCTAATTATAAGTCAAGTCTGACAACGATAAATCAATAAAAAATAGAGATATACCTGGCACTGACGACGCGCGCTGGCCCTGTCCAGATTAAAACAATTTAATACTTGTAAGTACATTAACCAGACAGAGGTGCGATCACACAGACTCTTCTGTGGAAGTGCCGCGCTGGCTTCGGCGTTCGTAGATCGCAGCGGAAACCCAGTCACCGGCCTTGTACTGCGAATACCTAGTCCCCCCAGAATCCTGCCCTCTCTGATAGAACTCTCATGGCAAAATTCACTAAAGAAGAAGCGAAGCATCATGCAGAAGCCTGTAAACTCCTTGTTTCGGTAAGACGTCAACCCCCGAATGTGAGTGAGCTATACTATTAAACCTAACATTGCTATGGCTGCTCGTAATTTGGAAGGAGGCCTTTATGACGAACAAGGATTTCGCAAGTTCACATAACCTAAATGTAGCCGGAACCCAATTTATACTGAAAGCTAATCTCGCGGGAGTTTCCACTAGTCCGGACGGAATAGGAGTGGTGGGCACATCAGCTACCGCCATCGGTTTCCTCGCTGGACCTAATCCGTTGGCTCCCACACAATCCATAGGAACGTACGGGGAAAGCAATGACTTCGGCGTCTTTGGGTTTGGAACAGCATCCCAAGCAACCGGTGTTCATGGCAACACCGCATTTGGAAAGGGTATTGGCGTCTGGGGAAACACGTCGACTGGTATTGCTGTTTTGGGAACTAGCGATGGAACTGGCTTCGCGGGTAAGTTTGTTGGTGACATTGAGAATGATGGTAATTTTAGGTGCACAAAAACTATCACCGCTGTCGATGTTCAACTAAGCGGTGGAGACTGTGCCGAAAATTTTGATGCAGCAGATTTAGAAACCGCCACGCCGGGAACGCTGATGATATTTACCGAGGACGGTTTAGTCGTTCCGAACACTGAGCCGTATGATAAAAGAGTGGCGGGAGTCGTTTCTGGTGCCGGGGACTATCAACCGGCGATAGTTCTTAACCGACAGAAGAGTTCGAGAAATAAGGTGCCGATTGCTCTGTTGGGAAGGGTTTACTGCAAGGCGGATGCACAGTATTCTCCTATTAATATTGGCGACCTCCTAACAACATCACCGACGGTGGGACATGCGATGAAAGCTGAAGATCCAACTCGATCCTGGGGGGCAGTCATCGGGAAGGCGATGCAGCCACTTGTCGGTGGTCAAAGCCTGATTCCCATTCTGATCGCTTTGCGCTAGCGCGGCCTGCAAGGGTATTTTCGCGGCCCGATAAGAGGATATTCCATTGGGATTTGGAGACGACGAACCGCCCGCGCTTCGCGCGGATCCGTTCCCTGCAACACTGCAGGGTCCTGGAGGCTTCAAGCTGCTCATCCTAACTTTTATCTCCTGGGATGTCCTGAAGCTGACGATCATTCATGGCAACGATGTAAAACATATCCAAATTGATGCGACTGGTGAAAGCACCGAGTTTACATTTAGCCCATCGCAGTCGGGCCAACTCTACAGTTTTGTCGCGCAAGGCTGCTCGCGGGCGCTGGACGGCAGTACGGGATTTTGCTCTCCTGAATCTCCACCACTTCGAGTGGAAGCATCAACCAACACCAATAGCTTGAAGCAGTTTCTAATGATAAGCGGCCGCTCTGGAGATAGCTTGCGAACCGTTGTGAGAGGAAGCTTGGGCAGCAGCCTTCGCGCGATCATGGGCCTGGAAGGATAAGGACAAGAGAGAGGAGGGTTCTTTGATGTTGAGTCTGCGCAACGCCACCGCCAATGAAGCTGTGTCGAGCATTGTGGCTTTGGCTCGTAATGGAAATCTCACACCGCCTTTTTCGCTCATAGACTTTATCAACAAGCGATTTGTGACGATAGGTATCAACGTGGCGGGGGGAATTCAGTTGTCTCGGGCAGGCGATGTGGAAGTGTCGCATGCCACCGTGGTCCTGCGTAGCAATGGAGACTGGAGGTTCTTCGGATCGCTTCACGACCACGGTACATTGAGCGGCGATAATTTCGTTCTGAGCTTTACAGCTCGCTTCACCGTGAGAGGTTCTGATGGAATCACGAGGGGATTCTCGGCACCCTTGATCATCGGTCAACTTGGCGCGGTCTTCGGCCCATCGCGCGATTTCAACTTCGATAATTCCGGCAATAACGACTTCATTCGACAAAACTGGCAAAAAATTGCAGCGGCGGGTATTACCGTTAACTTGCATGCTTCGGAGGCTAATGCTCAGCCATTTAGTGATCTTATAAGCGCCGCCAGGAAAGACGTGGAAGCCATTTTTTCGAGCCCCTTTGAAGAAGAGTGCCGAGATACCGAAGGTAATTCAGTTCCTTGCGGGCCTGATCCGCCGCAGGCGCAACCTTAGTTCCTACCCTGCTTCGGCCAGACCTTTATGTCCGACACACCTGCTCCTTCAGTGTTTCCGCTGGGTTCCCAATTGCATTCCGTGTTGGGATCAGCGGCAAAGAGCTTTTGGCGCTACCCCCTTGAATGGCAATCCCGGAGCCTAGCTCGACAAGTGGCTGCCCATTGTAACCAGAAGCGTTCACCATCCAGGAAATCACAAGTACGCGTGGGCATTAGACAAACGGTTACGCAAGCAAATGCCCAAGTCACTGCCGTATCCCAAGTTCGATCCACTATTT
>Ga0070741_10006696_pt1 | contig 24521 bp, 6 predicted proteins | sample Coa_R1_4_FD_66440 | JGI IMG/M metagenome (GOLD analysis project Ga0070741, IMG submission 66440) | Surface soil microbial communities from Centralia Pennsylvania, which are recovering from an underground coalmine fire - Coalmine... | ecosystem: Environmental > Terrestrial > Soil > Unclassified ... | reverse complement strand
GGTCTTATGACCTAGCTGTCACCCTGCACTCGCCAGCCCTTGAAGCTGGCGAGTGCATCGCGCAGTGAAGAACAACACAACGGGCGCTCGACCTTGCTAGCTGTGGCCTTAGAAGAGCAGCCTCAGCGTATTGAAGCAGTCATCTACAAAGTAGACGCCTGCGCCCCCGGGTGCAACCTGCAAACCGAAAAGACAGCCAGCGCCAGGAGGCGTGCCGGTATTATCCAGCAGCCTCTTCGCGATCTGCTGGCCCGCAGGTGTTGTCTCAACGATATTGCCATCGCCGCCATTTACGGTGAGGATATCGCCGTTTGGCGCAATGATCAGGCCAAGCGGACCCTTGAGGAAACCATTTTGCGTCAGCGTATTTCCCCCATTCGGCGCCGCGTTCTTACGGGTCAGCGCATTGGGAATGGTGGCGATCCGGCTCTCGACGGTATCCGCAATGTAGAGCGTCCCATCATTACCAAGCCCAACGCCTGTGGGACCGACCACCAGAGCCGCAGGATCAGTGCGTTCGGCAAAACCGTTACCGACAATGGTGGTCTTTTCTATCTGGGGCAAGTTCTTGCCCTGCGTAGGCACCGAGATCACCTCGCGTACCACGGTCCCCTGCTTTACAACCTTTGGACTGGCTGCGACTGTGCCATTCAACACATTGGTGACAAATAATACGGCAACATTCCCTCCATCGACGGCAGTCATATCCCACGGTCCGTTGATAGGACTACCGGAGAAGGTTTCAACCGGCTGTCCCTGGCTATTCAATACAATCAAACAGCCAGCTTTAGCGGTGGCCGCCATGCCATTAGAGGTGGGCAGGCTCCCAACGACGACCCAACCACGCTGTAACACCACCAGCGCCGTTGTCAGTCCAACTCCGCCCGGGCAGGCTCCAGGCAGCTTCTGGGCATCAATCTGCGCAAACAGCGATAACGTGCCAGTAGGAGAGATCTGCACGATAGTTGTGCCCGTACCCTGCAAATTTTGCTTGTTATTGAAGTTACTTACCAGCACATCCCCGGCCACAAGCTTTCCTATCGAGCGCGGCACAACAGCCACCCCATAAGGATTGAGATCACCATTTTTGGGAATGGTTGAAGCAATAGTCTTAATGGTGTGTAACCGGCCCAGAAAGCCGCTGGTTGCAAAGGCATCAACGCTGCCAAATACCATGAGTGAGAGGGCGCTGAGAAGGATACAAAATGTCATCAGTGAAAGCTTGCTTCTCTTTTTTGAGAGCGATGTTATCCGCATACACTATCCTCACTTTCAATAACTCTTCAGCTCCTCTGGCCTGATATGAGGGAAAACGATACGTAAATCTGAAGAGTTATCAGAAACCCGGCTCATCGAGAGCACTAAAAACATAGGTATTTTTAATATAAACATAGCTTATGATTGTACAGATAAATATTGGAATACTATGATGTATTTACATTTATTACATTCAACATCTCATCATGATGTCCGGTTTAGTGAGGGTAGCAACGAGGCCCAACACGCAGAGCGCTGGGCCTCCAAGTCCGATACGTTCCGCGTTCAACATATGAGCGAGGCGTTAGGGCTTGCCACATCAAAAGGGGCACTCGGGGGGATGAAGCCGGAAGGAAAAGTAACGACACCTGTCGCTTTCGCCTGCCAGCTCGCTCTGCTAGTGCAGCTGCTGTCTGTCACTTTTTGGGTAATGGTGCTTTGCCCGGAATTTGAACCCATTGATTTTTTGACAAGAGTGCCATTCTTGAAGAGAAAGGCGCTAACGGAAAGTGAAGAGACGGGCGCACTACAGGCGACACCTCCACCTGCATCTATTTCCTTAGAGACAACAAGTGGTGGAATAATAGACACAAGACAATCGATTTCCGACTGCCCTTTCTTGCTGACCAACAAGAGCGAACTGGTTTGCAGCAACTGGTGGAGAGCCGTGGGAGACGTGCGAACCATAGATGGTGTTGCAGCAAAAGCTGAAGAAGCTGTGGGAGTGAAAGCCACCAATAGGCTCGCAGCCAGCAGCAGACTTCCCAGAAGAACGAAACGGATGTGTTGACGCATGAGCAGATTTCCTTTCTCGCGGAGGATGGGAACTCACATGTATCAATTGGTGATACATGTAATGCTTTCACATAACTGATCAGAGTGAAAGACACGTTATATACTGTTTATATTATTAAATGCGATCCCCCTTTCTCTCACATCATATACCTGATGTGTGATATTTTTCATTTCTTGCCGTAGTTAGTAGAGCACCCAGCGGTAATTGACCTGGAACAGATATAGCTTAGGCCCAGAGCTACGTGCGGCTCATAACACCTTCTGTAGCTCTGGGCCTACGTAAAATTACGCCAGGCCATCGCTTTTCATCCTTATATTCTTTATATGCCTCTCAACTGCTTTTTCAGTAATGTGGAGGGAGTGAGCGATACTCAGATCATCTTTCCCCTCATAGAGCAAACCAACAATCTCCTTCTCACGCGAGGTAAGTGATCTATTGCTGATCGAGAAGGGACTCCTACCCAAAACATCATACATCAGCCATGCTCCAATTGTCGGGTCAAGCAAAAAGGACTGCGCCTCGGAAGAGAGCAACGCGTACAGGAACTCAGCAGAAGCATTACAGGAAAAGTATCCACAGGCTCCATGTTCGTAGGCAGCCTTCAAAAGTGCGATTTCTGGTTTATCCGGTTCGGCCACCAGAATCGCAAATTTCGTGTCCTGCAACAGAGCAAAATCAGTTGACAGTGCTTGATTGACAACGATCAGGTCCAGATGATTGGATCGTAGCGCCATCTGCAAATCCTTCTTGCTGGCAACCATGTCCACATTGGACACCTGTGGCTCGCCGCCAAAGATAGCCTGTAATCCCATCCGCAATACTCCGTCGTGCATCGCGATCAAAATATTGAGTCCCATGCCTTGTTAAGCTCCAGTGAAAGTTAAAGGATTGCCGAAAGCGATTCGTGGGTAAATGGCCCAAAAGTTCGAAATTTCTGATAGCGTTTCATCAGTAGATCCTCAAGAGAGAGCCGCTTGAGATCGGTAATGTGTCTATAGAGCGCATCTTGCAGATTACAGGCTGAAGCCGCATAGTTAAGATGAGCGCCTCCCGGCGGCTCTGGGATGATCTCATCAATGATCCGGGTATCTATAAGTTCTCGCGCGCTAATACGCATAGCTTCGGCTGCTTGCGGCGCGAAAGCACTATCACGCCAGAGAATAGAGGCGGCAGCCTCTGGAGCGGCGACAGTATAGATGCTATGTTCCAACATGAGAAGACGATCTGCCACGCTCAGCGCCAACGCCCCGCCGCTCCCTCCTTCTCCAATCACGACCGCCACAATCGGCACGCGCAAGCGAGACATCAAGTATAAATTTGATGCAATAGCCTCTGATTGCCCGCGCTCCTCGTCTTCCAGCCCGGGAAAAGCCCCGGGAGTATCAATCAGGCATATCAGTGGCAAGCCAAACTTCTCTGCCTGCTTCATTAAACGTGCTGCTTTGCGATATCCCTCGGGATGAGGCATACCAAAATTGTGTTCTTGCCGCTCTTTGCTCCCTCGCCCCTTCTGGTGACAGACAAACATGGCAGTCATATCCCTGAAGCGGGCAGGTCCGGCCAGAATGGCTCGATCATCATTGAAAGCGCGGTCGCCATGCAGCTCAAGGAAATGATCGCAGATGCGGGAGATATAGTCTCCCGCGTGCGGTCGGTCTTGATGACGAGCGATCTGTAACGTTTGCCACGGTGTAAGCTCGGTGTACATTTCCCTGGAATCCACCGGGACCTCCTCTCCCGACTACAAAAATCATTGTTTATTAACAGCTATCAGGGTTGCGACAGGATAGTAAAGGTGCATAAGTCGAATCAGGAATGACCTTAACTCGCGCCGGTGGACCACGGCATCAATCAGGCCATGACGGAAGATAAATTCAGCAGTGACAGTATCCTTAGGTAAACTGACGTGCATAAACTGCTCGATCACCCGCGGCCCGGCGAAGCAGACGAGGCTGCCAGGCTCGGCAAAGATAACATCGCCTAACATGGCAAAACTTGCCGTGACGCCTCCTGCCGTAGGATCGGTTAAGAGGCTGTAATATGGAATGCCTGCCTCTCCTAGCCTGGCGAGGGCCGCCGAGGTCTTTGCCATCTGCATCAGCGAGAATATACCCTCCTGCATGCGAGCCCCGCCGGAAGCGGCACTGATAAGCACAGGCATACGTCGTTCAATGCCTAGCTCGATTGCACGGGTAATTTTTTCACCGGTTGCTGCCCCCATGCTTCCTCCCATGAAACGGAAATCCATGACGGCCAGCGATAGCGGTTTGCCCTCAACAGTGGCGTAGCCAGTGACGACGGCCTCATTTAAGTGAACCTTCTGCCGCTCCTGCTCTAACTTTTCTGCATAGACCTGCGATTGACTCACAAAGCGCAGCGGGTCGGCTGAAACAATATCTGCATCTACTTCAACAAAACTGCCCTGGTCTACCAGCAGTTCAATACGTTCATGAGCTGTCAGTTTGAAATGATAGCCGCAATGAGGACAGACTTTAAGATTTCTACACCAGTCTCGCTCGTAAATGATCTCTTTGCATTTCTGGCACTTCACAGCAATATTCTGTGGAATACCGACCGGCGATAATGGCTTACCGTGCTGGGGAAGAGAGGTTACTTCTTCCTGTTTTGTATGCAAAACTTCCGATATCATGTCATACCACTCCTTCCTTTTTGGACTGACGCGATTGATCGCATCCGATAGGGCGAATCCATTCCCCTACCAGGGCAAGCGCGAGGCTTGCCCCTACGGTGGCGATCAATCGAGGTCTCTACACTTATTGGTTGAGTTTAGCCATCAGGCTATCGAGCTGCTGCTGGTCTAGAGCAGCTTCTGGGAAGTCGGAAGGGGTAAAGATCTCTTTACCAGATGATTGGCAAGCATGGATAATCGCTCGCAGCTTTTCCGTATAACGGGTCAGCGCCTGCTGGATAGTCTCGCGCGAGTGGATATTCTCGCTATAGGTCAGGCCGATATGCAGGCAATTTTCATCAATACTGCCATTCACTTCCAGGAGGTAACAGCGATTGACATGCAGGTTACGGGCGGCCCCTCCTGTAGCTTGCGCCAGCTTGAGCCATGTCCCCTCATTCTCAGAGAGGGACTGCGATGATTGGCCTCTGTAATTGAAGACTACTTCTGCCTCAGGTAAAGCTGCTAGCTGCTGCTTTATCTCCTCGTCGTGGCTCAGATAGCGTAATACGCCAAAGCCAATACCTCCACGCGGCATCGCACGCAGTTGCTCCTTCACAGACTTCAATGCCTCTTCCGGTCTGGCCGTTCCAGCGAGGTTCAGACAGGTAGGCACAATAGCTGTAAACCAGCCAACTGTCCGCGCGAGGTCAAGCTCCTCCCATAGATCCTCTCGGCCATGTCCCTCCAGATCAACAAGGAGGGTAGAAGTCCCGGTCCATTGGGCAAAGGATTGTGCAAGGGCTGTCAGCAACACGTCTTTGACCTGAGTACGGTAGAGCTTCGGAACATCCTGTAAAAGGGTCCGCGTTTCCTCGGCGCTCAGAGACGTCGATAGCGTGCGGGCCGATGCCTCGGTATTGATACCGGCAAGATTATCTACTGGCAAAGGACGCACAGAGGTCCAGGGCTTATCGAGCCAGTATTTCAGCTCCTGTTGCACTTGCTGCGATTGGGCATACGTAGTTAATCGCTCAGCCCAATCTTTGAACGATGTTGTTTTCGTGGGAAGTTGGATCGGCTCTCCCTTCACAAGCTGCTGATACGCCGTTTGCAGATCTGCTAACAGGACCTGCCAGGAGACGATATCCACTGCCAGGTGATGAATGACGATCAAGAGCTTATTCGGTTGTTGCTCACCCAGATTGAAAAGCGCGACTCTAATGATCGGGCCTTTTGAGATGTTCAGGCTCTTCTGCACCTCGTTCGCCAGCGCCTCTACCCGTGCTGCCTGCTCTAACTCCGGTACCGTTGTGAGATCAAACAGGGTCAGAGGTACTTCCTCATCTGCATCTAACGCGATACACGTCTGCTGCCAGCCATGCACATCGTAGTTAAAGCGCAGACGAAGCGCGTCGTGGTGCGTCATTAAGGCGCGAATACACTGGCGCAACAGGGCCGGATCAAGCTGCTGATATGCCTTAAAATTCCGATCAACAACGCCGCTATCACGTCCTGTAGCTCCCCGATTCATCGTGGGAGCGCTCAGTTGATCGGGAAGGAAGACGTCAAGCAATTTCGCCAGGTTCCAGTGATGCCGATCAGGCAATGGCTGCTCGAAGAACCAGTATTGAATCGGCGTTAAAGGTACCAGGCCCGTCAGCTCAGCCTCGGGTGCGGACGCGCTGGAACTCCCCGCTTCATCGTAGGAGGTCCCTACGACGGCTGCCAGCTCGGCAATGGTTTGATGCTGGAAAAGTTGTCTTGGAGCGATGCGCAGCCCTTTCTCATTGGCTTTCATAATCATCTGAACGCCGATAATAGAGTCGCCACCTAGCTCAAAGAAGTTGTCGTTAACCCCGACTCTGTCGAGACGCAACACCTCGCACCAGATATCGGCGAGCAACTGCTCCGTTGCGTTGGTTGGCGCTGCAAAGGTGCTTGCGACATCGGGCCTGGCTGTATCAGGCATGGGCAGGGCACGACGATCCACTTTGCCATTAGGAGTAAGCGGCAGTTCGTTTAAGAAGACAAAGGCCGAAGGGATCATGTACTCTGGGAGATACGCCTTCAAATCGCTTCTCAGGGAACTGACCGTCAACGCCTGATCGCCTCTAGACACAACATACGCTACAATACGTTTCTGGTCCGGGATATCCTCCCGCACCACGACTACACATTCCTGGACGTCCGGCTGCTTACTCAACACAGTCTCGATCTCTCCCAACTCGATGCGGAAGCCGCGCACCTTGACCTGGTGATCAAGACGTCCCATGAACTCAATACTGCCATCGGGGAGGTAGCGCGCCTGGTCGCCCGTTCGATACAGACGGCCACCGGAGCCACCAAAGGGATCGGGCACAAACCTTTCCGCAGTGAGTTCCGGTCGCTTGAGATAACCACGCGTTACGCCATCGCCGCCGATATACAGCTCGCCAGGAATGCCCACCGGCACAGGCTGCTGGTGCGCATCCAAAAGGTAGATCTGGGTGTTGGCAATAGGATGGCCGATGGAGATCGGCTTATGCGCAACAACATTGCAGGTCGCAGACCAGATGGTCGTCTCGGTCGGGCCATAGAGGTTCCAGAGGCTCACCCCTTTGTCCAGCAAGTCATTCGCCAGCTCACGCGGCAGAGCTTCGCCACCACACAACGCTTTAAAGTGCGATGTAGGGACAGGGCTTGCCCCTGCCCTGGATGGGTCACCCGGAATAGCAAGACCAGGAGCGCCACGCCACCCTGCCTCCAGGAGGAGACGCCAGGTCGTGGGAGTGGCCTGCATGATGGTAGCGCCAGAAGTGACCAGGCGGTCAAAGAGCAGTTCCCCGCTCGCAGCGATATCGTGACTGACCACTTCCAGGCGAGCGCCCACCAGCATGGGCAGGTAGAGCTCCAGGCCGGCGATATCAAACGATAAAGTGGTGACAGCCAGCAGCGTATCCTGACGCGTGATGCCAGGCTGCTGCTGCATTGAAGCAAGAAAGTTCACGACACCGGCGTGCGGTACCTGCACGCCTTTGGGCTTCCCGGTTGAGCCAGAGGTATAGATGACATAGGCCAGATTTGCCGCAGTAACGCCGCTACGCGGTGTACTGATTGGTAATGTCTTGTGCTTCCTCCAATCTTCATCGAGGTAAAGGGTGGGTACGCACTGATCCGCTACCAGCTTTTCCATTGCTCGCTGCGTCAGTATAACCGATACCTGAGCATCTTCCAGCACAAAAGTCAGCCGCTCTTGTGGATAATTCGGGTCCAGCGGAACATATGCTCCTCCCGCCTTCAGCACGGCAAGCAGCGCCACAACCATCTCTACAGAGCGATCCATACAGATGGCGACCAACTTATCGGGACCGACACCCAGTTCTCGCAGCCGGTGGGCTAATTGATTGGCGCGGCGGTTGAGAACCTGGTAGGTTACCTGCTCGTCCTCGAAAACGACCGCAACGGCATGTGGCGTGCTTTTCGCCTGAGCCTCGAAGAGCTCGTGAACGCTGCTATTACGCGCATACGCCATCTCCGTCGCATTCCAGGTATGCAGCAGTACCTCTTTCTCGCCCTCCGTCACTAATTGCAGTGTTTCTACGCTCTGATCGGGATCGGCTACAATGCTTGCTAACAAGGTCAGGAAATGGTTTGACATGCGCTCAATCGTTGTCGCATCAAACAGGTCTGTGTTATATTCCCATGCTCCCTCTAGTCCAGCCTGCGTATCGTCCAGCGCCAGAGTGAGATCAAACTTCGCCGTTTCCCCTCGTGGCTCCAATGTGCGCAAAGTGAGATCAGCAAAGCCTCCTGTTGGAGCCGACATATTTTGCAGCACGAACAGCACCTGAAAGAGGGGAGAATAGCTGACATCGCGTGTCAACTGTAACCCGTCTACCAGTTTTTCAAAGGACAGATCTTGATGCTGGTACGCCTCCAGCGTCGTTTTGTTGACGCGTCCAAGCAGGTTGCGGAACGACGGATTGCCCGAAAGGTTGGTGTGCAACACCAGTGTATTGACAAACAGACCAATCAGATTTTCGAACTCCACATGGCGGCGGTTAGCCACAGGTGAGCCGACCAGTACATCAGACTGCCCACTATAGCGTGACAGCAGCACGCCGAAGGCTGACAGCAGCGTCATAAAGAGCGTTGCGCCTTCCTGGCGACTCAGTTCCTTGAGGGCCGCGCTCAATGACGGCGCCACGGAAAAACGTACTACTGCGCCACGGAAGGTCTGAGCGGGCGGTCTTGGCCGATCTGTCGGCAGGTTCAACACCGTAGGAACCCCTGCCAGGCGCTTGCGCCAGTAGGCAATCTGCTCCGCGAGAACGTCATTCTGTAACCACTCCCGTTGCCAGAGCGCGTAATCCGCATACTGAAGCGGCAATGCGGGCAATGGGGAAGATTTCCCACGACTAAAGGCTTCATAGAGGGCGCTCAGTTCCCGCATCAGGATATCATGCGACCAGCCATCAAAAATGATGTGATGCATGGTCAGCAAGAGCACATGCTCCATCGGGCTAAGGCGCAAAAGTTGCCCACGCAGCAACGGTCCCTTATTCAGCTCGAAGGGTTTCATCGCTTCTGCCTGTACCAACTGCTGCACACGCTCCTGCTGCTCAGACTGTGGCAGGTGTGAAAGATCCGTCAGGGTAAGATCGGACGCGCTAAATCGCATATCAACAGCAGGCAGAACCTGCTGCATGGGTTGACCATCGGTCAGTACGATGGTCGAACGCAGAACCTCGTGACGCTGCACGATCTCGGACAGGCTGCGTTCCAGCGCCTCTCGCTGCAATGGACCCTGCATATGCAATGCAATAGGGATGTTGTAGAACGGGCTTTCTGGCTCCAGTTGACTGAGGAACCACAGGCGCCGCTGGGCAAACGAGAGCGGGAACAGAGCCCGGCGCGGACGAACATCGGGAATAGCTAAGGCAGCCACGCTACCGGGTTTATGCTGCGCCCGCTCTATCTGTTCAGCCAGGCCCGCAATAGTTGGATGCTCAAAGAGCACCTGTAAGGGTAAATCGACCTGGATTCTCTTGCGTAGGCGTGCCATAACCTGCGTAGCGGGTAAAGAATGGCCGCCAATGGCAAAGAAGTTGTCCAGAACGCCTACGCGCTCCAATGCCAGCACTTCGCACCAGATATCTGCTAGAAGCTCTTCTGTGGCCGTACGAGGAGCTATATAAGAAGCTGTAAGCTCGGTATGGTCGCGCTCCGGCGCGGGTAAAGCAGCTCGCTCCAATTTACCATTGGCTGAAAGTGGGAACTCTTCAAGCAGGACAAAGGCCATAGGGATCATATAGACTGGCAACTTATCGTGCAGCCATGCATAGAGCTGATTTGCCGTCGGCTTCTCTGCCGGCACGGCGGTCAGATAGGCCACCAGCCGGTGCTGCCCCGGCTCATCTTCGCGCACCAGTACCAGGCACTGGCGGACGGCGGGATGCTGTCCAAGCACAGCTTCAATCTCACCCAGTTCGATCCGATAGCCACGCACCTTCACCTGATGATCGACACGCTGGATAAACTCGATCTGCCCATCGGGGTGATAGCGCCCAATGTCACCGGTCTTATAGAGACGCCCTCCTGGTACGCCAAAGGGATCGGGGATGAAGGTTGAAGCCGTACGGGTTGCATCTCCCACATAGCCTCTGCCGACGCCAATCCCACCAACATAAATCTCTCCTGGCACTCCCACCGGCAAAGACTGGAGCATACTGTCCAGAATATAGATCTGCGTATTGCTTACCGGCAGCCCTATCGGCGCCGTCGCCCCTCTCTCCAGCAGCGCCTGATTGAGAACAGCATGCGTGACATCGTCAGAGCATTCCGTCGGCCCATAGGCGTTCAGCAGCGAGACCTGAGGGAAATGCCGTAGCCAGCGTTTCCCCAACTGGGCGGGGAACTGCTCTCCGGTGACGACCAGCCAGCGCAGGTTAGCTTCCACGCTCGCTTTTTCGGACAACAGCTCAATGGCATCGAGATACGCCTGTAGCAGCGAAGGCACAATCTCCAGAATAGAGACGCGCTCAGCAGCAACATACTTGAACAATTGCACCGGATCGCGCGCAATCTCATTAGGATAGATGCAGACCTGCCCTCCCTGTAAGAGCGCGGCGAAGAACTGCCAGACGGAGATGTCGAAGCAGTGAGAGGCCGTCTGGGCGATTTTATCGTCCGGCGTGAGATCGAGCGTCTGGATTTTGGCAAAGAGATGGTTGAGCATTCCTCGCTGCGCTACCATCGCGCCCTTAGGCTGGCCTGTCGAACCAGAGGTGTAAATGACATAGGCCAGGTTGTCAACAGTGACGCTGCATGCAGGCGCTATCTGCTCTTCCTGGCTGAGCGTTTGCCAGTCGCTGTCGAGACAAACGATCTGCCCCTGGTATGCCGACAACTGTTCATGGATGTGCTGCAACGTTAGCAATACAGAGACATGTGCATTGCTCAGCATGAAGGCCAGGCGCTCTTGAGGATAGGAGGGGTCCATCGGCATATAGGCTCCTCCCGCCTTGAGAATGCCCAATAACCCAACCATCATTTCCAGAGAACGTTCCATACAGATGCCGACCAGTACATCAGGTCCAACGCCCAGCCGTTGCAGGTAATGGGCCAGTTGATTGGCGCGCTCATTCAATGCTCGATAGCTCAACTGCTGGCCTTCGCACAAGACCGCAACTCGATCAGGAGTGCGCTGCGCCTGCTGCTCAAAAAGCTGATGGATACACGCGGTTGAGGGATAATCCACATGAGTGTTATTCCACTCGAAAAGAATCTGCTGCTCTTCCTCCTGACTCATCAGGGGCAGTTGCGAGAAATGGAGAGCAGATGCCTGAGCCATCCCTTGCAACAGCGTCTTCAGGTATCCCATCCAGCGCTGGATCGTCTGGGTTCGAAACAGATCGGCGTTGTAATTGCATTCCAGTATCAGTTCTGTATCTGTCTGCACGATATTGAGGTCGAAATCAAATTTGGCGAAGCCAGTAGAGTTAGTAATAATATCAACCTCAAGATCCGCAAATGCGAGTTCTCCAGCGCGATCAAGGTTAAATGACGTTGTCACCAGGGGCATAGTGCTGGGGTCTCTTGGCAGATTCAGCTTTTCAACCAGCTTGCTTAAAGGATAGATCTGGTGCTCATAGGAATTCAACAATACAGTCTTCACCGCCTGGAGATAATGAGCCAGCGTAGGATCGTCCTCGATCTTCAGACGTAACGGCAGCAGGTTAACGCAGTGCCCCACCAGATGCTCGTTATCGATCAGCGTATGACCTGCGGCAGAAACGGAGACGACCAGATCCGTTTGATTGGTCAGGCGTGAAAGCAGAGCCGTGTATGCCGCCAGTAGCGTGGTAAATAGCGTACAATGCTGTTGCCGACTGAGATTTTTTAACTCATTATATAGTTTTGCATCAATTTTTGTGACATAAAACGCGCCCTTGAAAGTTTTTCTGGCCGGGCGAGGAAAATCGGTTGGGAGCGTCAGGATTGGTGGCAAACTCGTAAACTGGCTTAACCAGTACGCCTGAGCCGATGTCATCAGTTCCTGCTGTTCCGGCTGCTCCAGCCATTCCACAAACTCGCGATATTGCGTCGCCTCTGGCAGATGCGCTTGCATACCTGAGCAGGCATTGGTATAAAGGACGCTCAACTCGGCCAGCATAGTGCCAACAGATCGCCCATCGGCAATGATGTGATGGACAGTGAAAACGAAAAGGTGATGTTGCTCCTGGAGCTTTACGAGATGGATGCGCATTAGAGGCCCATGCTCAAGATCAAAAGGTTTTTGAATCTCGCTGGCCTGCACATCCGCTACCTGTCGCGCTTGCACCTCTTCTGCTAACGAGGAGATGTCGCTCCAGGCAATATCCAGGTCAAAAGTGGGCAGTATACGCTGATAATCTCCCTCGCTACTAAACGTGGTCCTCAGAGACTCATGGCGCTGAATCAGCCCCTGAACGGCCTGGCGCATGGCGTCTGCCTGAAACGCTCCTCGCAGGTGCATGGTCAGCGATTCGTGATAGGCGCGCGATGCATCGGTCCCAAACTGGGCCATGAACCAGAGTTCCTTCTGCTGCTCTGACATAGGCACCATACGTACAGCGTTATGAGCCTCCTGGTTATGGCCATTGTTCACAAAAGCAGAAGAGAGGGGGGAAGCGAGGCGATTGCTCGCCTCGCTTCCCTGCGACAAAGTTCGACTCAAGAATAATGGGCCTGTCCCGCCTCCAGGATCGGAGGGATCGGGCCAGGGGGACGAATCAATCAAAAAGCCTCCAGCCTGCAATTCCACCAGCGTTTCCTGGATAGCTTGAACGATATGATCCAGATCGCTGGCGGTATGTGCCGTTGACAGGAAGCAGTTACGCGTCTCGGCAATGTAAATCCCTTTCTCCAGCAGATGATAGAAAAAGAGGTTTGCGTCAACCACTTTATACGCCGGAGGGAACAAAAAGCGGAAGAGCGAACCGAAATGGATCGTCCGTATCGGCGCGTGCATTTGTTCAAAGAGCCGGTCCAGACGCTGCATCAACTGCGTGGTACGCTGGTTTAACTGCTCCTGAAGCTGTGGTCCGCTTGACTTGAGATGATTGAGAATGGACCAGACAACCGGCATCAGGAGAGGATGCTTGAAGTACGTGCCAGCAAAGAATGTCTGCATGGCATCGGGTATGGATGCATCGCCATACTGCCATACTCCTCCGTCTACTGCATCCATAAACTCAGCCTTACCACCAATCGCCGCCACTGGCAGACCGCCACCAAAAGCCTTCCCGTAGGTGACAATATCCGCCTGCACGCCAAACAACGCCTGCGCGCCGCCCAGATGCATGCGGAAGCCTGCGACAACCTCATCAAAGATGAGGGCTACCCCGGCTTCGGTCGTGAATTTTCTCAGCTCCTGTAAAAACTTTGTGGGCAATAGATCCGGCCTGCGACTCTGGGGCAGTTCCACGATCACTGCCGCCAGATCCTGGGCGTGAGCTTTGAGCATATCCAGCGATTCCGGTCTGCCAAAGTAGAGCGAGATGACATCCTCAATCATGCTGTCTGGAGTGCCTGGTGCCAGAGCAATGGTGCGTAAAGACTTGTCAGCGGTCTCATGCGATTTGACCAATACGCCGTCAAACGTGCCGTGGAACGATCCGGCGAAGACAGCTATTTTAGAGCGTCCTGTGGTCGCGCGCGCCAGGCGAATCGCGGTCATCACAGCTTCTGTACCGGAATTGCAAAAGCTGACCCGTTCCACGCCTGTAATCTCACAGAACAACTTGGCAACCTTGCCAACCATGTACGATTGCCAGCCAAGCCCTATACCACGGCGGGCCTGTTCCTGTAGCGCGTCAACCAGAAAAGAGGGAGAATGCCCAAAGAGGAGGGCCCCAAAGCCCATAGCGATGTCAACGTACTCATTGCCATCGACGTCCCAGACATGCGCTCCCTCGGCTCGCTCGACGGCGAGTGGATAGACCACCTCCTTGAATGTAAGATTAAAGCCAGCAGTTCCCCGATTGTCCGCATGAAACTTGCGGTAATCTTGCGCGATCTGCTTCGAACCCTTTGTTTTGCGTGCGACGCGTTCGATCAACGCGGCTATATACTGCTGTTGTTGCTCTGTGAGGCCACCAAGTGCCCCCGTTTTCCTGGGCTGATAGGGGACATACGTTTCAGGGTCCATACGCAGGCTGAGAACAGGACCATTCTCGCCCACCGCAGGATGTAACGTTGCTGTTGGCTGTTGCGATAACGTGTCATTTATAGAAACAGGGGCAGGAAGTACCTCTTGCTGAGATGCTACTCCATTGAAAGACGCAATCACAGTTTGCTCCTGTAGTGGGGCAGCCACAAGAGTCTCCTGCACCCTGGTAGATGGCAGATCATTGACAAAAGTGCGCGTTCCTAATGCCTCTAACTGCTGGGACATCAGCAAACGCTGCTGCTCCACCATTTGAGCCATTAACTGAAGTTGTTGCTCTACAATTGACTCAATGCGCGTTGAGGAACCGCTCTGCACCACATGTCCATTAACTGCATTGCCCATATATCCATTAGCAGGCACCAATGGGGCAGAAGGTCGCTGCAATGGAGCCGTCAGCTTCTGGGTGATCGGTTCCCGTTGCGCCTGTACAGGAGCTTCCATAGGCAAAGGCTCACTGTTATTGCGCGCGACAACGCCATTGGACACGATAAATTGTGTCCCTACGAAGCCCCGTTGCTCGGCGGGAGGCGCCTTTATAAAATCAGATGGTAATTTCTGGTCGAGATACGCTGCCAGCGAGTCAAACGTATCATAATTTTCTAGAAGATGACGGAAAGGTATTTTTATACTGAATACATCTTTAATGCGCTGGCTGGCCTGCATGAGCAGCAGGGAATCCGCTCCTATCTCAAGGAAAGAACTTTGGTGGTCAACCGCCGTCAGGTCCATACCAAGCAGATGACCAAAAATGTCCTTGAGCCGTGTCATGATTTCCTTCTGACGCGTTTCTGTGGGCATATGAGAGTTAGATACAGCCATTTCCTTTGTTTTCCCTTCTATGGATAGATGAAATTTCTGCCGGGGGAGAGCATCCTGAGAGTCGTTACTTTGATAGATCACCTCCTGCTGATGTTTTACGTCTGGCGCTTCAATCCAATGCCTCTGCCGCTCAAACGGATAGGTCGGTAAAGGAACCCTTTGCCAGCTATCGCCGACAAAGCTGGTCCAATCTACGCGTACCCCATCTATCCAGAGCCGGCCCAATGTTTGCAAGACATGGGCAAAGTCAGATGCTTGCTTCTGCGCATGGGGCAGAGATGAAAGGACGCGCTGCTCCTTTTTCCTACCTGAATGCTGCTTTGCCAGCGTGCATAACGCGGCACCGGGGCCAACTTCAAGCAAGACGCATTGCGGGTCTTCCATAAGGAGCTGAAGGCCAGCGGCAAGCTGCACAGTTTGTCGCAGATGGCGCGCCCAGTATGCCGGATCGGTTGCTTCTGCCGCCGTAATCCAGGCACCGGTAACGTTAGAGACAAACGGTAGCACGGGCGCTTTGAGCTGGACTTTTTTCACTTCGGCGGTAAAGGCTGCCAGGATAGGGTCCATCATGCTCGAATGAAATGCATGAGATGTATGCAATCTCCGGGTCATGGCGCCCTTCTCAACAACGATCTCCTCTACAGCGCGCACCGCTTCTTTCGTGCCCGAAAGAACACAACGCGCAGGGGTATTGATCGCAGCCAGAGAGAGCTGCTCATTCAGGAACGGTTGCAAGTCGTCCGGTGGCAGTGATACGGCGAGCATGTCGCCAGCGGGCAGCGCCTGCATCATTTTTCCCCGCAACGCGACTAACTGTATCGCGTCTTCCAGCGAGAAAACTCCAGCCAGGCATGCCGCCACGTACTCGCCGATGCTATGCCCAATCAGCGCCTGCGGCTGTATGCCCCATGCCATCCATAGTTGCGCCAGAGCATATTCAATGGTAAAAAGGGCAGGCTGGGCGATAGCGGTGCGCGTCAGCTTTTGCGTGGCCTCCGTTGCTTCCTCGGAGGCCGGATAGCAGATCTTGCGCAGATCAGTTTTGAGATAGGGCTGGAAGGAGTTCGCGCACATATCCACATATGTGCGGAAAACAGGCTCATGCTGATACAGTTCCGCCGCCATCTGGATATGTTGCGATCCCTGCCCTGGAAACAAAAAGGTAACGGGTCGCTGGAGCGCCGACTTTTCGCCTGTGGCAACGTGCTGATGGTCAAGCATCTCCAGCGCCTTCACGGCTTCCTCACTATTATGACAAACTACGGCTCGACGAATATCAAACTGTTTCCTTCCGAGTTGCAAAACGGCGGCGACATCAGCCAGCGGGAGCTCCGGCTGTTGTTCAAGATGCTGTGCCAGATTGGCGCTCATCGTCGCCAGAGCCGTCTCGGTGCGCGCGGAGAGCAGCAGTAGTTGCCAGGGTTTTGGCTCACGGGATGGCACGGTCACAGGAGGAGCCTCTTGCAGCACAACATGCGCATTGGTGCCTCCGATGCCAAAGGAGCTGACCCCGGCGGTACGTGGAAAGCCATCGCTTTTCCACTCAGTAAGCTGGGCATTGACATAAAAAGGACTATTAGCAAAGTCGATCCTGGGATTCGGTCGCACGAAATGGAGGCTGGGCGGCAATTGCTTATGCACAAGGGCCAGCACGGTCTTGATCAATCCCGTTATTCCGGCTGCCGCATCGAGATGACCAACATTGGTTTTTACTGAGCCAATGGCACAGAAGTTGTTCTTTTTCGTTCCTGTACGAAAAGCGCGCGTTAACGCCGCTATTTCTATCGGATCGCCCAGTGCAGTTCCGGTGCCATGCGTTTCAACGTATGTCACCATCTCTGGCTCGATGCCAGCAATCGCCTGCGCCTCCGCAATCACTTGAGCCTGCCCCTGGGTACCAGGGGCAGTATATCCAATCTTGGCCGAGCCATCGTTATTGATGGCCGAGCCTTTGATAACAGCAAAAATTGTATCGCCATCTTGTAAAGCATCCGCCAGCCGTTTGAGCAGCACCACACCAACGCCGTTGCCGCGCAATGTGCCCTGCGCTTGCTCATCAAAGGCGCGGCAATGCCCATCAGGAGAAACAATGCCTCCTTCCTGATACACATAGCCGATTTTATGCGGCACCCTGACTGAAACCCCACCGGCCAGCGCCATATCGCATTCACTGTTGAGCAGGCTCTGAGCGGCTAGATGCACGGCGACAAGAGAGGTGGAGCAGGCTGAACTGATACTGATGCTAGGGCCACGCAAGTTCAGCTTATAGGAAACGCGCGTAGCCAGGTAATCGCGCTCGTTCCCCAATCCTATCTGGAATAATCCCTCCTTTTCTATCAGCTCGCGATTGCTTGCAAGGTTCGACAATAAGTAGGTGTCCATGCTCGCCCCAGCATAGATGCCGATGCGTTCGGCATAGCGTTCCGCGTCATAGCCTGCTTGCTCTAACGCTTCCCAGGCACATTCGAGAAAGAGGCGTTGCTGGGGGTCCATGAGCGCGGCATCCCTCGGGGTAATGCCGAAGAACGCCGCATCAAACATATCTACGCCATCAAGAACCGCCCCGGCTTTTACATACTGCTGCTGGTTATAAACAGCAGGCCTTACGCCAGATGCGGCAAGCTCCTGATCGGTAAAAAACGAGATTGATTCTCTGCCATTTTGCAGGTTCTGCCAGAACTCATGGATCGACCTGGCCCCTGGAAAACGGCCACTCATGCCGATAATCGCTATCTCATTAGAAAAAGCTATCTGATCCATCTTAGTCCTCAAACACCTCTATTCTCTTCGCGCCTTGTCTGCTTCGTCTCAATTGCCGCTGTTGCTCGACAGCGCGGCTACGTGCAGCATCCCAGCCATGACTTTGCTGAAGCGGAGCTGCTTCCTCCTGGTTCTGGCTGAGCAGTGTGGCGAGCGCGGAGATCGTCGTGTGCTGGAATAAATCGAGCAGCGATACATTTTTGTGAAGCACCGCTTGCAGGCGATCCTGTAAGCGAGCCAGTAACAACGAATGACCGCCCAGGTCAAAGAAGTTCTCATGCACACCGACCTTCTCCAGGTGCAGGATGTCACACCAGATCGCGGCAATATCCCGCTCAATCTGGCTCTCCGGCGCGACATACGCGGTCTCCGTTTTCCCCTGCACTGCTTCAGGAGCTGGCAGCGCTTTCACATCGACTTTCGCATTGGATGTGATTGGCAGGGTTTCCAGCACCACAAAAGCCGCAGGGATCATGTACTCGGGCAGCCGCTCTTTGAGCGCCTGGCGCACTTCGCTGATTATCGGCACATTATCGGCCTCTGGAATCAGGTACGCGACGAGACGCTTTTCGCCTGGCACGTCCTCGCGGACGATGACCACGCTTTCATGCACCGACGGCTGTTTGTTAAGCGCCTCCTCGATCTCTCCAAGCTCGATGCGGAAGCCGCGAATCTTCACCTGATGGTCAAGGCGTCCCAGGAATTCGATGTTGCCATCGGGTCGCAGGGAAGCCCTGTCGCCGGTTCGATAGAGGCGCGCCCCCGGCTCCAGGCTGAAGGGATGAGGAATGAAGCGTTGCGCGCTCAGCTCTGGACGATACAAGTATCCGCGCGCGAGCCCTACTCCTCCGAGATAGAGCTCGCCCGGGACACCAATCGGACACGGCTGCCAGTGCGCATCCAGGACATACATCTGCATATTGGCAATGGGCTTGCCGATGGTCGGACGCTTTTTATCATTCTGACAGAGCGCGACGCTAGCACAGACCGTCGTTTCGGTCGGCCCATAGGCATTGAAGAAGTTGCGGCCAGGGCTCCAGTTGGCGACCAGTTCGGCGGAGCAGGCTTCACCGGCGGTAATCAGCGTCTGCAACACGGGCAGGTCTTGCTGGGGCAGGACCGCCAGCACAGAAGGCGAAAGCGTCGCCGTGGTGATCTGCTGCTCCTGCAACAACTGCAAGAGCGTTGGACCTGGCATCAGCGTCTCCTGCGTCGCCAGACAGAGCGTCGCACCGCTGGAAAGCGCCATCACTATTTCCCAGATGGAGGCATCAAAGCTTAATGACGCGAATTGCAGCATCCGGTTTTCTGGTTGCGTCCCGAACGCCTTTGCTTGCGCGACCGACAGACTTGCAAGGCCGCGATGCGACACCATCACGCCTTTCGGCGTGCCCGTAGAGCCAGACGTGTAGATGATATACGCCAGGTTTGCCACACTCATTTCCCCAGGAGGCGGTGGCACCGACCCATCTGTCAGCTCTGTCTCTATCAGGTCCTCCGCCCCATAGACCGAGAGTCCTTCCGCAGGCAGCCGCTCGCGTAACCTGTTTTGCGTCAACAGGATAGCAATGCGAGCATCCGTGAGCATAAAAGCCAGGCGTTCACGCGGGTAGCCCGGGTCCAGCGGCACATACGCGCCTCCCGCTTTGAGGATCGCCAGCAACGTCACCACCAGTTCCAGCGAGCGCTCCATACAGAGGCCCACCAGCACCTCCGACCCGACACCCAGGCCGCGGAGCCGCCAGGCGAGGCGATTGGCGCACTCATCAAGCGCCTGATAGCTCAGGGTCTGCTCTTCAAAGACCAGCGCCACAGCATCGGGACGCAGCTGCGCCTGCTCTTCAAACAGCTCGTGGATACAGCGATCCTGAGCATAAGGGGTCTGGGTGGCATTCCAGTCATGTAACACCACCTGCTGCTCCTGCTCAGGGAGGAGCGGATACTGCATGATGGATTGCTCTGGATGAGCAACAATCGCGTGCAGTAGCGCCTGGAAATGCTCGGCCATCCGTCTGATCGTGGTCGCATCAAACAGGTCTATACTATATTCCCACCGCATCTGCAAGCCCGCAGAGGTTTGCAGCATATCTACCATCAGATCCTGCTTGGCTGTTCCTCCTTCAATGGGAAATGGCTCAATGGCGATCCCTGTGACAGGGACAGGAGCTGAGGAAGAGATCCACAGGGCGAATGCCACCTGGAACAAGGGGTTATAGCTTAAACTGCGCTCCGGCTGCACCGCCTCTACCAGGCGCTCAAAGGGCAGATCCTGGTGCGCGTAGGCAGCCAGGGTCATCTCGCGTACCCGCTGTAGCAAGGTGAAGAACGACGGGTTGCCCGACAGATCGGTGCGCAAGACCAGCGTGTTGACAAAAAAGCCCATCAGTTCTTCCAACTCCAGATGGCGGCGGTTGGCAGTTGGCGAGCCCAGCAGCACATCGTTCTGGCCGCTGTAGCGCGCCAGCAGCACATTGAAGGCTGCCAGCAGGGTCATAAAGAGGGTGACGCCTTCGCGCCGGCTCAACTCACTGAGCGCGGCAGCGAGCGAGGCGTCGATGGTGAAATGTTGCACGGCCCCTCGGAAGGTCTGTATCGGCGGACGAGGCCGGTCGGTCGGCAAATTCAACACTGTGGTGGCCCCGGCGAGCTGCTGGCGCCAGTAGGTCATCTGGCGTTCGAGCATCTCCGTCTGCAACCATTCGCGCTGCCAGAGCGTATAATCGGCATACTGCAGCCGCAACTCGGGCAAGCGAGATATCTGTTCCTGGCTAAAGCTCCCATAGAGTGAGATCAGTTCCCGTTCAAAAACGTCCCTCGACCAGCCGTCAAAGACAATGTGATGCACGGTCAAGACCAGCACATACTCCGTTGGCGCAAGGCAGAGCAGCTCGCCGCGGATCAATGGTCCCTGGCTCAGATCAAAGGGCTGCATCGCTTCGGAGTGCGCGAGCTGCTGCGCCTGTTCCTCCCGCAGCTCTACAGGCAGATGCTGTAGATCGACCACGGGCACGCTAAAGCTGTCAGACGCGCTAAAGCGAGTCCATAGGGAAGCTGGATGGATGAGTTGAACCGGCTGCCCATCCACCTCGTCGATGGTGGTGCGCAACGCCTCGTGCCGCCGCACAATCTCAGCCAGGCTCCGTTCCAACGCTTCTACATCGAGCCAGCCGCGGATGCGTAGGGCCATTGGGATATTGTAGAAGGGGCTTTCCGGGTCCAACTGATGCAGGAACCACAGACGCTGCTGTGCAAGTGAGAGCGGCAGTAACGCCGGGCGCTCGCGCTCATTCAGAGTAGGCAGCGAGCTCTTCTCCTGGGACCAGAGCGCCATTTCCGCCTGTTCAGCAAACGCCGCCAGGGTCGGGTACTCGAAGATAGCGCGCAAGGGCAGATCAACTTCTAGAGCTTTATGGAGATGGGCAAGGACCTTGATAGCCAGCAAAGAGTAGCCGCCAATGGCAAAAAAGTTATCGAAGACGCTCACCCGGTCCAGATTCAAGACCTGGCTCCAGATACCCGCCAGGATCTCCTCGACCGCCGTGCGAGGAGCGACATAGGAGGCCGCCAGTTCAATACGATCATGCTCCGGCATAGGCAAAGCGCGCCGATCCACTTTGCCATTCGGCGAGAGTGGTAACTGATCAAGCACAACAAAGACCGTTGGCATCATATACTGAGGTAAGCGCTCACGTAACCAGGTTTTTAGATGGTCACCGGCCACGAACTCTTGTTGCTCAGAGACGATATACGCCACCAGACGTTTGGTTCCAGGCTGGTCCTCGCGAACAATTACCACGACTTCGCGAACGGCTGGATGCTGGCCCAGCACTGTCTCAATCTCGCCCAACTCAATACGAAAACCGCTGACCTTCACCTGATAATCGATGCGCCCCAGGAACTCGATGGTGCCATCTGGTCGATAGCGCGCTAAATCGCCTGTTCTATATAACCTTTCTCCGGCTGCGCCAAATGGATCAGGGATAAACTTCTCCGCCGTCAAGGCTGGCTGATGGAGATACCCACGCGCCAGGCCCTTGCCGCCAGTATATAATTCTCCAGGAACGCCAATGGGCGTCGGCTGCATATAGGTGTCCAGGATATAGACCTGCGTGTTGGCAACGGGGGAGCCAATGGACACAGAGTTGCCAACCTGCTCCTCTTGCGTCATGAAATAGCAAGAGGTAAACGTGGTGTTCTCCGTTGGTCCATAGCCATTGACGAGAGTACATCCTCCCCGTTGTGCCAGAATTTTCTTCGCATGGGGAACAGATACAATATCTCCTCCTGTGATCACATACTTCACAGTCTGTAGACTCTCAAGATGGTACTCTACCATCTGGCTAAACAGCCCGGACGTTATCCAGAGAACGGTGATACAATATTGCTCAATCGCCCGTTGCAGTTCATTTAAGGATGACGTGTAAGAAGGAAACACTACCAGGCGCGCACCGTTGAGCAGGCTTCCCCAGAGCTCGATGGTCGAGGCGTCAAAGGGGACAGGAGCAGACTGTAAGAAAACTTCCTGCGGAGCAAACGCGGCAAAATTTGCTTCTTTCACTAGGCGCACGATATTGGAATGCGTCACGCTGACCCCCTTAGGGGTGCCGGTAGAACCTGAAGTATAAATGATATAGGCGAGATTAGCCGCGCTTAATCCTTCGGGTGGCGTGAATACATCATCATCATCTTCATCTTCTTTCTCTAGATTATCTACGCTATAGATCGCGAGTCCTTCTGCGGACAGACGATCATACAAGTGACGCTGAGTGAGCAGGATGGTGATGCGAGCATCAGCGATCATAAAAGCCAGACGCTCACGCGGATAGCCCGGGTCCAGCGGCACATAGATGCCTCCCGCTTTGAGGATCGCCAGCAAAGCCACCACTAGTTCCAGCGAGCGCTCCATGCAGATGCCAACCGGGACTTCTGGCCCAACTCCCAGCTCGCGGAGATGCCGGGCAAGGCTATTGACCCGCTGATCAAGCGTCCGGTAACTCAACGTCCGCTCTTCACAGACGAGTGCGATGGCATCGGGACGCAACCGTACCTGTTCCTCAAAGAGCTCATGAACACAGCGATCCTGAGGAAAAGGGGTTTGGCTCGCATTCCAATCGAGCAATATCATCCGCTGCTCATCCGGGGGTAAGAGCGGATAGTGCATGATGGACTGCTCGGGATTGGCAACGATAGCCTGAAGCAGCGTCTGGAAATGTCCAGCCATACGCCTGATAGTGATGGCATCAAAAAGATCGATGCTGTATTCAATCTTCCCACGTATACCGCCACCTATTTCCGTCAATTCAAGCACAATATCAAATTTTGCTGTCCCGCTATCAACCTCCAGCGAGCTCATTTCCAGATCGGTGAGTGGCCGGACAGACGCCAGAATGTTTTGTAAAACAAATGCCGCCTGGAAGAGCGGATTGCTATTGGACGAACGCTCAACCTTTAATTCCTGGACCAGGCGATCAAAGGGCAGGTCCTGATGATCGTAAGCAGCCAGGGTCATCTCACGTACTCGCTGCAACAAGGTGCGGAACGATGGGTTGCCCGACAGATCGGTGCGCAAGACCAGCGTGTTGACAAAAAAGCCGATCAGATCTTCCAGTTCCAACTGGCTCCGATTGGCGGTTGGCGAGCCCACCAGTACGTCGTTCTGGCCGCTGTAGCGCGTCAGCAGCACATTGAAGGCCGCCAGCAGGGTCATGAAGAGGGTGACGCCTTCGTGCCGGCTCAACTCTTTGAGCGCCGCAACGAGCGAGGCATCGATGCTAAAGCGCTCGGCGGCTCCGCGGAAGGTCTGCACAGGCGGACGAGGCCGGTCGGTTGGCAAACTGAGCGTAGTTGTGGCCCCGGCGAGCTGTTGGCGCCAGTAGGTGATTTGCTCTGTGAACGCTTGCTCCTGCGACCATTCACGCTGCCAGAGAGTATAGTCGGCATACTGCAGCGGCAACTCGGGCAGGGGAGACACCTGTTCCTGGCTGAAAGCTTCGTAGAGCACGCCCAACTCGCGCAAGAAAACGTCCTTCGACCAGCCATCAAAGACGATGTGATGAGCCGTCAAAATCAATACATGCTCCGTCGGCGCAAGGCAGAGCAGTTTGCCGCGGATCAGTGGTCCCTGACTCAGATCGAAAGGTCGCATCGCTTCCGCCTGAGCCAACTGCTGTACTTTCTCCTCTCGCTGTTCTGCAGGCAGAGATTGCAGGTCGATGAAGGCATCGGACGCGCCAAAGCTGGCGGACGCGATAAACCGGGCCCATACGGAGGGTGGATGGACGTGTTGAACCGGCTGCCCATCCACCTCGTCGATGGTGGTGCGCAACGCCTCGTGCCGCCGCACAATCTCCGTCAGGCTTCGTTCCAACGCCTCTCTCTGTAACGGGCCACGAATAGACAGGACCACCGGGATATTATAGAAAGGACTCTGGGGGTCCAACTGATGCAGGACCCACAGGCCCTGCTGCGCGAGCGAGAGCGGCAGTAACGCCGGGCGAGTGCGCACTTCAAGGACTGAGGAGCCGGCTTCTGACTGGTTTTTGCGTGCCAGCTCTACCTGTTCCGCC
>Ga0070741_10006695_pt1 | contig 24528 bp, 25 predicted proteins | sample Coa_R1_4_FD_66440 | JGI IMG/M metagenome (GOLD analysis project Ga0070741, IMG submission 66440) | Surface soil microbial communities from Centralia Pennsylvania, which are recovering from an underground coalmine fire - Coalmine... | ecosystem: Environmental > Terrestrial > Soil > Unclassified ... | reverse complement strand
GACGCCCTGCGAGGCGGCAAGAACGCCGCGGTGCTCCTCGGCAACTTCGCGCAGCAGCATCCCCAGGCGGCGCTGATCCATGCCCGCGCGCAGGCGCTCGCCGAAGCGACCGGCGCGAAGCTCGGTTTCCTCGGCGAGGGGGCGAACGCCGTGGGCGGCTACCTCGCCGGGCTTCCCGCGAACGGCAACGCCGGCACGGTGCTCGGCCGGCGCAAGATCGTGCTGCTCAACGTCGAGCCCGAGCTCGACTGCGCGGATCCGCAGCGCGCGCTCGCGGCGCTCGGCGACGCCGATTTCGTGGTGAGCCTGACCGCGTACAAGACCGGCCTCGACTATGCCGACGTGCTGCTTCCGGTGGCGCCGTTCACCGAGAGCGCCGGGACGTTCGTCAGCACGGAAGGACGCGCGCAGAGCTTCCACGCCACCGTGAACCCGCTCGGCGAGGCGCGCCCGGGATGGAAGGTGCTGCGGGTGCTCGGCAGCCTGCTCGGGCTGCCCGGCTTCGAGCTCGACACGATCGAGGACGTGCGCCGCGCCTGCCTCGGCGGCAAGGACATCAACGGCCTGCTCTCGAACCGGCTCTCGTTTTCCCCGGATGCTTCCTCCGCGAAAACGGCGGGTTTGCAGCGCATCGCGGACGTGCCGATCTACTTCACCGATCCGATCGTGCGCCGCTCGCCGCCGCTGCAGCGGACGAAGGACGCGCAGATGCCCCGGGCCTGGATGAATGCCCGCGTCCTGCAGCAGCTCGGGCTGGAGAAGAACGACTTCGTGCTGATCCGCGAAGGCGCGGGCGAGGCGAAGCTGCGTGCCGCGCTCGACGACCGGGTGCCGGACGGCTGCGTGCGCATCGCCGCGGGCCATCCCCTCACGGGCGGCCTCGGCGGCATGTTCGGCGCCGTGACGCTGGAGAAGCTCGCCGTGGAGAGGGCCGCCTAGATGCAGCACTACCTGGAATGGCTGCAGGCGAGGCCCGAGGCCTGGTTCGGCCCGGTGTGGGGGCCGCCGGTCTGGACGCTTGCGAGCACGCTGTTCTTCATCGTGTGCATCGTGGCGCCGCTCTTCGGCTGCGTCGCCTACCTGACGCTGTGGGAGCGCAAGCTCATCGGCTGGATCCAGATCCGCATCGGGCCCAACCGCGTCGGGCCGTTCGGCCTGCTGCAGCCGGTGGCCGACGGCGTGAAGCTCCTCATGAAGGAGATCATCCTGCCGACCAACGCGAACAAGGGCCTCTTCCTGCTCGCGCCGGTCGTCATGCTGATGCCGGCGCTCGCCGCGTGGGCCGTGATCCCCTTCGGCCCCGAGCTGGTGCTCTCCGACATCAACGCGGGCCTGCTCTACATCATGGCGCTCTCGTCCCTCGGCGTCTACGGAGTGATCGTCGCGGGCTGGGCGTCGAACTCCAAGTACGCCTTCCTCGGCGCGATGCGCTCGGCGGCGCAGATGGTGTCATACGAGCTGGCGATGGGCTTCGCGCTGGTCGTCGTCCTGATGGTGTCGGGCAGCCTGAACCTCTCCGACATCGTGAACGCGCAGGGCAGGGGCTACTTCGCCTCCAAGGGGCTCAACCTCCTCTCCTGGAACTGGCTGCCGCTGCTGCCGATCCTGGTCGTGTACTTCGTCTCCGGCGTGGCCGAGACCAACCGCGCGCCCTTCGACGTGGTGGAAGGCGAATCCGAGATCGTCGCCGGCCACATGATCGAGTACTCGGGGATGAGCTTCGCGCTCTTCTTCATGGCCGAGTACATGAACATGATGCTGATCAGCGCGCTCACCGCGGTGATGTTCTTCGGCGGCTGGCAGGCGCCGATCGAGAGCCCGCTGACGAGCGCCATCCCGCCGTTCCTGTGGCTCTTCGGCAAGGTATTCGTGATCGTGTCGTTCTTTCTCTGGTTCCGGGCGACGTTCCCGCGCTACCGCTACGACCAGATCATGCGGCTGGGCTGGAAGATCTTCATCCCGGTGACGCTCGTGTGGATCGCGGTGATCGGCATCTGGATGCAGACGCCATGGAACATCTTCCTATGAACCGGGCCATCGAGTTCTTCCGGTCTTTCCTGCTGATCGAGCTGCTGAAGGGCATGGCGCTCACCGGGCGGCATCTCTTCGCGCGCAAGATCACGGTGCAGTTCCCGGAGGAAAAGACGCCCATGAGCCCGCGCTTCCGCGGGCTGCATGCCCTGCGCCGCTACCCGAACGGCGAGGAGCGCTGCATCGCGTGCAAGCTGTGCGAGGCGGTCTGCCCCGCGCTCGCCATCCACATCGAGAGCGACGTGCGGAGCGACGGCACGCGGCGCACGACGCGCTACGACATCGACCTGACGAAGTGCATCTTCTGCGGCTTTTGCGAGGAAGCCTGCCCGGTGGACGCGATCGTCGAGACGCGCATCCTCGAGTACCACGGCGAGAGGAGAGGCGACCTGTACTACACCAAGCCCATGCTGCTCGCCGTGGGCGATCGCTACGAGGAGCAAATTGCGCGCGACCGGGCGGCGGACGCCCGGTTCCGTTAACGAACAATAATGATCGAAGCGGCGGTTTTCTACGTGTTCGGCGCGGTCCTGCTGGCCTCGGGACTGCTCGTCGTCACTTCGCGCAACCCGGTGCACAGCGCGCTCTTCCTGGTGCTCGCCTTCTTCACGGCGGCGGGCATCTGGCTGCTGCTGCGCGCGGAGTTCCTCGCCATCGCGCTCGTCGTCGTCTACGTCGGCGCGGTGATGGTGCTCTTCCTCTTCGTCGTGATGATGCTCGACATCAACCTCGAGCGCATCCGCGAGGGCTTCTGGCGCAACCTGCCGCTCGCGCTCGTCGTGGGCGGCATCATGGTGGCGGAGATGGTGTTCATCCTCTGGGGCCGGGTCTGGGGCGTGAGCGCGCAGAAGCCCCTGCCGCCGGGCTACAGCAACACGCGCGAGCTCGGCCGGGTCCTGTACACCGACTACGGCCTCGCCTTCGAGATCGCGGCGGTGATCCTGCTCGTGGCCATCATCGCGGCCATCTCCCTCACCCTGAGGCGCAGGAAGGACAGCCGCTCGCAGGACCCCGCGGAGCAGGTGCGGGCGCGGCGCAGCGAGCGCGTGCGGCTCGTCTCCATGCCGGTCGAGCTGGACAAATGAGCGAGACCATCACGCTCTCGCACTACCTGGTGCTCGGCGCGATCCTCTTCGCGATCAGCGTGGTCGGCATCTTCCTCAACCGCCGCAACATCATCATCCTGCTGATGGCGATCGAGCTGATGCTGCTCTCCGTGAACCTGAACTTCATCGCCTTCTCGCACTTCCTCGGCAACCTCGCCGGCCAGGTGTTCGTGTTCTTCATCCTGACGGTGGCCGCCGCGGAGTCCGCCATCGGCCTCGCCATCCTGGTCGTGCTGTTCCGCAACCTCAGCACGATCGACGTCGAAGACCTCGATTCGCTCAAAGGATGAAGACCCTCTATCTCGTTGCCGCCTTAGCGCCGCTCGCCGGGGCGATCATCGCCGGGCTCTTCGGCCGGCAGATCGGGCGCGCGGGCGCGCACCGGGCGACCATCCTTTCGGTCCTTGTCTCGTTCGTCTGCTCGATCTTCATCTTCGCCGACGTCCTGCACGGCGCGACGTTCAACGGCCCCGTGTACAGCTGGATCACGATGGGCGACACGCGGCTGGAGATCGGGTTCCTCATCGACCGGCTCACGGCGCTGATGATGATCGTGGTGACCTTCGTGTCGCTGATGGTGCACGTCTACACCATCGGCTACATGGCCGACGACCCCGGCTACCAGCGCTTCTTCTCGTACATCTCGCTCTTCACGTTCTCGATGCTGATGCTCGTGATGGCGAACAACTTCCTGCAGCTCTTCTTCGGCTGGGAGGCGGTCGGCCTCGTCTCCTACCTGCTGATCGGCTTCTGGTACACGCGCGAGAGCGCCATCTACGCCAACCTGAAGGCCTTCCTCGTCAACCGGGTGGGCGATTTCGGCTTCATCCTGGGCATCGCGCTCGTGCTGGCGCATTTCGGCACGCTGGACTACGCCGCGGTCTTCTCGAAGGCGGCGGGGGCGGGCGCGCCGATGACCCTGATCTGCCTGTGCCTGTTCGTCGGCGCGATGGGCAAGAGCGCGCAGTTCCCGCTGCACGTCTGGCTGCCGGACTCGATGGAGGGGCCGACGCCGATCTCGGCCCTGATCCACGCCGCGACGATGGTGACGGCGGGCATCTTCATGGTCGCGAGGATGTCGCCGCTCTACGAGCTGTCCGAGACCGCGCGCTCGGTGGTGCTCGTCATCGGCGCCATCACGGCGCTCTCCATGGCGCTCGTGGCAATGACGCAGTTCGACATCAAGCGCGTGGTGGCGTACTCGACGCTTTCGCAGCTCGGCTACATGACGGCCGCGCTCGGCGCCTCGGCGTATTCGGCCGGGATCTTCCACCTCATGACGCACGCCTTCTTCAAGGCGGTGCTGTTCCTTGCCGCGGGGTCGGTGATCATCGCGCTTCACCACGAGCAGGACATGCGGCGCATGGGCGCGCTCCGCAAGCTCATGCCGATCACGTACTGGACGATGCTGATCGGCGCGCTCGCCAACGCCGGCCTGCCGCCGTTTGCCGGCTTCTTCTCGAAGGACGGGATCATCGACGCGGTGCACGCATCGGCAACCGCGGGCGCGCAGTTCGCCTACTGGGCGCTGGTGGCGGCGGTCTTCGCGGGCGGGGTCTATTCCTTCCGGCTCGTGTTCCTCACCTTCCACGGCGAGCCGAAATACGATCAAAGCCATCCGCCGCACGAGTCGCCGGCGGTGGTCACGCTGCCGCTCGTGCTGCTCGCGATTCCGTCCGTCTGCGCCGGCTGGCTGATCGGCGACGTGGTGTACGGCGACTACTTCGGCGCAGCGTTGCCGCGCAGCGAGGAAGCGTTCCACGGGCTCGGGGCGTTCACGCTGCACGCCTTTGCCGGGCCGGCGCTCTGGGCGGCGCTCGCCGGGACCGCCACGGCCTGGTTCCTGTACATCAGGACCACCGGCCTGCCCAAGCGGATTGCGATGGCGCTCGGCCCGCTCTACGCCCTCGTGGACCGCAAGTACGGCTTCGACGAGCTCTACTCGTGGCTCTTCGCGAGCGGCGCGCGCCTCGTGGGCAGCGGCTTCTGGCGCGGCGGCGACCAGACCGTGATCGACGGCCTGATCGTCAACGGCTCGGCGCGCGTGACGGGCTGGTTCTCGGGCGTCATCCGGCTCGCGCAGACCGGCCTCGTCAACACCTATGCGTTCTACATGCTGTTCGGGATCCTGATCGGGATCAGCTGGTTCGTCTGGCACTTCTGGATCTCGTAGATGCTGCTCACCCTCTCCATCTGGATCCCGATCGTCGCCGGCGTGGCGGTGCTCGCCGTTGCCGGCGCCGCGGGCGGCGATCGCAGCGCGCCGCTGCAGCGCTCGCTCGCCCTGGGCGGCGCGGTGCTCGGCTTTCTCGTCACGATCCCGCTCTATACCGGCTTCGACGCCTCCTCGAGCGCGATGCAGTTCGTCGAGATGCGGCCGTGGATCGAGCGCTTCGGCATCGCCTACCACCTCGGGGTGGACGGCATCAGCGTGCTGTTCGTGCTCCTGAACAGCTTCATCACCGTGCTCATCGTGATCGCGGGCTGGGAGGTCATCCAGTCGCGCGTGGCGCAGTACTACGCCGCGTTCCTGCTCCTCTCCGGGATGCTGAACGGCGTCTTCGCGGCCCTCGACGCGGTCCTGTTCTACGTCTTCTTCGAGGCGACGCTGATCCCGATGTTCATCATCATCGGCGTCTGGGGCGGGCCGAACCGCGTCTATGCGGCGGTGAAGTTCTTCCTCTATACGCTGCTCGGCTCGCTGCTCATGCTGATCGCGCTGCTCTACCTCTACAGCAAGTCCGGGGGCAGCTTCGAGATCCTCGACTGGCACAAGCTGCCACTCTCGCGCGAGGCGCAGATCCTGCTCTTCTTCGGCTTCCTCTTCGCGTTCGCGGTGAAGGTGCCGATGTGGCCGGTGCACACCTGGCTGCCGGACGCGCACACCGAGGCGCCCACCGGCGGCTCGGTGGTGCTGGCGGCGATCCTGCTCAAGCTCGGCGCCTACGGCTTCGTCCGCTTCAGCCTGCCGATCCTGCCCGATGCCTGCCGCATCCTCGCCCCCATGATGATCGCGCTCTCGCTCATCGCCGTGGTCTACATCGGGCTGGTCGCGCTGGTGCAGGCCGACATGAAGCGCCTGATCGCGTACTCCTCGATCTCGCACATGGGCTTCGTGACGCTCGGCTTCTTCATCTTCAACGCGTACGGCGTCGAGGGCGCGCTGGTGCAGATGATCTCGCACGGCTTCGTCTCGGCCGCGATGTTCCTGTGCGTCGGCGTGCTCTACGACCGCATGCACACGCGCATGATCGGCGACTACGGCGGCGTGGTGAACACCATGCCGCGCTTCGCCTCGCTCATGATGCTCTTCGCCATGGCGAACTGCGGCCTGCCCGGGACGAGCGGCTTCGTCGGCGAGTTCATGGTCATCATGGGCGCGATGAAGGCGAATTTCTGGCTCGCCTTCGCCGCCGCGACGACGCTCATCTGGGGCGCGGCGTACACGCTCTGGATGTACAAGCGGGTCATGTTCGGCGTCGTCGCCAACGACCACGTTGCCGCGCTGCAGGACCTGAACGGCCGCGAGGCGCTGGTGCTCGGGCTGCTCGCGGTCGCGGTCCTCGCCATGGGCGTCTACCCGCTGCCCTTCACCGACGTGATGCACGCCTCGGTGAACGAGCTGCTTCGCCACGTCGCGATCTCCAAGATATGAATCCCATCGCGCTGATCGACCACCTGCCGGCGCTGCCGGAGGTCCTGCTGCTCGCCGGGGCCTGCGCGGTCATGCTCACCGACGCGCGGGTGCGCACCGAGCACCGCCAGACGACCTTCGTGCTCGCGCAGGTCGTGCTGCTGCTCTGCGCGCTGGCGACGCTGTGGGTCCTGCGGGTGCAGTGGCAGGCGAACTACTCGCGCCTCCTGATCTTCAACGGCCTCTTCATCTCCGACGTGATGTCGCACGTGCTGAAGCTCACGGCCTACCTCGCCACGTCGGTCGCGCTGGTCTACTCGCGGCAATACCTGCAGGATCGCGGCCTGCTGCGCGGCGAGTTCATCACGCTGCTGCTCTTCGCGCTGCTCGGAATGATGATCCTGATGAGCGCGGCGAGCTTCCTCACGGTGTACCTCGGCCTCGAGCTCATGTCGCTCTGCCTGTACGCGCTCGTGGCGCTCAACCGCGACTCGGCGCTCTCGACCGAGGCGGCGATGAAGTACTTCGTGCTCGGCGCCCTGTCCTCGGGGCTGCTGCTCTACGGCATGTCCATGATCTACGGCGCCACCGGCACGCTGCAGCTCGACGAGGTGGCGCGCCAGCTCGCCGGGCTCGCGCGCCAGACCTCCGAGCGCCCGTTCCTCGTCTTCGGGCTGGTCTTCGTCGTCGCCGGGCTCGCATTCAAGCTCGGCGTGGTGCCGTTCCACATGTGGATCCCGGACGTCTACCACGGCGCGCCCACGCCCATGACGCTCATCATCGGCGCCGCGCCCAAGGTCGCCGCCTTCGCCATGGCGATCCGGCTGCTGGTGAACGGCCTGCTCGAGCTCGCGCACGACTGGCAGCAGATGATCGCGCTGATGGCGCTGCTTTCGATGGCGATCGGCAACATCACCGCGATCGCCCAGTCCAACCTGAAGCGCATGCTGGCCTACTCCGCCATCGCGCACATGGGCTTCATGCTGCTCGGCATGCTGTCGGGCGTGGTGACCGGCAACCAGCTGAACGCGGCGGACGCCTACAGCACCGCGATGTTCTACATGCTGGTGTACGTCCTGATGACGCTCGGCGCCTTCGGCATGCTGCTCTACTGCTCGCGCGCCGGCTTCGACTGCGAGACGCTCGACGACATGCGCGGCCTGTCGCGGCGCAGCCCCTGGTACGCCTTCATGATGATGATCCTCATGTTCTCGCTCGCCGGGCTGCCGCCCACGGCGGGCTTCTACGCGAAGCTCTCGGTGCTGTACTCCGCGGTCGCCGCGGGACAGCTGTGGCTCGCCGTCGCCGCCGTGGTGTTGTCCCTCATCGGCGCGTTCTACTACCTGCGCATCGTCAAGCTCATGTATTTCGACGAGCCGAAGGACGGCACGCTGCTTGCGCAGGGCTCCACGCCCTTCAGGGTGATCCTGTCGGCCAATGGCCTCGCGCTTCTCGTCCTCGGGCTCTGGCCCAAGAACCTGATGGATCTCTGCTTCATCTCGATCAGCCACCTTTGGATGACCTGACCGAGAAGCGGGTCTCCGGGGCGCTGGTCTACGACGGCTCGCTCCTCAAGGTGCACCGCGACGCCGTGCGCCTGCCCGACGGCAAGCCCGGAGTCCGCGAGTACATTCGCCACCCGGGCGCGGTGGCGATCGTCGCACTCTTCGGCGACGGCTCGATCCTTCTCGAACGCCAGTTCCGCTACCCGCACGCGCGGGAATTCATCGAGCTGCCGGCCGGCAAGCTCGAGCCCGGCGAGCCGCACCTCGAGACCGCGAAGCGCGAGCTCCTCGAGGAAACCGGCTACAGCGCGCGGCAATGGAAAAGGCTGGGCGTGATGCACACCGCCATCGCCTACACGGACGAGGCGATCGAGCTGTTCGTTGCGGAAGAACTGGAAAAGCAGGCGCGCAAGCTGGACGACGGCGAATTCCTGGAGATCCTGGCGGTGCCGTTCGCCGAGGCGCTCGCCATGGTGCGCGACGGCCGCATCACCGACGCCAAGACCGTGACCGGCCTTCTCTGGTTCGACAAGTGGGGGAAGGGCTAGGCGGCCGCGTCCCGAGCATGGCGCTTGCTAAGGGCAGGGCATGGAGCGGCCATGAAGCCTGCGGGCGCCGACGTCGAGTCCCTGGCGCGTCCCGAGGTGCGCGCGCGCCTGCCGCTCTGGCAGCTCGTGCGGCTCTACCTCGATCCATTCGCCCTCTTCAAGAACGCGAGCGCGGGCACGCCGGGCGCGCAGGCTGAAGCGCTCGACTACAACCGCCGGCACCGGCGCATCCTCCTCGCCTACGCGTGGCGCTGGCTGGTGATCGGCGGCGGGTGCCTCGGCGGCATGTCGCTGCTCGCTGCGCTGGCGCGCGCCGAGCCGGTGCTCATCGTACCGATCGTCGGGCTCGAGATCGGCTTCTCGGCCGCGGTCTGCGCGCTGCTGCTGTCGCTCGCGGTGTACGTCCTGCTCGGCCTGCACGAGGCCTAGCCGCACACCCCGACATAGCCGCAGGCGGTGCAGTAGTCGCAGCCGTCCTTGCGGATGAGGGTCTTGTTGCCGCATTCCGGGCAGCGGGCGCCGGCAATGAGGGGCGAGCGCTTCTCGGAGGGCGACTCGAGGATGCCCATGGCCTCGACCGGCGCGCCTTCGGCGTCGAGCAGGCCGAGCATCTCGTAGCGGTGCAGGATGAGGCGCGCAAGGTAGGACAGCGTCGACGGATAGGTCTGCTGCTTGCGGCTGCCGGGCACGAACGCCATGAAGTCGCCGAGCGGCTCGGGAAAGTCGAGCAGCTTGCGCAGCTTCATCCCGATCCACGCCGGGTCGAGCACGCGCATGTCGAGCGACAGGATCTTGCACAGGCCGTCGAAGGCGCGCGGGTATTCGCCGGAGAGCCAGACCGAGTAGGGGCGCGTCACGCCGTCGGGCAGGGCGATTTCCTTGAGCCCGAGGACGAAGTCGTCGCCGGTGCGCGGATTGAGCACGTCCACCGTCCACGAGATCGTGCCGTCGGGGCCCGTCTTGGGCTCCTTCAGGGCGAACATCGCATCCATCACTGGAGAGGCCGCCGCCTCGCCGCGCAGGGAGAAGCTCTCGTCCGAGAGCCCGGAGGCGAGCTGCTCGACGCGCCAGCGCACCACCTGCGCGAACGCCGAGACGAGGGAGGGCATGCGCTTGGTCTCGCCGCGCGGCGGGAAGGGCATGTCGAAGGGCTCGTCGCCGCCCGCCTTGGCCAGCGTGTCGAGCTTGAGCTTCAGCCAGGCGTGGTCGTTCGCGCGCATGTCCATCGACAGCGTCTTGGCGAGGGCGCCCAGGCCGCGCGGCTGCTCGCTGCCGTTCACCCAGACCTCGAACGGATGAGGCATCCCGTTCTCGACGTGGCCGACGAACACCGCGAAGTGATAGTGCGGATGCTCGATCATGTAGGTCCAGGCCGGGTTGCCGCCGGAGAGCTCCGGCCGGCCCGGCCAGCGCAGGCTGGCGAGCACCGGCGCCGGCACCGTCTTGATGGTGATGCGGCGGTTGAAGTCGTCCTGGACGAAATCCTGCGGCTCCTTCTTCTCCACCGAGAGGACCGAGCCGAGCACCTTGTTCGGCCGGTAGGTGGCGAGGCCTTTCAGCCCTGATTTCCAGGCGTGCAGGTAGAGGTCCTGGAAGTCCGGGTAGGGATAGTCCTCCGGCACGTTGACCGTCTTGGAGATGCTGGTATCGATGTACGGCGCAACCGCCGCCACCATCTGCTCGTGCGCGCGCGCGGTGAGGTCGAGCGCGGTGACGAAGTAGGGCGGCAGGCTGTCCATCTTGCCGTTGAGCGCCTTGTAGCGCCGCCAGGCATGGTCCTCGACCGGGTATTCCTGGAAGCCGCCGTCCACGCGCTTCTTGCGCGTGTAGGTCCACGAGAAGGGCGGCTCGATGCCGTTCGAGGCGTTGTCGGCGAACGCGAGGCTGATGGTTCCCGTCGGCGCGATCGAGAGGAGATGGGAATTGCGGATGCCGGTCTTGCGGATGAGCTGCTTGATTTCCTCCGGCAGCCGGGCGGCGAAGCTGCTGCCCGAGAGATACAGGTCGGCGTTGAAGAGCGGGAAGGCGCCGCGCTCCTTCGCGAGGTCGCTCGAGGCGCGGTAGGCGTGGTCGCGCAGGCTCTCCGAGATGCGCGCCGCCATGGCGCGCGCCTCGTCGGTGTCGTAGCGCAGGCGAAGCATGATGAGCGCATCGCCGAGGCCGGTGAACCCCAGTCCGACACGGCGCTTCGCCATCGCCTCGTTGCGCTGCTGCTCGAGCGGCCACGCGGTGACGTCGAGCACGTTGTCGAGCATGCGGACCGAGGTGTGCACCACCTTGCCGAACTGCTCGAAGTCGAAGCGCGCGCGCTCGCTGAACGGCTCGGCGACGAAGCGCGTGAGGTCGATGGAGCCGAGGCAGCAGCACCCGTACGGCGGCAGCGGCTGCTCGGCGCACGGGTTGGTGGCCTCGATCGTCTCGCAGTAGTTGAGGTTGTTGTCGCGGTTGATGCGGTCGAGGAACAGGATGCCGGGCTCGGCGTGGTCGTAGGTCGAGCGCATGACCTGCTCCCAGAGCTCGCGCGCCATGATCTTGCGGTAGACCCACAGCCCGTCCGCGCGCTGGTAGCTGTCCTTGCCCGGCCAGGGCTTCGCCTTGTGCACGAGCTCGAAGGGCGCGTCCTTCTCGACCGCGAGCATGAACTCATCGGTGACGCCGACCGAGATGTTGAAGTTCGCGAGGTCGCCCTGGTCCTTGGCGTGGACGAACTCCTCGATATCCGGGTGGTCGCAGCGCAGCACGCCCATCTGCGCGCCGCGGCGCGCGCCGGCGGACTCGACCGTCTCGCAGGAGCGGTCGAAGACCCTCATGTAGGACACCGGGCCGCTCGCGCGCGAGTGCGTGCCCTTGACCTCCGCGCCCTTCGGCCGGATGGCGGAAAAATCGTAGCCGACGCCGCCGCCGCGGCGCATGGTCTCCGCCGCCTCCTGCAGCGCGGTATAGATGCCCGGCTTGCCGTCCACGACCTCGGAGATGGAATCGCCGACGGGCTGCACGAAGCAGTTGATGAGCGTCGCCTGCAGCGCGACGCCGGCCGCGGAGTTGATGCGTCCCGCCGGGATGAAGCCCTGCTCCTGGGCCTCGTGGAAGCGCCGCTCCCAATGGGCGCGCTTCGCCTCGTCCTCGGCCTGCGCGAGGGCGCGCGCGACCCGGCGCCGCACCTCCTCGACGCTCGCCTCCTTGCCCTTGGCGTATTTCTCGAGGAGCGTGTCGCGGCTGATCTGCTGCTCCGCGATGGGGGTAAGAATGGTGGAGTGGCTCATACTGGAAGGATATACATCCCCTTTTCTTATTAGGCAACAATGCCTTCTTATAAGCCGATTCTGAGAAGGGAAACTTGAGCTAAATCAAGACAAAGCGCTTTAAACCTCAGGTAACGCTTTTCCTCGGGATCAGGCGGCCTGGGCGGCGGTCTCCTCCGCAGCCGGCGCGGCGGCCAGCGTGGCGGCGCGCGCCGCCTTGAGCACCTCGGCGGTGTCGGAATGGCCGTGCTGCAGGGCGAGCTCGACCGGCGTCGCGCCCTCGCGGGAGGCGAGGTTCGGGTCGGCGCCGTTGCGCAGCAGCAGCTCGACCATGGCGCTGTTGCCGCGCACGGCAGCGAAGCCGAGCGGGGTATAGCCGTTGTCGTGGACCACGTTCGGGTCGAAGTTCATCGAGAGCACCTTCTGCGCGTACACGAGGTTGCTCTTCTCGATGGCATAGAAGAGGGCGACCACCGCCTCGGAGCTCTTCTCCTTCGGCTTGGGCTCCAGGCCCGTCGGCAGGATCTTGACCAGCGTATTGATGAGGCCGATGCCGACCAGCGCGACGAGCGCGAGCACGATCGGGATCTTCGAGATGTTGAGGCCGTCGGCGATCTGCTCGGGCAGGTTCGCCGCCGCGATCAGCAGCACCACGGCGACGAACAGGCCGAACTTCAGGTACAGGAACAGTCCAACGATGACGGCGATGGCGAGCACGGCGAAGAGCACGTTGCGGTTCAGGCCGAGCAGCTCGCCGTACTGCTCGGGCAGGTTGGCGAGGATCGCCGTGAGGGTGATGAGCCCCATGAGCGCGAACTCGCGGATCCGCAACCGCGTCAGGAAATCGAGCTTCTCACCGGATTTCGCCATGGCGCCCCCTCGAAAGCCAATTCTATAGAATTTCACCCGCCGCCATGTCCAAGGCCTTTGTCAGGGAAGACGCCGGCGACGACGAAGACGACGTGCCGCAGGGCGCGGCGCTTCCCGCGGGCAGCAAGAACTACATGACGCCCGAGGGGTTCGCGCGCCTCAAGGCGGAGCTGAAGAAGCTCGTCGAGGCCGAGCGCCCGGAAGTGGTGAAGACGGTGGCCTGGGCCGCCTCGCTCGGCGACCGCTCGGAGAACGCGGACTACCTGTACGGCAAGAAGCGGCTGCGCGAGATCGACCGGCGGGTGCGCTTCCTCATCAAGCGCCTGGAGAGCGCCGAGGTCGTGCATTCCGCCGGGCGGGACAGCGACCAGGTATTCTTCGGCGCGACCGTGAAGTACGAGAGCCGGGGCAGGGCGCGCGAGATCCGCATCGTCGGCGTCGACGAGGTCGACCCGGCGCGCGGCCGCGTCTCGTGGGTCTCGCCGGTCGCCCAGGCGATGATCAAGGGCAAGGCGCGCGAAGGCGACGCGGTGAAGGTGCGCACGCCTTCCGGAGAAGAAATCCTAACCATCCTCGAAGTGAGGTACGAATGAGCCTGCTCAGGGAGTTCCGCGATTTCGCGGTGAAGGGAAACGTGGTGGACCTCGCCGTCGGCGTCATCATCGGCGGCGCGTTCGGCAAGATCGTGTCCTCGCTGGTCGGCGACATCGTCATGCCGCTCGTCGGCATCCTGATCGGCGGCTTCGACTTCAAGGGCCTGGTGCTGCAGATCCGCGAGGCGAAGATCGCCTACGGCAGCTTCATCCAGAACTGCGTCGACTTCCTCATCATCTCGGCGTCGATCTTCCTCGCCGTGCAGCTGATCCACCATATCCGCCGCAAGCAGGAAGGCGAGCCGCCCGCGGCGCCGCCGCCGCGGCAGGAGCAGCTGCTGGAGGAAATCAGGGACCTGCTGAAGGCGAAGCAGTAGCGGGCGGCGCTACTTCTTGAAGTCCCCGGCGATGACGACCGAGAGGCGCGCCGGGTCGAGGTTGCGCCTCATCGCCGCGTTGACCTCGGCGGCGCTCAGCGCGGCGATCTTCTTCTCGAAGTCCCGGTCCCACTCGAAGGTGCGCTGGGCGAAGAGGTAGGCGCCCAGCCGGCTCGCCAGGGCGCGGTCCTGCGTGCGCTGCATGCGCCGCGCCTGGAGCAGCGCCTTCTTCCCGGCCTCGATCTCTTCGGCGCTGAAGCCCTCGCGCACCGCGCGCTCGAGCTCCTCCCGGATCGCGCGCTCGACGCGCTCGCGGTTCTGCGGCGCGAAGATCGACGACACCCGGAAGCTCGCCGCCTCGTCGAAGGCGCTCGACGTGAACGTGGTGTAAGTGCTGTACGAGAGGCCTTCCTTCTCGCGCACGCGCTCCGGCACGCGCGCCGTCGAGGAGCCGCCGAGGAGGTAGTTGGCGAGGATCATGGCCGGGAAATCCGGGTGGTCGTCGCGCATCCTCAGGTTGAGGCCGGCACGCAGCACCGCATTCGCCTTGTCGGGCGTGAGCGCCTGGTTCTCGAAGGCGGGACGCTCGAAATAGTGCGCCGGCACGCGCTCGAAAGGCCGCGGCGTGCGCCAGCTGCCGAAGAGCTCGTTCACGAGCGAGGCGATTTCCCGCGGGTCGAAATCGCCGACGGCGACGAAGTCCGCCCCGGTCGCCCCGTAGAGCTCGCGGTAGCAGGCCTGCGCGTCCTCGAGCGTGGCCTTCTGCAGCCACTGGATGCGCTCGTCCAGCGTCGGCGTGTAAAGCGGGTGGCCCACCGGGTAGTCGTGCAGGTGGCGGGAGAGGCGCACGCCGGCCACCGCCGCCGGGTCGCTGCGCTGGGATTCCGCGCCGGTGAGGGCGGCGCGCTTGAGCTCCTCGAACTCCGAGGGCGGGAAGGAGGGCTCCTCCAGGATCTCGGCGACCAGGCGCAGCGCCGCCGGCAGGTTCTCGCGGCGCACCTCGAGGCTCGCGCCGTCGCCGCTCACCGAGACCGACGCGTTCAGCTTCTCGAACGCGTCCTTGATCTCGGCGCGCGTATGCTTCGCGGTGCCGTGCATCAGCAGGCTGCCGGCGAAGCTGCAGGCGACCTCGCGGTTCATGAGGCTCTTCTCGTCGCCCCAGTGCAGCGCGAGGCTCGCGGTGACGCGCCCGCCGCGCGTCTTCTTCGGCAGCAGCGCCGCGTGGATGTCGTTGTCGAGCACGCGCCGCACCACCCGCGCCTCGATGTTGGCCGGGGTCGGGTCGAACGACTCGCCCAGGCGCATGGACTCGCCGCCCTTGTAGCCGGCGAGCGCGGCCTCGAAATCCGGCGTCGGCGGAATCTCGGCGCGGTCCACCGCATCGGTGGGCGTGAACATGCCGAGCACGCGGTTCGCGGGCTTCAGGTAGCGCTCGGCCGCGCGCTGCACGTCGGCGACGCCGACCTTCTTCAGGCGGTCGCGATAGAGGTAGAAGAGCCGCCAGTCGCCCACCGCGGCGAACTCCGAGAGCGAGCGCACCAGGGAAGCGGTGTCGAGCTGCGCCTTCTCGAAGTCGTTCAGCAGCGCGGTGCGCGCGCGCTCGACTTCCTCGGGCCGGATCGGATCGCGGCCGACGCCTTCGAGGACCTCGAGCAGCGCGTCCTTCGCCGCGTCGAGGTCGGCGTCCTTCGCGAGCGAGGCGCCGAAGTACGCGAAGCCCGGATCGTGCAGGCCGCGCTCGGCGCCCCAGACGGCGCTCGCGAGGCCCTTCTGCACCAGCGCGCGGTGCAGGCGGCCGGTGGGCACGTCGCCCAGCACGTTGGTCAGGACGTCCACCGCCGGATACTCGGGATGGCTCCCCGCGGGAACGCGGTAGAGCGCCTGGACGATCTGGCTGTCGCCGGCGCGGCGCAGGGTCACCGTGCGCTCCCCGTCCTGCGTCGGCTCCTGCGTGTAGAACTCCGGCAGCGCGCGGGCGGGCCTCGGGATTTCCGAGAAATATTTTCCGATCAGGGAAAGCGCTCTCGCCTCGTCGAAGTGGCCGGCGACGATGAGCACGGCGTTGTCGGGCTGGTACCACGTGCGGTAGAACGCCTGCAGCTTGCCGATCGGCACCTGCTCGATGTCCGAGCGCATGCCGATGACCGGGTTGCCGTAGTTGTGCCACGGGAAGGCGAGCTGCTGCATGCGCTGGAAAAGCACGCCGCCGGGATTGTTCTCGCCCATCTCGAACTCGTTGCGCACCACGGTCATCTCGCTGTCGAGGTCGCTCTTCCTCACGAAGGCGTGCACCATCCGGTCGGACTCCATGTCGAGCGCCCACTGCAGGTTGGCGTCGGTCGCGGCGAAGGTCTCGAAGTAGGTGGTGCGGTCGTTGGAGGTCGTGCCGTTCCAGCGCGCGCCGCGCTCGGTGAACTCCTGCTTGACGTTGGGGTGGCGCTTCGCGCCCTTGAACAGCATGTGCTCGAGCAGGTGCGCCATGCCTTTCTCGCCGTAGCCCTCCTGGCGCGAGCCGACGAGGTACACGATGTGCACCGTGATCGTGTCGGCGCCCGGGTCGGGCAGCGTCAGGATCTTGAGCCCGTTCTGCAGCCGGTATTCGGTCACGCCCTCGATCGACACGGCCTTGTGCGGCAGCTCGACGGCGCCGGCGCCGGCGGCGAAGGCGACGAGGAAGGCAAGGAGAAGGCTTTTCATGTCCCTATATTCTGAGCCACGCGAACAGCGAGCCACGCGAAAAAGTGCAGGGCGGCGAGGCCGGCGGCGATCGTGGCGACGGTCGATTTCCAGCGCCACGCCACCGCGACGGCGAGGGCTCCGGCCAGCAGCTTCTCGTTCCCCGGCGACAGGTATAGAGCGCCGTTCGAGAGGAAGAGTTCCGGCGCCCAGACGGCGGTGAGCACCGCCGCCGGGACGAAGCGCAGCGCCCGGCGCAGCAGCGGCGGCGTTCCGGCCTCGGGCGGCAGCAGGAAGAAGGAGGCGCGCAGCAGATAGGTCACCACCGCCATGCCGGTAAGGGCGAGCCAGAGGCTCACGACGCGCGCCGCTCCGCGACGAGGCCGGCCGCCATGCCGACTGCCGCCGCGGCGATGACGGAGAGCCGCAGCGGCAGCCCGTTGGCCGCGATGACGGTGACGCCGGCTGCGAGCGCCGCCGCCACCATGGCCCGGTCCCTGAGCAGCGGCACCGACATCGCGATGAAGGCGAGCGGGGCGGCGAACTCGAGGCGCCAGGAGGCCGGCACGCCTGCGCCGATCGCGACGCCGGCGAGCACCGAGAGCTGCCAGGCGACCCAGATCGGCAGCGCGGTGCCGAGATAGAACTCCTTCTTGTGCGGGTCGTCCGGATGGTCGGCGAAGCGCAGGATCGCCATCGCGTAGGCGTTGTCGGCCACGAGGTAGGCGAGCGCGAGCCGCCAGCGCAGCGGCAGCGCCGCGAAGTGCGGGCGCAGCGACGCGCTGTACATCATGAAGCGCAGGTTGATGAAGAGCGTGGTCAGCACCACGAGCAGCGCCGGCGTGCCGGAGGCGAGCAGCTGCGCCGACGCCACCATGGACGCGCCGGCGAACACCACGAGCGACATCAGCACGGCGGCGAGCGGCGGGATGCCGCTCGCCACCATCGCCACGCCGCAGATCACCCCGAAGGGCGCGACGCCGAGCAGCACGGGCAGCGCGGCCCGTGCGCCGGCGGCGAGCGCGGCGCGACTAGCGGGCGCTACTTCCCGGCGCCCCTTTGCTCACGCAGGCAGGCGCGCAGGTCGTCGCCCTGCTTGCCCTTGCAGGCCTCCATCGCCTGCTTGCGCGCGTCGGCGCGCGACTTGGCGTTCGCCTCGCACTGCGCCGGGTCCTTCGCGTTGGCGCACATCTGCTGGCGCATGCAGTCGCGCCGCTCCGCGCCCTTCTTGCCGTCGCAGGCCTGGTGCGCCTTCTTGAACGCTTCGCGCGCCTTCTCGCGGCGCTCCTCGCAGGCCTTCGGGTCCTTCGCCTTCGAGCAGTCGAAGCGGTGCATTTTCTCGCCCTTGCCGGAATCCTGCGCCGGCGCGGGCGCGCTTTGCTGCGCAAAAAGGGCCGTGCTCGCGGCGAAAAGCGCGGCGGCGGCTAGCGTTTTAAGCATGACTCGTCCTTTCGTTGAGGGAACGACAAGCATCAAAACGCCGCAGGGGTCCCTTCGCCGACAGGAAAGGTGTAACTGTTTGTTACCCCAGCTGCTTGAGCATCGTGCCGGCGTCCGACACCTCGAACTTGCCGGGGCCTTCGATATTCACCTGCTTCACGACGCCGTTGTCCACGAGCATGGAGAAGCGGTTCATGCGCGTGCCCATGCCGCGCGCGTTGAGGTCGAGCTCGAGGCCGAGCGCCTTCGTCCAGTTCGCGCTGCCGTCGGCGAGGAAGCGGATCTTGCCGAGCGCCTTCTGGTCGCGGCCCCAGTGGGCCATGACGAAGGCGTCGTTCACCGCGACGCACCACACTTCGTTCACGCCCTTTTTCTTCAGCTGCTCCATGTTCTGCACGTAGCCCGGGACGTGCTTCGCGGAGCAGGTGGGCGTATAGGCGCCGGGCAGGCCGAAGATCGCGATCTTCTTGCCCTTCGCCGCGTCGGCGACGTTCACTTCCTTCGGCGGCATGGCGCAGCTCGTCGCCGAGTCGAATTCGGTGGATTCCATCAGCTTGCCGTCGGGCAGCTTGTCGCCGGCCTTGATCGTCATGGAAAGCGCTCCTCGCGGGGGATTGGAAAAGGGGACGCCATGATACCGATTATGATAGCCGCGTGCGCCTGAAGACCGCTGCTGCCGCGCTCGTGGTTCCGGCTCTGCTCGCCGCGTGCGGCGGCAAGCGCGCGCTGACGCCGCCGGGCGCGCCGCCCGCGCTGCGCGTGGCGAAGAACGAAGTCGCGAGCGTCGAGGCTTTCGCGACCGGCACGCAGGCCTACGCGTGCGACGCGTCGGGGCGCTGGCGGGCCGGCGCGCCGGAGGCGGAGCTCACCGATCGCGAGGGCCGCACCATCGGCACGGTCGCGGCGGGGCCGACGTGGGAAGCGCGCGACGGCGGCAAGGTCACCGGCGCGCTCAAGGCCGCGGAGCCGGGCCGCACGCCGGCCGACCTCGACTGGGCGCTCTTCGCCGCTTCGTCGGCGCCGCGCCGCGGATCGTTCGGCGGCACCAGCAGCATCCAGCGTATGGACACGGTCGGCGGCAGCGCACCGCGCGCGTCGTGCAATCCCGGCGACGAAACGCGCGTCCCGTACAAGGCGACGTACTACTTTTATCGACGCGCGAAGTAGCGCGCGCTTGACATCCGACTCGCCTAAGGCGCGCGACAGGTTCGTCACGCGCGCTGTGTCAACGTAGCCGCCTCGGCGAAGTCCGCGCGGGTGGCGCAATCCTTGCTCGGCTTCCCCGTCAGCGCCATGAGACGAGCGACGCTCTACAGCAGCAGCGCACGCAACATTCCCCGCGAAGCGGCTGGTCCAGTAGTGGCTGCTCCTGTTACGCGCCGCGCGCGGATTGGCAGCTGGCTGCGCAGGCGCGAGCGCGCGCTCTACGCCGGCGGCGGCGCGCTGCTCGTGATGGGCGCCGTAGCGCTGCATGCCGTGCTCGCGCCTGCGCCGCAGACGATGACCGAGAAGCAGGTCCAGGCCGCCATCCGCAAGACACTCGACAACCGGCCGGCGACGGCGAGCACCGCCTACGAAGCGGTGCGCGGCGCGGTGGTGATGGTGCGCGGGCTCGGCACCGACGCCGCCGCAGGCGAGGTGCAGAAGTCGGTGGGCAGCGGCGTCGTCGTCGTCGACAGCGGCATCATCCTGACCAACCTCCACGTGATCGCTTCGGCCGACCGGCTCAAGGTCGTGTTCGCCGACGGCACGGAATCGGACGCCGAGGTCGTCGCGGTGCGCTCCGACCAGGACCTTGCGGTGCTCAAGGCGTACACGCTGCCCGACGACCTGCAGGCGGCGACGCTCGGCTCGGCGAGCGACCTGCAGCCCGGCGACGAGGTCGTGGCGGTCGGCTTTCCGTTCGGCATCGGCCCGTCGGTGTCTGCCGGCGTGGTGTCGGGCCTGAAGCGCGTGCATCGCCCGCCCGAAGGCGGCACGCCGCTCGAGAACCTCATCCAGTTCGACGCCGCGGCGAATCCCGGCAACTCCGGCGGGCCGCTGGTGAACGCGAAGGGCGAGGTGGTCGGCGTCGTTACCGGCATCCTCAACCCGACCGAGCAGCGCGTGTTCATCGGCATCGGCTTCGCGGTGCCCATAGAGACGGCGGCCGCGGCAGCCGGGCAGTCCCCCTTCTAGAGGTTCGGCATGAGCGTATCGCTTCCCGAGCGTGTCCTGTACGAGGTGAAGAAGATCGTCGTCGGGCAGGACCATTTCCTCGAGCGCGTGCTGGTCGCGATGCTCGCCCAAGGCCATCTTCTGGTCGAGGGGGTGCCCGGCCTTGCGAAGACCCTGACCGTCAAGACGCTGGCGCGCACCGTGCGCGGCAGCTTCCGCCGCATCCAGTTCACGCCCGACCTCGTGCCGGCGGACCTCGTCGGCACGCGCATCTACAGCCAGAAGACGGGCGAGTTCAGCACCTCGCTCGGCCCGGTGTTCACGAACCTGCTCCTCGCCGACGAGATCAACCGCGCGCCGGCCAAGGTGCAGAGCGCGCTGCTCGAGGTCATGCAGGAGCGCCAGGTGACCATCGCCGGCGAGACGCATCGCGTGCCCGAGCCGTTCCTGGTGATGGCGACGCAGAACCCGATCGAGACCGAAGGCACCTACCCGCTGCCCGAGGCGCAGGTGGACCGCTTCATGATGAAGGTGCTGGTGGGCTACCCGAGCGAGGAAGAGGAGTTCGTGATCGTGGACCGCGTCACCGGGCCGGCGCGCGAGGTGGCCGCGGTGGCGAGCACCGAGCAGCTGCAGCAGCTGCAGCGCGAGTGCCGCAGCGGCTACGTCGACCCGGCGTTGATGCAGTACGCGGTGCGCATCGTCGCGGCGACGCGCGAGCCCGCGCGCCATGAGCTGGGCGATCTCGGCAAGTACATCACCTTCGGCGCGAGCCCGCGCGCGTCGATCCACCTCATCGAGGCGGCGCGCGCGCTCGGCTTCCTGCGCGGCCGCGACTACGTGCTGCCGGAGGACGTGCTCGATGTCGCGCCCGACGTGCTGCGACACCGGCTCGTCCTCAGCTACGAGGCGCTGTCGGACGCGGTGAGCGCCGACGAGCTGATCGGGCGGATCCTGAAGCAGCTGCCGGCGCCGCAGCGGCCGCTCGAATCCGCGCGCGCGAGCCATGGCCGAGTCGCAGAGCCGGCCTGAGGCGCTGCTGCGCAGGCTCGAGTGGACCGTGATCCGGCGGCTCGACGGGCTGCTGCACGGCGACTACCGCACGCTTTTCCGCGGCTTCGGGCTCGACCTCGCCGACCTGCGCGAGTACCAGTACCACGACGACGTCCGGCGCATCGACTGGAACGTCACCGCCCGGCTGCAGAGCCCGTACGTGCGCGAATACAACGAGGAACGCGACGTGACGGCCTGGTTTCTCCTCGACTTCAGCGCCTCGGTGGACTTCGGCTCGCAGGCGCTGAAGAAGCGCGCGCTGTCGGTCGAGTTCGCGAGCGTGCTTGCGCGCCTGCTCACCCGCCACGGCAACCGCGTCGGCGCAATGTTCTACGGCGAGCGCGTGGACGCCGTTCTGCCGCCGCGCCCGGGGCGCCGGCAGGTCCTGCGCCTGATCGATGCCATGCAGCGCCGGCCGGAGCGCGGGCCCTCGAAGGAGACCGACCTGCGCGAGCTGCTGCGCGCTGCCGCGGACGCGGCCGGGCGGCGCTCGCTCGTGTTCGTCGTCTCCGATTTCATCAGCCGGCCCGGCTGGGAGCGCGAGCTCGCGCGGCTCGCCGCGCGGCACGAGGTGCTCGCGGTGCGCGTGCTGGACCCCCTCGAGCGCGAGCTGCCCGATCTCGGGCTGCTCGTCGTGCAGGACGCCGAGACCGGCGAGCAGATCTTCGTCGACACGCATGACGCCGGCTTCCGGCGCCGCTTCGCCGGGCTGGCCGCCGGGCGCGAGGCAGGGCTGCGTGCCGGGTTCCGCGACGCCGGGGTGGATGCGCTCGAGCTCTCGACCGGCGGCGACCTCGCGGACGCCCTGCTGCGCTTCGCCGACCTGCGCAAGCGCCGCGCGCGTGCTTCCCATCTTTCACCGTTGAGGGCGAGCGCATGACCTTCCTCTGGCCGCAGAACCTGTGGCTGCTCCTCGCGCTGCCGATCGTGGTCGCGGCGTACCTGTGGCTGCTCGCGCGCAGGAAGAAGACCGCGCTGCGCTATGCGGGGCTGTCGCTCGTCAAGGAGGCGATCGGGCCCGCGCAGCGCCTGCGCCGGCACGTGCCGCCGCTCCTTTTCCTCCTCGCGCTCGCCGCGATGCTGCTCGCGGTGGCGCGGCCCGCCGCGACGGTCACGCTGCCGTCGCAGCACGAGACGGTGGTGCTGGCGATGGACGTCTCCGGCAGCATGCGCGCCGAGGACGTGGAGCCCAACCGCCTCGCCGCCGCGCAGGCGGCGGCGCGCAGCTTCGTCAACGCGCAGCCCGGCGGCACGCGCATCGGCATCGTCGCGTTCGCCGGCGCCGCGCAGATCACGCAGCCGCCCACGGCCAGCCGCGACGACGTCCTCGCCGCGATCGACAGCCTGCAGCTGCAGCAGGCGACCGCCATCGGCAGCGGCATCCTGGTGTCCCTCAAGGCGCTCTTTCCCGACGCGCAGTTCGACCTGCAGAGCCCGCACGGCCGGCGCATGGCGTCGGCGGACGCCAGCGCCTCGACCGGCTCGTCGGCGTCCGGACGCCCCTCGCCGAAGCCCGTCGCGCCGGGCTCCTACAGCTCGGCCGCGATCATCCTGCTCACCGACGGCCAGTCCACCACCGGGCCGAACCCGATCGATGCGGCGCGCCTCGCCGCCGAGCGCGGCGTGCGCGTGTTCACCGTCGGCGTCGGCACCGCGAACGGCCAGATCGTGCGCGGCGAGGGCTGGTCGATGCGCGTGGGGCTCGACGAGGAGTCGCTCAAGACCATCGCCGACCTGACGCGCGGCGAATATTTCTACGCCGGCAACGCCCTCGACCTGAAGAAGATCTACCAGACGCTCAACTCGAAGCTGGTGCTGGAGAAGAAGGAGACCGAGATCACCGCGCTCTTCGCCGCGGCCGCGGCTGCGCTTGCGCTCGTCTCCGCGGTACTATCTTTGCTCTGGTTCAGCCGCATCCTCTGAAATTCCTCCCGGCCGCGGCGCTCGCCGTCGCGGTCGCCGCCGCAGTCCTCCTGTTGGCATCGGGGCAGGGCGTCCGGCACGACCTCTGGACGTACCAGACCGGGCTCGCGCTGATGCGCGCGATGAAGTGGGCCGGGCTCGCCGCCGCGGCGCTCGCCGTTGCCGCATTCCTTGCCGGACACAGGAAATCGATCGCCTTGCCTGCGCTCGCGCTCGTCGTCGGCCTTGCGGTGAGCGCGGTGCCCTTCGAGTTCGAGCGCCGCGCGCGCTCGGTCCCGCGCATCCACGACGTCACGACCGATCCGCGCAACCCGCCGCAATTTTCCGCGGTGTCGCCGCGCCCGGCGCCCTACGGCGGCGCGGAGGTCGCGGCGCTCCAGGGAAAAGGCTACCCGGACATCCGGCCGCTCGTGCTCGCGTCGCCGCCGCAAGTGGCTTTTGCGCGCGCCAAGGACGCTGCCGAAGGGATGGGGTGGGCGCTCGTCGCCGCCGACCCGGCCGAGGGTCGGCTGGAAGCGACCGCGCGCACCTTCTGGTTCGGCTTCAAGGACGACGTGGCGGTGCGCATCACCCCCGAGGGAACCGGCAGCAGGGTGGACGTGCGCTCGGTCTCGCGCGTGGGGCGCAGCGACCTCGGCACTAATGCACGGCGCATCCGCGAATACCTCGATAGAGTCCGCAACTACTAGGAGGCTCCATGAACCGACTCGCCTGCATCGCTCTGGGCGTTGCCCTCGCGGCGCCCGCCGCGGCGCAGCAGCCCGCAAGGCCGGCTGCGAAGCCCGAGGCTCAGAAGGCCGGGAAGAAGCCTGCCGCGCACAAGTCGCGCAGGCACGAGGACGCGCGCGCATGCCTCGAGCGCGGCTCGAACACCGAGATCATCAAGTGCGCAGAGGAGTACCTGTAGCGGCCGGCGGGCCGGCGCGGCCGTCGAGCGGGATGTAGAGATCGGCATCCGCCCGGCGCACGAGCAGCGACACCACGCCGTTCTGCGCGGCGGCGAGCAGGCGGTTGAACTCCTCCAGGCTGTGGATGCTGCTCCGGTTCACGGCGACGATGACGTCGCCCGGCAGGAGGCGCGAGCGCGTCGCGGCGCCGCGCACCTTCGTCACCATGACTCCATAGGCCACGCCGAGCGAGCGCAGCGTGGCTTCTGGCAGCTCGCGCACCTGGAGGCCGAGCGGGGTGGCGGGCTCATCCTGCGCCGCCTGCACCGCGATGGCCGCCTCGCGCGGCTCGCCCTGGCGCCATAGCTCGAGGGTCACGTGGCCGGTGCCCGCCGCCGCGGCGAGCGCGCCGGCGAGCTCCTGCTCGCTCGCGACGCCGATGCCGTTCACCGCGGTGATGAAGTCGCCGACCAGCGCGCCGGCGGA
>Ga0070741_10006694_pt1 | contig 24531 bp, 16 predicted proteins | sample Coa_R1_4_FD_66440 | JGI IMG/M metagenome (GOLD analysis project Ga0070741, IMG submission 66440) | Surface soil microbial communities from Centralia Pennsylvania, which are recovering from an underground coalmine fire - Coalmine... | ecosystem: Environmental > Terrestrial > Soil > Unclassified ... | reverse complement strand
GTACAGGTCGAGATAGAAGCGCAACAGGCGCACACAGCCGTAGGCCAGCGCGAGACCGGCAGCGGCGCCGGTGAAGGCAAGCAGCAGGCTCTCGGTCATGAACTGCCGGACAAGTCTCCCCTGGGCAGCGCCGAGCGCACTGCGGATAGCGATTTCGCGGCGGCGGCCGCTGGTGCGCGAGAGCAAAAGGCCGGCGACATTAGCGCAGGCGATCAGCCACACCGCCAGCACGGCAAACTGCAGCGCCAGCAGAGCCGGACGCACATTGCCGGTCAGCACGTCGCGATAGCGTTCCACCAGGACGCGCCGATCAAGGTCAAGCTTTGAGTACGCCCGCGCCAGGTTGGCCTGAATGCCGGAAAGCTCGGCTTGCGCCGCTTGCGGCGAGACGCCTGGCTTGAGGCGTCCCACTGCCGTGAGTGTGCGCGAATCGCGCTCCAGATATAGCGGCGTCGCGACCAGCGGCGTCCAGACCACCGGGCCGTCTCCGGTGGCTGGAAACGTGAAACCCGCAGGCATGATCCCGATGACTGTATAAACCGTTTCCCCGACTTTCACAGTCCGGCCAATGGCGTTGGGATCTTTGCCGAAGAACTTATCCCACGCGGCAGCGTTGATTACGGCAACCTGGTTCCTGCCGTTCTCCTCTTCCGACGCGAGAAAGCTGCGGCCGCTGGTCGGCTGGACGTGCAGCACCGAAAACAGATTCGGACTGCTGAAGACAATTGGGATGAAATCGGAAAAATCGCGGACATTAACTCCGCGCAGCCCGACCGTGTACCAGCCGATATCCTCGAACGAATGGCTCTGCGAGCGCCAGTCCCGGACGTTGGGCAGTGCCGAGTTACTGGGTACGATGTCGTTCTTGCCCGCTTCGCTCATCAGCACGATCTGCTCGGGATGGGCGAAGGGCAGCGGACGCAGCAACACCGCGTCGACGACGGCAAACATCGCGGCGTTCACGCCGATACCCAGCGCCAGCGTCAACACAGCGATGGCCGTGAAACCAGGGTTCTTGCGCAGCTGGCGCAAAGCGTAGCGAAGGTCCTGTGGCAGACGCATCAATACATCCTCATTCGTAACGAAGCGCTTGCATGGGCTCCAGCCCGGCGGCGCGCCGCGCCGGCAACAGGGCGGTCGCGGCGGTGATCACCGCCATCGCAAGCAATGCGCCGAAGATCGATAGCGGGTCGAAGGGTCGAACCCCGAACAGCGCCGAGGAGGCCAGGTGCACCCCTACCAGCGCCAGCGGTATTCCGGCGATAGCGCCGATCATTGTGGCGCGCAGCGTCTCACGAAACACCAGCATGGCGGCCTCGCTGCGCGTCGATCCCAGCGCCATGCGCAACCCAATTTCCGCGGTGCGCTGTTGCACGCGAAACATCAGGAAAGCGGAGAGTCCCACCACGGTCAAGAACAACCCGATCACGCCCAGCGCGGTGACCAGCACCGCGGCAACACGATAGTTCGACGCGGAGTACTGGAACAGCTCGTTCATCGAAGTGACCATCGCCGGGCCGAACTGGGGATCGATGTGGACGAGGATGTCGCGCGCGGGTTGCGCCAGCGTCATCGCGTCCTGCTGCGAGGCAACCAGGAAGGTGATCTCCCCATACTCCGTGAACCGATACGGAATGTAGATGTAGGGCTCCGGCAGCTCACCGATCGCATTGATTGGCGCATCTTCGGCGACGCCTGCGATACGAGCGTCGATTTGGGGCGACGAGAGACGAATCGTCTGGCCGATAGGATCACGCTGTCCCCAGTAGCGCCGCGCCATCGTGCGATTGATGACCACCACGGGAGGGCCGCTGACATCATCCTGCGGGACAAAGCCGCGGCCCGCGAGGATGCGCGTGCCGGTGACGGCAAGGTAATTCGAGCTCACATCGTTGTACTTAATCTCGATAGGTTCGCGCAGGTCGGGGTGATCAGGCAGCGATACCTTTTGCGCGATGCCGCCTTCCGAGAGCATCAGGGGCGAGCGGATGGCGTAGGCCACCTGCTCGACGCCGGGCAGCGCGGCCAGTTGATGAATCGCTTCCTGGTTCTTGGCTTTGCCATTCTTCGTCGGCACCGCGCAGAAGGCAACCAGCACGTTATTTCGCGTGAGCCCGACGGAGGAGGTCTGGGTATTAACAAAGCTGCGGACCAGAACCCCGGTCGCAATCAGCAGCATCAGCGAGATCGCAATTTGTCCCGAGAGCAGGGCGCGACGAAAGCGCGGCGCCTTACCCCCAAGATTGCGCTGCGAGCCGCCGCTGCGCACGATTTCCAGCATCTCCGTGCGCGAAAGTTGCCATAGTTGCGCGCAGGCCAGCGCGATGAACGTTAGCACCGTCAGAACACAAGCGAAGGCGATGACGCGCGCGTCGGTGCGAAAGGCAATCGCCGAGTCGGGCGGAAGATCGAGCAGTGCCGGGCCGGTCAGCATGCGCGCAAGAATGCGAGGCAGCACGGCGGCGATGGCCATTGCGATACACAAGCCCGCTCCCAGCGCGAAGACGCCCAGCAACAAGTTCTCTACCAGCGATTGCTGGAACACGTTGGCGCGCGAACCGCCCAGGGCCACGCGAATAGCGGCGTCCCTGCTGCGCGACAAGCCGCGCGCAAGCAGCAGATTGGCTACATTGACCACGCACAGCAGGACGACGAGTCCCACGACCGCGAACAGCAAGGCGCCGGTGGCGCCGGCGTTATGCAGCCGGTATCGCAAATCACCGACAACGCTGATGGAGCGATTGTGATTCTCCTGAGGATGACTTAACTCGAGGGAGCGCGCGATGCTGCTCATCTCCGACTGTGCCTGCGCGACGGTCGCGCCCGGCGCCAGCCGTCCCAGCAGGTTGAACCGGCGGAAACCCCAATCCTGCGGTTCTTGCCGGGCCAGCATGAGCCACGTCTGCTCCGGCACCCACACGTCGCGGTCCATTCCGTTTTCCACCTCGCGGAAGGCGCTCGGCAGCACACCGACAATCTGTACCGGAATCCGCGTGTCGTCACGCACCAGCGTCAGCGATTTGCCGACGATCGCGGGATCGCCGGCGAATTGCCGCTGCCAGAAACCGTATCCCAGCATGACCACCGGCGTGTTCTGCAGCATGGCTTGGTCGCGCGAGCTCAAAGCGCGGCCGGCGACCGGCTGCACCCCAAGCTGCTCGAAGAAATTTGGAGAGACGATGTTGATGTACAACTCCTGCAGCGAGCCATCGGGTCGCGGCGCACTGATACCGCGGCGGCCGATTGCAACCACGCTCTTCAGCGAGCGCACATTCTGCTGAATGGCCTGAAATTCCGCGTACGAGAAGAGTCCTTCCGGTTGCTGCTGCGTGGTGGAGAAGAGGCGAACCAGTTCCTGCTGATGAGAAACGGCGAGCGGTCGCAGCCAGAATGCGTCGATCAGGGAGAAGATGGCTGCGCTGGCGCCAATTCCGACCGCTAAGGTGAGGACCGCGATGACGGTAAACCCCGGCGCGTTCCCCAGGCGACGCAGAGCATACCGCAGGTCGCGAAACCAGTTCATTGGCACTCCTCTACGGGGCTCCCACCAGCAGCTCGGGCGTTTCGCCCTCGGCGACGACCTTGCCGTCGAACAGGTGAATGGTGCGCTGAGCATGCGCGGCAAAGCGGGGATCGTGGGTCACCATGCAGATGGTCGAACCCTCGCGATGCAGCCGCTGCAGCAGCTCCATCACGGCTTCACCGTTGCGAGAGTCGAGGTTGCCCGTAGGCTCATCGGCGAGCAGGATCGACGGCGAGCCGGCGAGGGCGCGCGCCACGGCCACGCGCTGCTGCTGACCGCCGGAGAGCTGCGAGGGATAGTGCCGCAGCCGATGCGCCATGCCCACTCGCTCCAGCGAATCGAGCACGCGGCGCTTGCGTTCGGCGCCAGGCATCCCGTCGCGATAGGTGAGCGGCAGTTCGACGTTCTCGTATACGGTGAGGTCGCCGATGAGGTTAAAACTCTGGAAGATGAAGCCGATTTCGCGATTGCGAATACGCGAGCGGTCGCTGAAGTCCAGGTTCTCGACCGGCTGTGTATTCAGCCGGTAATTGCCGGCCGTGGGCGTGTCGAGCAGTCCAATGATGGAGAGCAGCGTCGACTTGCCGCAGCCCGAGGGGCCCGACATGGCCACGTACTCGCCTTTGTTGATCGTGAGGTGCACACCGGAGAGGGCATGGGTTTCCACCTCGTCGGTGTAGAAGACCTTGGTAAGGTTCTCGATTTCGATCAGCGGAAGTGCCGCAGTGCTCATATGTATTTCTCGCCTTTAGAAATTCGCTGGTGGCTGTTCGCTTTTCGCTCTTCGCTCTTCGCTCTTCGCCAGAGTTTCAGTCCAGCCGATACTAGTTACGAAGCCCCTGGATCAATAGTTCGGTTTAGTCGCGCGTCGCTCTCCCTATGTGCCAGACCCGCTTGCGGCCTTGTTACGGACACCACGCCGCAATTTGGCGAAAAGCGAATAGCGGGCAGCGAACAGGGTCCTTACTCCAGCCGCACCCGGTCCGTGTTGTCCCACCTCGACATATCGGACAGAATTACCGTGTCGCCTTCCTTCAGTCCTGAGTCGATCTCGATCTGGTTGACCGAGGCGCGGCCGGTCTTCACCTGCACACGTGAAGCGGCGTTGCCGTTCGGATCGAGCTTGAACATCGAGATGGTACTGTTTTCCTGTCCGAATGCGGGCCGGCCGACGTAGAGCACGTTGTCCAGCTTCTCCAGGTCGATGGTGCCGTCCACACTCAGGTCCGGACGCGCGCCTTTCGGCAATTCGCCGGTCAGCTTCACGTCGACGGTGACCGTACCGTTCTGTACCGCGGGATCGACGCGGCTAACCTCGCCGGCGATCACCCCGTTATGGGTATCGACCGAAGCGGGCTCCCCGATCTGCACGTCCCGCGCCTGCGTCTCGGGAATCTTCAGTTCAGCCATCAGATGGTTGGGCTGCACGATCTTCGCCAGCTCGGTCCCGGGCAGCACGTGCTGCCCCACCTGCAGCGGCATCTCGACCAACACACCATCCACTCCGGCCTGCACCTTCAGCCGCTGCAGCTGCTTCTGCTTGAGCTCGGCCAGGGCGCGCATCTGCTCAACCTTCGCCTGTTGCACCGCCAGCTCCGACTTGATCGCCTCCGCGTTGATCTTGAGGCGCTGGTCTTCAATCTTGTCGCGCGTGGTCATCTCTTCCGCCTTGCCTTCCGACGCCTTCTCTTGCAGGCCGGAGATGACCCCGAGTTCGTAGAGCGACTTGTCGGTCTGCGCCTTGCGCTGCGCCTCGCTGTAGTCGGCATTGACGGTGGCGGCGCCGGCCTTCTGGGTCATCAGGTCGCTGTCGAGTTTGACCTTCAGACTCTGGTATTCGGCTTCGGCGGCCTTCATCTGCAACTGCGCGTCGAGCGCCTCCTGCTCGAGCTGGGGGTTCACCATCTCGACCAACACCGTGCCGGCTTGCACCTGCGAGCCCGGCAATTTGTCGATGCGGATGACGGTGGCTTCCGTCTCGGCGGGAATCTGGCGAACGTCTTCGTGGCTGGGGATGAGCGAACCCAAGCCGCGCACCTGGCGCAACATGGACCCGCGCTTTACGGTATCGGTCCAGACGGTGCTGCGGTCGACGGTGGGCGCGGCCGGCTTCAGCCGCGAGATGCCCACGGTCACTCCCACCAGCAACGCCAGCGCGGCTATCGACCAGAGAATCTGCCGGCGGCGCTTCTGGCGTTTAATTTCGGGGCGTGCGATATCCATTGCGCTTAGTTAAATGCAAATGGCGAACCATTACAACGACGACGTAAGCCCTAGGTGCACAGAGAGTTAAAAGAATCGCTTTTACACCCATATCGTGCGTTCTGTCCCTTGTCCGCGAAAGCTGTCCGAAAACGGACAGCGCCCTCTACCCCATTACGAACGTGAAGCTGAACTGGAGAAGGAGGCTAGAGCTTGGCCGCCGATTTACGCAGCTGCCACTCGCGGGTGGCGAAGATCTTCGGTCCGACCTCGATCAGCCGTGGCAACATCTGGAAGACCGACACGGCCGTCCACTTGAATCCCTCGCGGGTACGGTAGCCGCGGCGGTTCAGTTCCTCCGCGATGTCGGTGTATGGCCCTTCCTGGACGGTCATCTCCATCATCAGAAAGAGGGCATCCTGCTCGGCCGGATTCACCTCGAGCCGTGACGGGTCGTTGCCGATCTGCAGTCCGAAAGGAACCTCCTCCGCCTGAGCGGTCTCGTCCGTCTCGGGCAGCTCTCGTTGCCACTCCACCGCGACCAACTTCCAACCTTCAGCGGTCCGACGCGCAAAATCCTCCACCCCAAAGGACTGCGGAACCTCCTGGCGCATGCGTTCGGTTCTTGCCATCGTGCCCTCCTCGCGGGGCAGTGCCGGCCGTCAGTCCGGTTTCCTCCGCGACTTTTTCTCGGCTTGGGAAAACACCGGTGCAGCCTGAACAGCGGCGCTGAAGCGCCACACTATTTCTTCCTATTGCTCACGTAGTGTCCGCATGGGATCGAGCCGCGCCGCCCGATAGGCCGGCACGCTGCTGGCCAGCAATGAGACAAGCAGCAGCAGCGCACTGACACCAACGAACGTGACAGGATCGAGGCGCCCGACCCCGTACAGCATCCCCTGCATAAAACCGGTCAAGAGCAACGAAACGAAAATGCCGATCGCCAGCCCTGCCGCGGCCAGCAGCATGCCGCGTCGCAGGAAGAGCGCGAGCACATTGTCGCGTTGCGCGCCCAGCGCCAGGCGCAAGCCGATCTCCAGCGTGCGCTGCGCCACCATGTAGGACAGCACGGCATACAGCCCAATGGCGGATAACAGCAGCGCCAGCACGGCAAAGCTGGTGATCAGCATGGTCTGGAAACGCGGAGTCGCAGCGGCTAAAGAGAGATAATCCTGCATCGTGGTCACGCGGTACAGCGGAACATTGCTGTCGAGCTGTGCCAGTTGGTCGCGCACCGGCCTGACCATGCTGAGAGGGTCGCCGGCAGTTCGGATCACGAGCGCCGGGGACATAACGATCGCCTGTTTGAAGGGCAGATAGTACTGCGCCGGCATCTCAGCCGTGATCCCGCGGCGTTTTACGTCGCCCACAACGCCTACGATCTGCCGCATCGGGCTGTCGGTGATGTCGTCACTCAAGCCTGGCTTGATTCGCTTGCCGACAGGGTCCTCACCAGGAAAGTACTTGCGTGCGAACGCCTGGTTCACAATCGCCACCGCCGGATTCGTGGAATCATCCGTCGGCAGAAAGTCGCGCCCGGAAACGAGCGGGATGCGCAGGGTCCGAAAGAAGCCGGGCATGATGATGCTCATAGGTGCCTCGGGTTCATCACCCGGCGCGACGGGACGGCCTTCGATGGTGAAGCCGATACTGATGTTGCTGTTCGACAGCGGAATGGGCGTGCCGGCGGAAACCGAGGTCACGCCAGGCAGCGCCGCGATGCGCGGCAGCAGATCGTCGTAAAACTGCGGCCCCTTCAGCCCGGGATATTGCGTGCCGACCACATTTACGCGGGCGGTGAGTACATTATGGGGGTCGAAGCCGGGCTCCACGTTCAGCACGCGAATAAAGCTGTGGATAAGCAGGCCGGCCCCTACCAGCAGAATGAGCCCAATCGCGGTTTCGGCGATGACCAGCGCATCATGCAACCTATGCTGTCCGCGGCCGCTAGTGACACTGCGCGTGCCCTCGCGTAAGGCCAGCGCTGGGTCCAGACGCGACGCTCGCCAGGCGGGGAGCACACCGAAGATCAGCCCGGTGATGATGGAAGCTGCCGCGGCAAACATCAGCACCGTCGCATCAACAGAAACCTGGTCCAGGCGGGGCAGGTTCTCCGGAACCAGGCGCAGCATCGTTCTCAACAACAGCACTGACAGCGCGACGCCCAGCGCGCCGCCGCAAAGCGACAACACAACCGATTCGACCAGTACCTGACGCACAATTTCCCAGCGCGTCGCGCCCATGGCCGCGCGCAGGGCAATCTCCGGCCGCCGCCGCGAGGCGCGTGCCAGCATCAGTCCGGCGACGTTGACGCACGCGATCAGCAGCACGAAGAGCACCGCCGCGAACAGTACCCCCAATGCTCCGCGGCTCTTGCCGACCATGCTGTCCAGCTCCGGCGCGACCTGCGCGGCGGTGTACTTCTTGTTGGATTCGGGATACTGCGCCGCCAGGTTCTGCTCGATAACGCTGACATCGGCAGCCGCCTGGGAAATCGTCGCCTCCGGCTTGAGGCGGCCAACCGTCTCGATCAGGTCCGCGCCGCGCTGCGTGGTCAGCGGATGCGGATCCTTGGCACCTGGATCGACGGCATCGTCCGCCAGCGTGCTCCATAACGCCGGTGTCGGCTCATCGAGCGGAAAACGGAAGCCCTTAGGCATCACCCCGATCACCATGTAACTGGTGCTGTCGAGCGTGATTGGGCGGCCCACAATATCCGGCGAGCCCCCGAAGGTCGAAAGCCAGGTCTCGTGACTGAGCAGCGCGACGTGTGTTCCCGGTTTCTCGTCTTCGAGGACGAAGTCTCGACCGATAATGGGCCTGACGCCCAGCGCACGCAGGAAATCGGAAGCGACAATGTAGGTTTGCAACTGCTGGGGCGTGCCGTTGCCGGTGAGGGTGCGGCCCTGTTCACGGTAGCAGGCTATCGCCTCGAACGAGTGATTACGCGCGCGCCAGTCGAAGAAATCGGGGTAGCTTATATTCTCCGGCACGCCGCGTTTGCCAACCGATTGGTCCAGCGCCGATACGTACATCAGCCGGTCAGGCTCGGGATAAGGCAGCGGCCGCAGCAGGACGGCATTGATGAGGCTGAAGATTGCGGTGGTCGCGCCGATGCCCAGCGCCAGCGTCAGCGTCGTCGTCAGGGCGAAGCCCGGATTCTTGCGCAACTGGCGGATGGCGAATCGTAGGTCTTGCACGAGCCCTTGCATGCATCTTCTCCCTGCGGCGCTGGGCCGAAACTTGGTTCTTACACGTCGGGGGCCAATGTCTGCGCAACAGAACCGCCTTTAAATGACGGCGATAGCGGTCGGGCTAACCGGCGACGCTGCACGAGCGTTCGTCCAGATTCGGCATTTCTCGTTCGGAAGCGGACAGCAGACGCCTCCAACCAAACGCTGTTTACGCCTTTAGTAATATTCTCAGGGCTGAGGGCCAGGTGTTACTCTGGATTGGCGGGCGACCCTCGCCAAAGCCCCATTCTGCTGATGAAGTAGGGAGAGAAGGACTTTCCGCGCCGCTCGCAGCGCATGCGAGCTTATGGCGCTTTCTTGAAAAATCTTCGCGTCAGCCGCCCGGGAACTAGGGCCTTTTGTCGAGTGCGCTTGCCCGCCGCTTGTGTCATAAACTGTAAGTACCACTCCGTCATAGAAAGAATTCGCGAGTAATGTCATCTAACGGCTTTCATGGCAATTCTTCCCGCTTCAGCAACATGCGGTCGCTGTTCAGCGTCTTCTCCAGCGACCTCGCCATAGACCTCGGGACGGCCAACACGCTGGTCTACGCCCGTGGCAAAGGCATCGTGGTCAACGAACCTTCCATTGTCGCCATCAACAAGAACACCGGTGAGGTGGAAGCCGTCGGCAAGGAGGCCAAAGAGATGCTGGGCCGCACGCCCGGTAACATCGTCGCCATCAAGCCGATGAAGGATGGCGTGATCGCTGACTTCAAGGTCACCGAGAAGATGCTGAACTACTTCATCCAGAAGGCGCACAACCGCAAGATGCTGGTGCATCCGCGCATCGTTATCGGCGTGCCTTCCGAAATCACGCAGGTGGAAAAGCGCGCCGTCATGGACTCGGCCTATCGCGCCAAGGCCAGCGAAGTGCACCTGGTCGAGCAGGCGATGGTCGCCGCCATCGGCGCCGGCCTGCCCATCACCGAGCCTAGCGGCAACATGGTGGTCGACATCGGCGGCGGCACGACCGACATCGCGGTCATCTCCCTCAGCGGCATCGTCTATTCGCGCTCGGTGCGCATGGCGGGTAATCAGATGGACGAAGCCATCATGAATTACCTGAAGCGCAAGTACAACCTGCTGATCGGCGAGCGCACGGCGGAGCAGATCAAGATCGAAATCGGCTCGGCGTATCCGCTGGAGAAGCCGCTCACCATGGAAATCAAAGGCCGCAACCTCATTGAGGGCGTGCCCAAGACCATCACCATCGACGACAGCGAGATTCGCGAGTCGCTCAGCGAGTGCGTCTCGACGATCATGAACGCGATTCGGGTGGCGCTGGAGCGCACCCCGCCCGAGCTTTCCGCCGACATCAGCGACCGCGGCATCGTGCTTACCGGCGGAGGCGCGCTGCTGAAAAATTTAGACAAGCGAATCCGCGAAGAGACCGGCTTGCCGGTGTCGATCGCCGACGACCCGTTGTGCAGCGTGGTTCTGGGCACCGGAAAAATGCTGCACGACTTCAAACTGCTGCGCAAGATATCGATTGACTAGAGTTCGTGGCGGAAGGATCTGCGAACGCAGGAAATGATGTCCCGTATTCCGAAATTGTCATCACGAGCGCAGCGAGGGATCTGCTGTCCCCACGAGTGACATTGAACCGGTGACTCCATGAGCCGCAACTGGCACTTCTGGATTTACATTCTGTCGAGCAAGTCGCGACATATCTATACGGGCGTGACGAACGATATAGAGCGCCGCGTTCGCGAGCATAAAGAAGGGCGCATCGAAGGATTCACCCGGCGATACAAAATCAATCGCCTCGTATACTTCGAACGCTTTCACTACGTGAGGAATGCGATTGCCCGTGAGAAGGAAATAAAGAGCTGCGACCGCGCGAGACGGGTAGCATTGATTGAGGGCACAAATCCGACGTGGAGTGATCTGTCGGAGGAGTGGGGCAAACTAGTGAAGCTTGGGGTAGTGGCTTCTCACGCGGGGACAGCAGATCCCTCGCTTCGCTCGTGATGACAATTTTTATTATGCGGGCAGCTTAGGCAAGCTCGCACGACGTAGCAGGACGGCTAGAATCACAACCCGGCAGCATGGGACCAGCAACGGCACTCATGCCGCGCATCAGTATGGATACCTTCCTCGGCCGCTATCGCAACCTGATCGTCCTGGCGGCCATCCTGTTCGCCCAGATCATCGCGCTTGCGGTGCAAGTGCGCCGGCCCACCGACGACGGCGACACCCGCCTCATTCGCATCTGGGCCATCTCCGCCGTGGCCCCGCTGGAGAAAGCCGTCGTGCACAGCCAAGAGTGGGTGCAGGGCCTGTGGACCAACTACCTCTACCTGCATGGCGTGCGGCGCGAAAACCGCGACTTGCGCGCCGAGATCGAGCGCATGAAAATCGAAGACGCGCGGCTCAACGAAGACGCGCGCATGGCGCGCCGAGTCCAGGCGCTGCTCGGCTTTAAGGAGCAATACGTCGACTCCACCGTCGCCGCGCAGGTGATCGGCACCAGCGGCAGCGAGCAGTCGCGCATCCTCTACATCGACAAAGGCTCCAGCGACGGCATCAAGACCGACATGGCCGTGATCACCCCGACAGGCATCGTCGGCAAAATCGTGCAAGTTGCGCCCCAGTGGTCGCAGGTGCTGCCCATCAACGACCAGTTCAGCGGAGTGGGCGCAGCGCTGAAGGACTCGCGGCTGCAAGGCATCCTGAAGGGCGCGGCGAATGGCGCGACCACTCTGCAATACATCATGAGCGACGAGAAGGTCGTGCCTGGCGAAGCGGTCATCACCAGCGGCGGCGACCGCATCTTCCCCAAGGGCCTGCCGGTCGGAACCGTCGTCTCCGCGCAGCCCGGCAAAGATCTGTTCCTGAATATTCGTGTCATTCCCGCCGCGCATCTCGACCGGCTTGAAGAGGTGCTGGTCGTCACCCGGATCACCGAGAAGATGCCGGACGCGAAGGAACTCGGGCCGTTGCGCGCTTCCGACATTCTTGCCGAGCGCCTGCCGACGGTTCCTACCAAGACTGGGGTCGATGCCGCCGGCAATGCTAAAGCCGCGGCCGCCGGAACGCCAGCTACGGGTGACACGACCACGAACGCTGCGCCGGGAGGCGCTGCTCGTCCGTCGACGAATACGACCGGAGCGAAACCTGCCGGAGCCAACACCGGCGGAGGAACGGTCAAGCCGGCTGTTGCAGGAGCACGCAAGCCCCCGGCAACCCTCACCACTCCGCGCGCAACCGCCGGCGCGACCAACGGAACCACGCCTGTGGCGAAGCCGGAGCCCACCGGCACAGGGTCACCCGCTTCAGCGGATGCGACTGCAACTCCAGCGAACGGGACCACGCCGCCCATTAAGGTGCGCGTGGTGGACAACTACGATGATTCGCCTACGCCGAAGAAAGCCAAGCCTGCTGCTGAACCGCCGCCAAGCGCCTCGCCTGAGCCGGCGCCATCCACCACGCCTCCGCCAGGGGCCCAGCCGCAACCATGAGCACGCGCGCCATGCCCTTTCGCGGAAGCCTGACGTCTCGCGAGCAGCTATCGGTCTATGAATTCAGCTGGCCGGCGATCATCTTCATCCCGCTGATCGCGGTGCTGATTCAGGTCTTCATTCCGGTGAAGGTCCGGTTCATGCCGATCATCGACCTTCCCTTCCTAGTCACGATTTTTTTTGCCACTGCCCGCCGCAACCCGGTCACCGGATGCCTCACCGGCTGCTTCATCGGCCTGCTGCAGGATTTGTTTGCCGGCTACAACCACTATCTCGGGATGTTCGGCATCGCGCTCACCGTCGTCGGCTACCTCGCTTCTTCCCTGGGCGTGAAGATCGACGTGGAGAATCCCGGCTCGCGCTTCCTGATCACGTTCGTCTTTTTCGGACTGGAAGAGGGCGTGTATTACGGTGTGGCACATGGGCTGCTGCGCCAGGGCCTGCAGTGGAGCTGGAGCCACGTGGCTCTCTCGGGGCTGGCCAACGCGGTGATTGGTATCTTCGTCTTCCGCTTCCTCGACCGCTTCAAGCAACGGTAAGCCATACAATTTTGCAACGGCTTCTGCTTTGAAGGGCACGCCTTCAAGCGTGCCGAAGAGGCCATCGAGACAATCGGCTTTAGCCGCTGAGGCAGCGTACCTCAGCGCCTTACCGGCGGTCCCGTTTGTGCAGATCGGCGCGGCTGAAGCCGCGCCCTTTCAAGCCGTCACGGTCATCGAAACCCAGGTCGACAGACTACTGCGGGACTAATCGTAGATGGTGTTCTGCGGCGCGCTGCACCGCCTCTGCGGAAAACGGCAGGGAAAACGTGTGCCCGTGGTAATAGGCGTCCCACTGGTCGTTGAAGTGAGGGTCGAAGATGTCTCCCGACTCACCGTTCACGATGTCCAGAGTGCTGCCATCCAGGTTGGCGAAGTCGACGGTGAGCCGCTCGGAGGGCCCAAGCGGCGGCGCCTCCTGCATGACCGTCTCTTCGTCACCCGACATGGGTACCTTCCCCGTGCCGGCCGTGCGCTTCAGTACAGGGAAATGGCTCCAGAAGGGATGCTTGATGTCCACCTGGTGCACGCGTCCCCACTTCCACAGTGTTAGCGGGCGGGTAGCGCCGGCATTCGAGATCGCGCCTTCCACGGCTGCCGTCAGGAGTTGGTCGTAGTCGGAATACCCGGGCGGCAGCCAGCGCGACGGCTGATTTTGCAGCACGTTCTCCAGCCACACCGAACTCATGAACCATTGGTAGTCGCGCCACTGATCGCCGAGCTTGGGACGAAGCAGCAACTCCTCAAGCTTCTTTCGCGAGAACATCGCGATGGTCGGGGCCGCGGAGTCCTTGTCCATCGCGCCATCCCATTTGCGCATCAGGTCGGCCGCTGTCCGCGCGCGCGCCGAGGCCTTCGCCGTATGGTCCACGGCGTAGACGAAGCGCTCCGCGCAAAAGCGATCGAAGGTCGAGACCACGTCCATTTGCATCGACAACATGTCGGAGGGCGTGAACTTCTTTGGCGCGCTCAGCAGCTTGTAGATACGTTGCGTGCGGTAGGGCGCAACCCACCCAATGCTCAATTCGTAAGGATAGTTGTCGGGCGTCGTGCGCCCGTTGGCCGTAGCAATAACGCCCGACGGCGGATCGTAGACGCTGGGCAGCTTGTCATAGGGAACATAGCCGGTCCATTCGTGAGCATTGTCGTCGCCCGGCTCGGGAACGTCACCGTCGCCCGTCGCGCGAATCGGGATCAGCCCCGTTGCCTGATATCCGATGTGCCCATCCACGTCTGCATACACGACATTTTGTGCGGGAGCGGTAAATTGCGAGAAGGCCGCGCGGAACTCCTGCCAGTTCTGCGCAGCGTCCACCGCGAAAAATGGAATGCGCCACGCCTGCGGATCGTAGATAGCCCACTTCAAGGCGAGCTTGCGTTGCTCGCCGGGCACCAGGTCGCTGATGATCGGACCGTGTCGCGTCGTGACCACATCGATGTCGATCTCCGGCTTGCTTTCAACGCGAATGATCTCTTTGCGGTGCTCCGGCTGCTTCCATCCCTGCGGCGTCAGATACTCGCCCCGGTCGTTGAACTTCTCCACATAAACGTCTTCGACATTCGGCCCGAGATTGGTGAAACCCCAGGCAATGCGGCGATTGTGTCCGACGATCACGTACGGCACGCCGGGCAGTGTCACTCCCGCAACGTCAAAGTCGGCTGCGGTAAGGTGCGCCTCGTACCACGTGTTGGGAATCGCGAGATCCAGGTGCATATCATTCGACAGCAGCGGCTTGCCGGAGGCGGTGTGCTCGCCGGAGATGACCCAGTTGTTCGAGCCGGGGCGCACGGGATCGTTCGGGTAGTTCAGCCTTTCAGGGCCGCGCAGCGCCGGAATATCTCTGAAACTGGTTTTCTCCTGACCGAAGGCGGTGGTGCCCCAGATTCGCCCATCTTTTGGGCTATCCTGGGCGTTCGCCAGCGGGCCCAGGTTAGCGTCCAAAGGAAGGACGCGAACCTGGGGCACTGCTGATTTTTCTTCTTCCTCCTCCGGCGCCGTCTCTCCCGGAATCTCCTGCTCGATCGAGTGGTCCTCCGCGCCCGGCGGATGATCCCTCCACGAACGATTCACAAACAAATCGGCCGTCAGCTCCGGCCCCAGTTTCGCGAGAATCTTTTCCTTCTCCAGCTTTCGCTTATATAAGCCGTGGTTCAGAAACTCGGTCATCGACAGCCCGACCAGGACCGAATCCTCTACCGTCCACGCGTGGGGAAAATACTGCAGAAAACGAAATTCCATCGGCAAGGTTTTCTGGTGCTGCACGATGTAGGCGTTTACCCCCGCGGCATAGGCTTCGAATTGCGCGCGCTGCTGCGGGTCCATATTGGCGGCGCTGCGCTGCGCCGCCTGCCGCAGCCCCAGAATGCGGTTCTCGCGATCGTACTTCACATACTCCGGGCCAAGAACCACGGCGAGATCGCCCGACGCGAAGCGCCGCGTCATGTCCATCTGCCACAGGCGGTCCTGCGCCGTGACGTAGCCTTGCGCAAAGAACAGGTCGGCAATGGTGGAGGCGGAGATATTGGGCACGCCCAGAGAATCGTAGGTCACGATCACCGGAGCGGTGAGTCCGGAGAGCCGCACCGCTCCGTCGCGCTGCGGCAGGCTGGCGCGCACGGCGCGATAGAACCAATAGTCGAACGCGAGAAAGCCGATGAGCAGCAGGATCAGGATGACGATGACGCCGCGGAAAAGAGGACTGGACGAACGCGGGCGAACAGCGGGCTCCGTTACATGCATGGGGAATAGAAGATTATAAGCGCCGCGTCAGACGAGTTTTTTTAGCTCGCGCCGCAGGATCTTGCCCGAGGCCGTGCGTGGCAGCATCTCGACAAACCGTACTTCGCGCGGCGTCTTGTAGTGGGTCAGGCGCTCGGCGACGAACGCCTGCAGTGCCTCGACGGTTTGCGCGTTTGGCAGCTCGCTATCGCGCAGGACAACGAAGGCGCAGGGGATCTCCTCGCCTGCGGTATCGGTGCGCGAGACGACGCCGCAATCGCGCACCAGCGGGCACTCCAGCAGCACGCTCTCTACTTCCGCGGGCGCGATCGAGAATCCCTTGTACTTGATCATCTCCTTGCGGCGATCGACGATGTAGTAGAGGCCGTCCTCATCCTGGCGCACGATGTCGCCGCTCCAGTACCAGCCGTCGCGCAGCACGGCCGCGGTCGCATCGGGAGACTTCCAGTAGCCCAGCATGAATTGCGGTCCGCTCATCACCAGCTCACCCAGTTCGCCCTGCCTCACCTCGGCGCCGCTCTCGTCCACCACGCGACAGCCGGTCAGCGCCACCGGCGCGCCCACCGATTCCGGCCGATAAAGATCGTCGTTCAGAAATCCCATGTGCGTGACCGGCGAAGCCTCCGTCATGCCGTAGCCCTGGCGAATACGCACTCCGGTGGATGCAGTGAAACGGCGCGCCAGCTCGGGCGCCAGCGGCGCCGCGCCTGACTTCACCCAGCGCAGCCGATGGTCACGGGGGAACTTCTCCTGCTCCGCCGCCTGGCAGTACGCGAGCAGCGTCGGCGGCACGCACAGCGTGATCGTCACTCCCTCCTCCGCAATCAGCTGCAGCGAGCGCTCGCAGTCGAAGCGCGGCATCAGCAGCAGCGTGCAACCATGCATCAGCGTGAGGTTCAAGCCGATCGTCAAGCCGTAGATGTGATAGAGCGGCAGGAAACAAAGCATCACATCGTCTTCCGCGATGGCGCCGTACTCGCCGGGCGTGAGCGTCTGGTAAACGTTGGCGATCAGGTTGTAGTGCGAGAGCATCACGCCCTTAGGCAGGCCGGTGGTGCCGCTTGAGAATGGCAGGGTCGCCAGCATCTCGCGCGAATCGTGCCCAGGCCGGGGCACCGGCGCACTTCCCCCTTCCAGCAGCGTCGCGAACGGCACGGAGCCGCCGCCCGCCGCCGTGCGAATGGTGTAGACGTTGCGCAAAGCCGGCAGGCCGGCAAAGCTGATTCCCCCGAGCAGAGCGCCGTCGGTGACCAGCGCCACCGCCTCGGCATTCTCCAGCTGATACCGCACCTCGCGCTCGCGATAGGTGGGATTCAGGGTTGTAGGCACCGCGCCGGCCAGGCTGGCGGCGTGAAAAGCCACGCCAAACTCCCAGCAATTCGGAAGAAAGATGCCGACGCAGTCGCCGGGGCGAACTCCCGCGGCAACCAGTCCGCGCGCGACTCGTTCCACCATCTCGCCGTATTCCGCGTAGGTAATGCACCGGGCGGGCGCGCACGACGCATCGATGATGGCAGTCTTGCCGGCGTGGCGGCGGCACGAATCGAGCACCGCGTCGGGAACGAACTTCCCCTCGGGATCGGCGAAGAGCCGCGTGCGCATCGTCTCCGATTTCGTGGCCATGGCGGTGCGCAGAAGTGTATCAGGTAGCCTGGAACGGGTAGAACTGGCCTTCCAGGCCAGCGTTCAAGGCGCTATGACTGCCGTCCTCTTTCAGCCGACGACAAGCTCGTGCGAATTTGTCGGCAGCTTCTCAATCCGCACTCTCCCCACGCCATTAGCCCCGCCGAATTTCAAACTGACTCGCTACCCAACTCTGCTATGGTTGCCAAGTGCGAGGCTTGCGCGACAAACGAGTGTTGATCACCGGCGGCGCCAGCGGCATTGGTGCGGCGACGGCGGCACGCTTGGTGGAGGAAGGCGCGCGCGTGGCCATTCTCGATCACGATGCTGACGGGTGCGAGCGCATCTGCCGTGAGCTGCCCGGACTGGTGGGAGGCTTTCGTGCCGATGTCAGCGACGCCAAGCAAGTGCAGCACGCTCTTGGAAATGTGGTGGTCGGACTGGGCGGCCTGGACGTCGTGATCAACAATGCCGGCATCAGCATACGGCACGGCTTTCTCGCTATCACTCCGGAAGAGTGGAACCAGGTGCTCGCCGTGAACCTTACCGGCGTCTTCTATGTTGCGCAAGCTGCGGCCCGGCACATGATGCAGCACTCCGGCGGAGTCATCCTCAACATGGCGTCGACCAACGGAATCGTCGGTCATCCTTTTTACGCCGACTACAACGCGACCAAGGCCGGAGTCATCGAGCTGACCCGGTCGATGGCGCTGGAACTGGCGCCCAAGGTTCGCGTGAACGCCGTTGCGCCCGGCTATGTACTTACGCCCATGCAGCGCGCGGAATACTCCGACGCGATGCTGCAAGCGGTGAACGCAAAGATTCCGCTGCGCCGCCACGCGCAGCCGGAGGAGATCGCGGGGCTGTTCGCGTTTCTCGCCTCCGACGATGCCGCCTACCTCACTGGCCAGGTCTACGTGATCGACGGCGGGGAAACCGCGGGTGGCTTGGCCAGCCGATAAGCAGTTTCGGGTTTCAAATTCACGCGTCCAGCATCCTTACGAGCGACCTTGATACCATTGAGTGAACATCGGCTATTGGAGACTCGACACTGCCTGTCCGCAACCGGAAACTCGAAACTCGAAACTTGAAACTCTTTCTTGTTTGCGTTCTGCTTACGATCCCGTGTTGCGCACAATCCACCCGCACTTGGGAAACGACGAAATACGACGACTTCGAAAAGGGGACGGCCCACGGCATCGCCATCAACAGCAACGGCACGCTGACGCTCGCACCCGCTTTCACCGCGCTCTACACCTCGCCCTCGACCTATCTGTGGGACATTGCCGCCGACGCGCAAGGCAATGTTTATGCGGCAGCGGGCTCGCCGGCGCGCGTCTACAAACTCACCTCCGACGGCAAGGCGCGCATCATCTTCGCCTCCCAGGAACTGGAGGTACAGGCGCTGGCGGTCGACAGCAGCGGAGCGATTTACGCCGCAACCTCCCCTGATGGCAAGGTCTACAAGCTGGTGCATGGCGGGCCGGCGCCGGGCAAGACCCCCGAAGGATCGCACACCACCGCCGAGATCGCCGCCGCGCAGGAAGGCGCTAAACCGACGGAAAAGGCCCGACCCTCCGTCGAAGTCGATCCCAGCTATAGCACCAGCATCTTCTTCGATCCGAAGACGAAATATATCTGGGCGCTGGCGCTCGATCGCGAAGGGCAGCTCTACATAGGCACCGGCGATCGCGGCGAAATCTTTCGCGTCGACCGCAACGGCAACGGCAGCGCCTTCTTCAAGAGCGACGAAGCGCAAATTCGCGCCCTGGCCTTCGACAATCGCGGCAACCTCATCGCGGGCACCGACGGCAGCGGTCTGATCTATCGCATTTCGCCGTCGGGCGAAGGATTCGTTCTTTACAGCGCCCCCAAGAAGGAGATCACCGCGCTGGCCATCGATCCGCAGGGAAACATCTACGCCGCGGGTGTCGGGGAGAAGCGCGGTGCGGCGCCGGCGGGCGCTCCGCCGGGCAGTGTTGGAGTAGTTGCGACCGCTCCCCCGGGCGGGAACCCACAAACGCCTGCGCCCGCCGGTCCACCCGCTCCCTCAGGCACAGCTCCCGGAATCCCGAATCTTGGCGGCTCGGAAATCTACCGGCTCTCGCCCGATGGCTGGCCAAAAACCATCTGGAGCCCGCGTGACGACCTGGTCTACGCCCTGGCGTTCGACAACCAGGGCCGGCTGCTGGCCGGCACCGGAAATCGCGGCAGGATTTACGCCATCCTCGATCACCAGTACATCGATCTGGTGCAGGCCAGCGCCAATCAGGTAACCGCCCTCGCCCGCGATCCCAAAGGCGGCTTGTACGCAGCCACCAGCAATCTGGGAAAAGTTTTTTCTCTCGGGCCCAAGCCGGTTGCCGAAGGCAGCTACGAGAGCGATGTCTTCGACGCCGGAATTTTCTCCCGCTGGGGACGGGCGGAGGTACGCGCCGACGGGAGCTTGCAACTGTTTGCCCGAAGCGGCAACGTCGACAATCCCGACCGCAACTGGAGCAGTTGGAAGCCGCTCGATGTGCAGCGCGATCAGCCAATCGATGCGCCCGCGGCGCGATTCATCCAATGGAAGGCAGTGTTGAAGCCGGGCAAGCCCATGCCCCTGATCGACAGCGTGACCATCAACTATTTGCCCAAGAACATCGCGCCCGACGTGGATGCCGTCACCGTGATGGTCGGCTCGCGCGTTCCCGCGGGTACGCACAGCGAGCCCGAAAGCTCCGCCGGATATGAGCCGCCGCTGCCGGTCATTAAAGACAGGCACTCCATTGCGGTGAAGTGGAAGGCGCACGACGAGAATGACGACGACCTGGTCTACAGCATCTATTATCGCGGTGACGGCGAGACCCGCTGGAAGCTGTTGCGCGAGGGCGTGACCGAGCGCTTCGCCAATTTCGAAAGCGATCTGTTCCCCGACGGCGGCTACGAGATTCGCGTGGTCGCCTCCGATTCGCCTTCCCGCTCGGCCGAGGACGCTCTCACCGGCGAGGCCGCCAGCTCGCGCTTCGAGGTGGACAACACGCCGCCGCAAATCGAGGCGCTGAACGCCAAGCCCGACGGCGGCGGCCTGCGCGTCTCCTTCCGCGCCGTCGATAACTTTTCCCGCATCATTTACGCCGAATATTCCATAGACGCGGGCGACTGGCAGGTCGTCGATCCCGTGGGGCAGATTTCCGATTCCAAAACCGAGAACTACGATTTCAAGGTGCCGCTGCCTGCGTCCGAAGCATCCGGCACGGGCGCGGTGGAACATACGATTGTGGTTCGCGCCTACGACCGCTTCCAGAACATCGGCAGCGGCAAGGTGGTGGTGAACGCGCCGGCTGTGCGCTGAAACATGCAATTCGAACTTTTCGTCGCCGCGCGTTATCTGCGGGCCAAGCGCCGGCAGGCCGTCATCGGCATCATTACCGGCATCTCCATCATCGGAGTGGCCGCCGGCGTAGCGTCGCTCATCGTTGCACTGGCCATCAACAACGGATTCCGCCAGGACCTGCAGGATCGGCTGCTGGGCTCGACGTCGCACATCAACCTGTTGCGCATCCAGAGCGACGGCATCCGCAACTGGCAAGCGCTGCTGCATCGCCTGGAGAAACAGCCCAACGTGGTTGCCGGCGCTCCCGCCATCTACGAGCAGGTGCTGATCTCGCGTGGCGCGCGCGCGCAGGGCGCCATCCTGAAGGGCATCATCCCCAGCGACGAGCGCAAGGTCAGCACGATCTTAGACAGCGTGAAGCAGGGCTCGACCGCGCCACTGGAGCAAACGCAATCGCAAAACGGCAGCTCCGGCGAGACTGCGCAACTGCCGCCCATCGTTCTCGGCAAAGATATGGCGGATGAGCTTGGGGCGAACGTCGGTGCGGTGGTCACCGTTACCAGCCCGCAAGGCGAGCTCACACCCTTCGGCGTCGTTCCCAAGTACAAGCGCTTCAAAGTCGTGGGCATCTTCGCCTCCGGCTTCTTCGACTACGACAATTCGTGGGCGTTCATCCGTCTGGCCGACGCGCAGCACCTCTTCGACCTGACCGATGTCGTCTCGGTGCTGGAGTTCAAGGTCGATGACATCTACCGGGCGGGCGAGATAGGGCGCCAGCTGGAAACGGAAGCCGGCAAGGGCTTCATGTCGACCAACTGGATGGAGCAGAACCATGCGCTGTTTCACGCGTTGCGCCTGGAGCGCGTGGTTACGTTCATCACCATTGGATTAATCGTCTTCGTCGCCGCACTCAACATCCTGATCTCGCTCATCATGATGGTGATGGAGAAAACGCGCGACATTGCCGTGCTGGTGTCGATGGGCGCCAAGCGCCGGCAGATTCGCCGCATCTTCATGTTCCAGGGCATTCTGATCGGAGTGATCGGGACCGTGGTGGGATTGATCGCCGGGTTCGCGCTGTCGTGGGCAGGCGGACACTATCATCTCGTCTCGCTGTCGGCGGAGGTCTACTCCATCGACTACGTACCGTTCGCGCCGCGTGTCTCGGACGGTCTGCTGGTCGCGCTGGTCGCCATCGGCGTCTCGTTTGTGGCGACGCTCTATCCCTCGTGGTCGGCGGCGGGCGTGCTGCCCGCCGAGGCGCTCAGGTACGAGTAGGAAGCGCTTTCGCGGTCTTGCAAAGTAAGGAGCATACACTTAAAGTAAGGAAGATGAAGAAGCACGCCAAAGTCACCAGCAAAGGCCAAATTACGATCCCACTGGAAGTCCGTCGCGCTCTCAGGGTGAAGACCGGAGATCGTGTGCTGTTTGAGGGCGACGAGAGGAGCATGCGGATCCGCCGCGTAAAGGCCGACAGCCCCTTTGCGAAATACAGCGGGATCGGAAATCCGGGAATTCCGGGCAGCATCGAAGGGATCAACCGATGGTTAAGAGAACTCCGCGGGCATGGCGACAGCGATTGACACGAACGTGATTGTGGCGTTGTGGGAGCGCTCACCCGAAGTAAGCGGACGGGCACGAGCGGCTTTAGATATGAGCTTGGAACGTGGGGTTTTGGTCGTTGCCGCCCCCGTTTTTGCCGAACTTACGGCTGCGCCTGGCAGAAATGAGAAGTTTGTAGACGCGTTTTTTCGGCATACGGGTATTGCGGTTGATTGGACGCTCGACGAGAAAGTCTGGAGAATTGCAGGGACGGCCTTCCAACGTTATGCAGCCCGGCGCAGGAGTCACGGCGATCCTGGACCTCGGAGAATTCTCACCGATTTTCTGATCGGAGCACACGCATTGCGCTACGGACATAGACTGCTGACCACGGATAACAGGCTGTACAGCGCCGCTTTTCCGCGATTGACGCTCATGTCGATGTAGCCAGTGAAGCCCGTTAGCATGTGCGCCCTGGATGCCTTGCCGGCCACGCTCCTCGGGCGCCTCCGACCTTTGCCCACCAGGTTGAATACATGAAGATCGAAGCCATCACTCTTCGCGAGTTGGAGATGCCGCTGGCGCATTTCTTCGAGACCAGTTTCGGCCGCACCTACACGCGCCGCATCTTGCTGCTCACCTTGCATGGCGAAGGCCTGGAGGGTTGGGGCGAGTGTGTCGCCGGCGAAAATCCCTTCTACAGCGAGGAATACGTCGACGGCGCATGGGACGTGATCACGCGCTACCTTGCGCCGATGCTCCTGGGAAAAATTGTGGAACGCGGCACCGAGGTCCCTGGGCTGCTGGCGCGGGTGCGCGAGCATCCCATGGCCAAAGCCGCCCTGGAAAATGCCGTGTGGGACGCCGAGGCACAGGCCCGCGACATCCCTCTCTGGAAGCTGCTGGGCGGCACGCGCCGCGAGATAGCCAGCGGCGTTTCCATCGGCATTCAGGATTCCCACGAGCAGCTGCTGGAGAAGATCGAGACTGAGCTGGCGGCCGGCTATCAGCGCATCAAGGTGAAGGTGAAGCCCGGCTGGGACGTCGATGTGCTGGAGAAAATCCGCGCGCGCTGGCCCGCCATCGTGCTGAGCTGCGATGCCAACTCTGCCTACACGTTCGCCGATACCGGCCATCTGCGCACGTTTGACCGCTTCAACTTGCTGATGATCGAGCAGCCACTGTGGAGCGATGATTTCTACTTTCACGCCAGGCTGCAGAAGCAGCTGCAAACCGCGCTGTGTCTCGACGAGGCCATTCGTACCGCGCGCGATGCCGAGGCAGCAATCGAGCTGGGCGCCTGCCGCATCCTCAACATCAAAGTAGGGCGGGTCGGCGGCTTCTCCGAAGCCCGGGCGGTGCACGACGTCGCGCAACGCGCGTCAATTCCGGTGTGGTGCGGCGGCATGCTGGAGTCAGGAATCGGGCGCTCCCACAATGTGGCACTCTCGACTCTGCCCAACTTCACCCTTCCCGGAGATGTCTCGGCCTCAAAGCGATATTGGAAGGAGGACATCATCGAGCCAGAGGTTGAGGTCTCGCCGCAAGGCACGATTGCCGTCGGGGACCGGCCTGGACGAGGATATGAGCTGCGCCCGGAGTTAATTCACAAACTGACGGTACGACAGCAAACGCTCAAGTGTTCGTAAAGGGTTGCCTTACGTATCGCGAATGCGCCCAATCAAACATCCCCCTGAAAGCTTCCGCTGAGGCATCTTCCCGAGTTCCCGCGGCTTCCAACTTGCAACTCGCCAAATGCGCGAGCGAATGTCTCTGAAGGAGTCGAATTCCGAATGCTGATTATCCTGTTGGTTATCCTGTTAGTCCTTTCCATCGGTAGCTTTCCTGCATGGCCACACAGCCGCGGCTGGGGCTATTACCCTTCTGGCGGCCTCGGACTGGTTGTCCTCATCCTGGTAGTGTTATTGTTGCTGGGACGTATCTAGGACACGACTCCCAGCTCCATGTCGATCGCAGTCACCCGCCATCCTGCGGCCCGGCTTTGTGTTCTGCTGCTGATTTTTTTGCTGGCGCTTGCGCCGGTTTGTCCGGCCTACTCAGTGCTGACCCACGAAGAGATTGTGGATCTGCTCTGGCAGCAGCAGATTGTGCCGCTGCTGAAGGCGCGCTTCCCCAACGCCACCGATCAGGACCTGCAGAAAGCCCACGCCTATGCTTACGGCGGCAGCGTCATCCAGGACATCGGATACTACCCGTTCGGCAACGAGCTGTTCAGCGACCTGGCGCACTACGTGCGCAGCGGCGATTTCGTCCAGGCGCTGATACGCGACTCGCAAGACCTGAACGAATATGCCTTCGCCCTGGGGGCGCTGGCGCACTACTGCTCCGA
>Ga0070741_10006693_pt1 | contig 24532 bp, 26 predicted proteins | sample Coa_R1_4_FD_66440 | JGI IMG/M metagenome (GOLD analysis project Ga0070741, IMG submission 66440) | Surface soil microbial communities from Centralia Pennsylvania, which are recovering from an underground coalmine fire - Coalmine... | ecosystem: Environmental > Terrestrial > Soil > Unclassified ... | reverse complement strand
TCCTTCGGGGAACGACCGGCGGTGTCGACGAGCAGCGTCTGCTTCGAGCTGAGTGTAGCCGTGAGTTCGTCGGCCGTCCGCACGACGCGGAACGGCGTGCCGATGATGTCGGCGTACGCACGGAGCTGCTCGACGGCGCCGGCCCGGAATCCATCGGCCGCGACCATGCCCAGCAGCCGCCCGTGGCGCGCGCGCTCGCGCGCCGCAATCTTCGCGATCGTCGTCGTCTTGCCGACGCCGGGCGGGCCGACGAATACCTCGACGCGTGCGAACGGTTCGTCGCCGGCGACCAGCGGCGTCAACTGCGCGGCGACGGCACGGCGCAAGCCTCGCGTCGACGTCGCCCGGCACTCGTCGTCTGGGATCGAAGCGGCGACCGCATCGGCCACCGGGCGGTCGAGACCGCAAGCAATCAGACGCGCGACGATCTCTTCCCGCAGCGGATCGATGTCGGTGGACCGACGATCGAGGACGATCGGTCGGACGGGCAGGGCCGGCCGTTCGACACGATCGACTGCCGCCGTAATCTGGACTTCGCGCTTGCCCAGCCAACCGCGCCACCCCGCCGCCGCCACCATCTCGGTCGACAGGACGAGGGCCTCGGCGCCAAGTTCGGCGTGCGCGGCCCGTAAGGCCTCGCGAACGCTCGTGTTGCGGTATTGCTTCATGAACATCGGTCAGTCCAGCGTCGCAATCGCCGCGACTTGCACCTGCGGCGGAATCTCGTTGTGTGACAGGACGCCGAGGTGTGGCAGCACCCGCGACAACAAGCGCCAGAGGTGAGGTCTCAGCGTCGGTGAGCACAACAGCACGGGCTGTGCCACGGCGCTGCCGAAGACCTCGGCGATCCGGCTGGCAAGACGCTGGGCCTGGGTCGGTTCCATCGCGAGCACCGCCCCCTGTTCGGTTCGAACCAGCGACGACAACAGCTTCTCTTCGAGCGCGGGCGCCATCGCAATCGCCGACACCTCGCCGCGATCGTTCTGATACGGGCGGCAGATCGCACGGCCAAGCGCCACCCGCACGACCTCGACGACGGCGTCGGCATCTTTGGCTGCGGGCGCCGCATCGGCGATGGCCTCGAGGATCGTCGTGAGATCGCGAATCGAGACGCGTTCGCGCAGCAGTTGCCGCAACACGCGCTGCACGTCGCCAATCGACGCCGCCTTCGGGACCAGTTCTTCGACGAGCTTCGGCGACGATTGCGCCACGCGGTCGACGAGTTCTTTCGTCTGCTGCCGCGTCAGGAGATCCGGCAGAAAGCTGCGAATCGTCTCGGAGAGATGCGTCGACAGCGCCGTCGGCGCATCGACGACGGTGTAGCCGGCCACGGTCGCCTTCTCGCGCGCCTCGGCGCCGATCCACACCGCCGGCAAACCAAACGCCGGCTCGCGCGTCGGCGTCCCGTCGATGGGGTTCGACGCGGTGCCAGGATTGATGGCGAGGAAGCGATCGGCGAACAGCTCGCCGCGGGCGACCTCGACGCCTTTGACGAGAATCGAGTACGCGCGCGGCGCCAGTTGCAGATTGTCGGCGACGTGCACCGGCGGCACGACGACGCCGGTTTCGCTGGCGATTTGACGGCGGATCGCGCGCACGCGGCTCAGGAGCGTACCGCCCTGTTTTTCGTCGACGAGCGACACGAGCGCGTACCCGACCTCGACGCTCAGCGGATCGACGGCGGCTACACCGTCGAGCGGATCGCTCGGCTTTTCGGCAGTGGCCTCGTCGCCGTCGGGCGTCGGGATCGGCTGCTCCGACTCGCGGTTCGCATAGGCGGCGGCGCCCAGGAGGATCGCGACCGAGATGAACGCGGTCTTCGGCAGGCCCGGAATCATCGCGAGCAGGATCAGCACGCCCGACGCGACGGCCAACGGCCGCGCGCGCGCCAACAACTGCACCGCCACGTCTTCGCCGAGGTTCGATTCCGCGGCGGCGCGCGTCGTGATGAGGCCGCCCGACATCGACACGAGCAACGCCGGAATCGCGGTGACGAGACCTTCACCAATTGTCAGGATGGTGTAGGTCTGCGCCGCGGTGCCGATGTCGAGTCCGTGCTGAAAGACGCCGATGATGAGGCCCGCGACGATATTGACCCCGGTGATCAACACGGCAGCGAGCGCATCGCGCTGCGTGAACCGGATCGCGCCGTCCATCGACCCGTAGAAGTCGGCTTCGCGACGAACCCGATCGCGACGCGTGCGCGCTTCACGGTCGTCGATGATGCCGGCGTTCAGATCGGCGTCGATCGACATCTGGCGTCCTGGCATCGCATCCAACGTGAACCGCGCGGTCACTTCCGAGATGCGGACCGCGCCGTGGTTGATCACGAGGAACTGGATCGCGATCAACACGAGGAACACGACGATGCCGACAACGAAGTTGCCGCCGACGACGAACTGGCCGAACGACATGATGACGTGACCGGCGGCCTCAATGCCGTCCTGGCCATGCATCAGGATCAGCCGCGTCGACGCGACGTTGAGCGACAGCCGCACCAATGTCAGCAACAGCAGCAGGGACGGGAACACGTTGAACTCGACCGGCTGCCTGACGTAGATGACCGTCAGCAGCAGGACCACCGACAACCCGATGTCGATCGATAACAGCAGATCGAGCACGAGCGGAGGCAGCGGCACGATCATCAGCAGGACGACCGCCATCACGGCGGCCGGCGCCAGCAACTGAGTGCCGCGGCGAGGAACGGGACGAGTGGAGGGTGCAGCCATAATCGGTTAGAGCATCAACTGCTTGATGCGAACGAGGTACGCGAGCACTTCCGCCACGGCGCCGAACAGCGCCGACGGGATGACGTCGCCGACGTCGGCACCCTTGTAGAGCGCCTGCGCGAGCGACACGTTTTCGACGAGCGGCACGCCGGCGTCGCGCGCGACTTTCTTGATCCGCGCCGCCATGTGATCCGCGCCCTTCGCAACGACGACCGGCGCGGCGGTCTTGCCGCGGTGGTACTCCAGCGCGACGGCGAAGTGGGTCGGGTTGGTGACGACGACGGTCGCCTGCTTGACGGCGCGCAGCATCCGCCGCCGCGACATGTCGCGCTGGATTTTCCGGACGCGCGCTTTGACTTCGGGACTGCCGTCGCTCGATTTCGATTCGTCGCGGACTTCCTGCTTCGTCATCTTCAACGACGTGTAGTGCCGCCAGCGCTGGACGGCGTAGTCGCCGCCCGCCAGCGCGAACAGGACGAACCCGCAGCGCCACATCATCCGCATCAGGCGCTCCCAGCCGGCTGCGGCGGCGTCGGCGGGCGTCATGGCCGCGAGCGTCGGCGCGGTGGCAATCAGATCGCGGACGATGTCGGTCGCAATCCACGTCATGAACGTGGCCATCAGGATCGTTTTCAGGAGGTCGATGCCCGATTGCGACGGCTTCAGGCGTTGGATTCCCTGGGCCGGACTGAGGCGCTCCCACTTCCACGTCAGCCCGTCGGCCGACGTGACCCAGCCCGACTGCATCACGTTGCCGGCAAGCCCGATCACCGCGCCGATGAGCAGCAGCGGCCCCACGATCAGCGTCAACGCGCCGCCGGTCGACATCATCACCAGACCCACATCGTCTGGCGTCAGCGCGGCGTGAGCGCGATCGGCGACCGACGACAGGCCGCCGATCATGTTGCGGCCCAGACGCTCGGCCATGTCCGGACCGAAACGCGTGAGCGCCACGGTCACCGCCAGCGTCGCCAGCGCGACGACGAGATCGCGGCTGCGCGGGATCTGGCCTTTCTCCCGCGCGTCGCGCATTTTTTTCTGGGAGGGTTTTTCTGTTTTTTCGCTGCTGGATTCGGCCACGGCGCGACTCCGGCGCTACCTGAACGCCCGCGCGGCATGAATGCCGGTCGCGAGCGCGCGTTCGACGAAGCGGCCGATGAGCTCCGGCGCAATCGGAATGACCGCGGCGATCACGATCAGGCCGACGACGATGCGCACCGGCATGCCGACGATCAGCAGGTTCAGCGACGGCGCCGCACGCGAGATGAGCCCCATCGCAAATTCGATGACGAGCAGCACGACGATGATCGGCATCGCCAGCCGAATGCCGACGATGAACACGATGCCGAGCATTTCGACGACCGCCTTGGCGAGCGATGCGTCGATGGCGCCACTGCCGATCGGGAGTGCGAGGTACGAGCCCACGAGCGCGCGCATGATGGCGTGGTGGCCGTTCGTCGCGAACAACGTCAGCAAGGCGATGTTGCCGTAGAGCGCCGCGAGCAGGTTGTTGCGAACGCCGCTGGCGGGATCGACGATCGCGCCGTACGAGAAGCCGATTTGAAATCCGGTGACGTGGCCGGCGAATTCGGCGCCGGCGACGAGCGCGCGCATCGACAGACCGATCGCGAGGCCAATCGCCAGCTCGCGCAGCACGGCGAGCACGAGGCCGACCAGCGGCATCGAGGCCGGCACGTTGACGACCGAAACGAGCACGAATGCCAGCATGACCGTCAGGCCAATGCGCAGCGGCACCGGAGCGTACACGCCCCCCATGCTCGGCGCCGAGATGACCACCATGCCGGGCCGCGCCAGCAACAGCGCAAATCGGACCATGGGCACGAACGTCATCGCACCAGTTCCGGCAGCCGCCGAATCAGGGCGGACGAGAATCCAATGACGATGCGGAGCATCCAGGGAAAGGTGAAGGCGAACACGATGAAGATCGCCGCGGCGCGCGGGATGAACGCGAGCACGTTGTCCTGAATCGACGTGACCGTCTGGAAGATGCTGACGAGGATTCCGGCGAGCAGCCCGGCCAGCAACATCGGCAATACGACGACCACCGCTGTTTCGATGGCTTGCCGCACGACAGCGACGACCAGTGCTTCAGGCATGACGTCCTACGCAAAGCTGCGGACGAGCGATCCCACGAGCAGATTCCAGCCGTCGATCATGACGAACAACAGAATCTTGAACGGCAGCGAGATCATCGCCGGCGGCAACTGCAACATGCCCATCGAGAGGAGCGTCGTCGAGACGACGAGGTCGATGAGCAGAAAGGGCACGAAGAGAAAGAAGCCCATTTGAAATCCGGTTTTCAACTCGGAGATCGCGTAGGCGGGAATGACCACGCGCATCGGCAGGTCGGCCGCGGTCTTCGGACGCGGCACGCGGCCGAGTTCGACGAACAGCGCCAGATCCTGCTGCCGCGTCTGCTTCAGCATGAAGTCGCGCAACGGCGGCGCGCCGCGGTCGAGCGCTTCGCCCACCGTGATCTGCCCCTCGAGCGCCGGCTGCACCGCAGCGTCGTTGATGCGCGTCGCGACGGGCGCCATGATGAACGCGGTGAGAAAGAGCGTCAGGCCGATGAGCATCTGGCTCGACGGCACCTCGCCGGTGCCGAGCGCCTGCCTCAAGAAATGAAACACGATGGCGATTCTCGTGAAGGAGGTCATGATCACGAGCGCCGCCGGCAAAAAGGTGATGAGGGTGAGGACGATGACGATCTGCAGCGGCGCCGAGATGCTGCCGATGCCGTCCACCTTCACGTCGAGCGTATTGGGCGCGGCGGCGTAAACAATCGCCGGCATCGCGCAGAACGCAATGGCGATCAGCACGATCGTCAGAAGCCGGCGGTTCACGACCGTCCTCCCGACTGCGTCGCAGCATCGAACGTCCGCTCGAACGACGGCGTTCCGCCACCGAGCTCGGTGACGAAGGACACCTGCGACGGCGTCAGGCCGAGCAGCAGGCGGCGGCCTTCGACAGACACGATGACGAGCGATCGCCGTTCGCCGAGCGGCGCCGCCGTTTCGACGAGGATGCCGCCCCGTCCGCGGCGCGCCGGCGCCGCACGCCGCAACGCCCACGCGATCGCCGCGAGCGCGGCGACGACGACCACCGACACCATCAACGCGCGTCCGGAGAACGGCATCGGGTCGCCGGTCAGCGAGATCTGCTGTTCGGCGAGCGCCAGCAGCATCATGAGACCTCGACGCCAACGGGCGGTGTCATCCGGCTCACGCGAAGCGCCGTGCTCTCGTCGACGATGACGATTTCGCCGCTCGCGATCGTGACGCCGTGAATCGTGACGAGCAGATCCGATCCGGCCGACTGCTTGAGCGGCACGAGGCTGTGCCACTCGAGCCGGAGGCAGTCGCGAATCGACATGACGCCGCTGCCGAGAATCACATCGACGGGACAACGCACGTCGAGCATCGGGTTCAACGCCACGTCGGCCGCGTGCAGATCGATCGGACTAGTACTGGATGACGAAGTCGGTAAAGAGGACATCGATGACCTTGGATGCGCCGACATGCGCCGTCGCGCGCTCGACGATGAGTTTCTTCAGTTCGGTTTTGCCCGCGGGCGTGGCGACGACCGACGATGCCTGCGTGGCGAGCACGTCGAGAATCGCCGCCCGCACCTGCGCCATCTGCACGGGCGCCTTGAGCATGTGCTCCGCCGTTTCAGCGTCGGCGACGACGAGTTGGACCGATGCACGCAGGAAATGCGACGTCCCGGGATCCGCGAGGTTGACGACGAACGGTTCGAATGTCACGACGGCGCGCTCGGGCGGCTTCTCGGCCGCCTCTTGCCCGCCGTGACGCGGCCAGAACAACGCGGCCGCCGCGGCGCCGCCGCCCAGAAGAATGACGGCCACCACGATCACCAGGATCTTCTTCACGATTGGAGCACGCCCCAGATGAACTCGCCCGGTGCGGTCGGGTCGTACTCACCGCGATGCAGCCCGTGTCCGACCGGCGCCGTATGCACGTATTCGTCGCCGTACACGAGCGTCTCGGTGTCGAGCGCGCGGAACAGCGGCTTGCCGTCGGTCCACATCGGGTTGCCGAACAGTTTCTGCAGATCGGCCGCCGCCTGCTCCGCAAAGTTGTGCTGATCGAATGCCGGATCGTTGGCGAGCGTGGCGAGCTCGTTGTACACGGCGTATTTGGGCGTGATGATCGTCGGCGTCTCGCCGATGTGGTTCTGCGGACTGAAGCCGGCCATCACCCACCGCGTGTCGACGGGCGAGAACGGCTGCGGCGTAGGCGCCGGATCGTCGGCTTGCGCGCCCATGCCGACAGGCGACGTCGGCGCCTGCGTCCCCTTCGACAACGTCGTGACCAGCGACGTCAGGAAGCTGCCGAATTCCGACGACGACAGCTGGCCGTCGTGATTGCGATCGATCTGCTTGAACAGTTGATTCGCGATCGCGGTGAAATCGGTGGTCGGCGATGAGATGGAGTTGGTGGACATCCTCGTTGTGCTCTTTTCTGCGCTACACGACGACTTCGAAGGTGGTCGTCTCGCTGTCCGGCTGCGGTCGGCGTCGCGGCTGCTCGTCCTTGCGCCGTTCCGATGGTTCCTGCTGTTCGTCGTCATGCGCCGGAGAAGCGGGGCGTTCGTCCACGATGACGAGGCGCTCGAGCCGCAATCCGTGCTCGGCGAGGCCCTGGCGCAGCACCGCTTCGTGCGATTCCATCCACTGCCGCACTTCGGGCGCGCTCGCCTGCAGCGTCGCGGTCACGTCGCCGTGCTCCACGCGGATCGCGACGGAGACTTCGCCGAGATATTGCGGCTGCAGCTTGACGTGGGCTTCGCCGGCGCCGTCGGTCCACTGCATGCGAATCGCCTGCACGATCTGCCGTGGGAGATCGTCTGGAAGCGGTTGTGACGACTCGGTCGCGGTTGTCGTGGCGGCCGGCTGCACGTCGAATCGATCGACGGTCGGGTTGGCGACGACGGTACCGGCGACGAATGCCGTTTGAAATTCGGCCGGCACGTGCGACGCCTGCGCCATCGCCTTGCTCGGGCTCGTGCTCGCGCCCGACGCACCGATGGCTGGTTGCGCAGTCAGTGGCGTCACCGTGCGGCGCTCGGCCGACAGGGGTTCCGACGCGTTGGTGTCAACGGGCACGACCGGCTTCACCGGCCCATGTGGCGCTGGCGTAATCGGGTCGGACACCGCGACAGGACGCGTCGATGATGCGTTCTCGATGCTCGGCGCACGACGGTCGGTGTTTGCCGACGCGTCGATCGGTGGCACGACCGGTGTCGCCGGATCCTTGGCGACAACAGGCGGCTCGTTCGACGATGACGCCGCAGGAGCCGATTGCGCCGCAGCGGCAGGAGCCGGCGCTGTTGTCACGCGGACTGACTGCGGCGTGCTCTGGGACATCACGACGTCGCCCGTCGACTCCGCTTTTGCGTTTGGTGGTTGAATCGATATCGGGATCGCCACCGGAGCCGGCGTCGCTGTCGCCGACGGCGCTGGTGTCGGCGTCGAGATCGACGTCGCGACCGAGAGCGGCGTCGCGTTCCCGACCGCCGGGGCCTCAGTCACATTCGGCCGGACGGATTCCGGACTCGTCGTCGGCGCCGGCAGCTTCGCGTTGACCGCGATCGCCGGTTGCGCCACGGTCGCCGACGTATCCGCCGCGCCATGCGGCGCGCACGGTGTCGGCGGTATGGCGGGCTGGTCGGGTATCGGCACGGCCGAAGCTGCAGGCGCGACCGCGTTCGAATCAGTCGTCTGTGCCGGCTCGGCCTGCGATGCGTGATGCGCCGCGGCCTTTCGGCCCGCTGTTCGTACGTCGACGCGTGCGTCGGTCGGCGCTACCACAACCGGTGTCGCCTCGTCTGCGCGATCGCCGGACGCCGCCGCTTTCTTCGTGTCGACGGCCGGAGAGGATTTGTGTACGTCGGCGCGTGCGCCGGACCGGCCGGGTTTCGTGCCGGGTCCACCGAACGCATTCGCCAAGTGATCGAGCATCGCGGCAAACGGATCGACGCCGGTCGCGGCCGGTGTCGCGGGCGCTGCCGCCGACGGCAATCCAGGCGTCGCAACCGGCGCCTGGATCGCTGCGATGAAGGATTCAACGTTCACGAAGGGCTCCGTCTACCGTTTGAGGTTGAGCGTGTCGAGATACAGCTCGTCGGCGACGGTGATGCTTTTCGAGTTCGCCTGATAACCCCGCTGCGCCAGGATCATCTGCGTGAATTCCTGCGCGATGTCGACGTTCGATTGTTCGAGCGAGCTGCCGATCAGCGACCCGCGGCCGCCATTGCCGGCGATGCCGATGTTCGCGATGCCGGCGGCTTCGCTCTCGCCGAAGCGATTCGATCCGAGCTTCACGAGACCGCCAGGGTTGTTGAAATTCGCGAGCGCGAGCTGGCCGACCGTGACCGTCTTGCCGGCGCCGAAGCTGGCGACGATCTCGCCGTCGGCGTTGATGCTCAACCCGTCGATGGTGCCCGGCGCCGATCCGTTCGCGGTGACGGAGGAGGTCTGCGACACGGCGTCGAAACCGCTCAGCGACGCCACGCCGTTCTTGTCGATCAAATCCCAGGTGATCACGGGCGACGTCGCACCGCTCTTCCAGGTGAAGGTCGGAATGGTCACGTCAGCCGCGGGCGCGAGGGCGGCAGCGCCGACGCTGACCTTGTCGAGCGCGCCGGCGGGATCGAAGGTCAACGATCCTTTCACGATCGAATTCGACGCCGCCGCAGCGGGCAGTTCTGCCGCAGGCACGGTGATGTCGTAGTCCCACGCGCCGGCAGCCGTGTTCGTATAGGTGATCGTCGCGACGTGCGAGGTGCCGAGCGAGTCGTACAACTGCACCGACGCGGTGAAGGTATCGCCGGGCTGCGCCGCCGCGCTCAGGTTCGACGCGGTGCCGAATTGCGACGTCGCAATCGGCGGACGCAGCACGCCGGGCGGCACGACGATGTCGGTCGGCTGTCCGGTCGTGACGATCGAGCCCGTGGTCGGATCGGTGGCCGTGTAGCCCTGCACGCCGACGCCGTCGGACGTCACGAGCTTGCCGTTGGCGTCGAACGAGAAATCGCCGGCACGCGTGTACGACCGCTGCGCCGGATCGCCGATGACGAAGAATCCGTTGCCCTGGATCGCGACGTTGGTCGGCACGCCCGTGTTCTCGACGCCGCCCTGGTTGAAGTTCGGCGAAATCGATCCGGTCGTCACGCCGAGACCGATTTGCATCGGGTTCGCACTCGCGCCGCCCACCGACTGGCTGACGAGATCCGAGAACTCCACCGTGCTCGCTTTGAAGGCGATGGTGTTGATGTTCGCGAGGTTGTTGCCGATGACGCTCAGCTTCTGCTGGTTGGCGTTCAAGCCGGAGAGACTGGCGGAGAAAGACATCTAAACCTTCCCTTCGTTGCTGCTCGTCGACGTCGGCGCCGCGGTGGCGCTCGCCTGAAGTGCCTGGAAGAACTGCGCCATGCCGCTCAGCGTTTGATTCATCTGCTGCAGTTGCTCGAGCGAACTGAATTGGGCGAGCTGCGCGAGAAACTCGCCGTCGGCTTGTGGCGCTGTCGGGTCCTGATGCTGCAGTTGGGTCGTGAGCAGGTTGAGGAAGGCGTCACGACCGAGCGGGTCGTTGGCCTTGCTGGTGGTCGTCGTCGACGCGGGGCTGCCCGTCGTCGTCGTGCTGTCGATGATCACGTGACTGTTCTCCGTCTTCGGCCAGCCGTGCGATGTATCGCAATCCGGCGAGGTCATTCATGTCTCGCACATCCTGCCGCGCCGCTTCGACCTGGTACTTGCGCCACGATCGATCGCGGAGGCGTTCCAGTGTTCGGCGTTTTCGATGTGCGTCGCGGAGTATCGCGGTCTCGCGCGCGACCAACGCGCCGGCTTTGGCGACGTTGAGGCGTTGAACTTCGACCTCCGACTGCCGATTGACAATCCAACTTCGGTGCCACCCGATGAGATATGCCGGTGTGCCCGCGGACTGCGCCGCGGAGAGCGCGCCTTTCGCGTCGCTCTCGGCGTCCATCGCGGCGCGAAGCCCGGAATGGGCGGTTTGCAGCGCAGATTCCGCACGCTGCAGCGCGATTCGCGCCTGGTCCTCCTGTTTTCGTCTGATTTCGAGGGCGGCCGCGGCACGGAAGCGGAAGGGCCGCATCTGCTTAGAGCGTCATCAGCGAGCTCAGAGCGTCGGCGAACCCGCAACAGGTGTCGGCGGACTGACGCAGGAAGGCATCAATGGCGTCGCGTCGCGCGAGCGCGGCGTCGATCCGCGGATTCGACCCGGCGACATACGCGCCGACGCTCAGCAGGTCTTCGCTGTCGCGCAACGTGCCGATCCACTCGCGGACCTGGCCCGCTTTCGTTCGATGCGCTTCGTCGGTGACGTCGGGCATCGTCCGGCTGATGCTATGCAACACGTCGATCGCCGGATAGTGATTGCGTCCGGCGAGGTCGCGTGACAGCACCACGTGTCCGTCCAGGATGCCGCGCACGGCGTCCGAGATTGGCTCGTTCGTGTCATCCCCTTCGACGAGAACCGAATACACCGCCGTGATGCTGCCGCGTCCCTGCAAGTTGCCCGCGCGCTCGAGAAGCGCCGGCAGGCTCGCAAACACCGAGGGCGGATACCCTTTCGCGGTCGGCGGCTCGCCGGCGGCGAGACCGACTTCGCGCTGCGCCATCGCAAAGCGCGTCACCGAATCCATCATCAACAGGACGTTCTTCCCTGCCTCGCGGAAGTACTCCGCAATCGCCGTCGCGGTGTAGGCCGCGCGGATCCGCAGCAGCGCCGGGCTGTCGGACGTCGAGACGACGACCACCGATCGCTCGAGGCCGGCCGGTCCGAGATCGTGATCGAGAAACGCGCGCAGCTCGCGGCCGCGCTCGCCGACGAGCCCAAGGACGACGACGTCCGCCTCGGTTCCACGCGCCATCATCCCGAGCAGCGTGCTCTTGCCGACGCCGCTGCCGCCAAACAGACCGAGGCGCTGACCGCGACCGCACGTCAGCATGGCGTCGATGGCGCGCACGCCGACGCTGACCGGCGTCGAAATCGGTTCGCGGTCGAGCGGGTTCAGCGCCGGCGGCCGCAACGAAGCGAGATGCGGCGTATGAACTGGTCCGAGTCCGTCGATCGGCCGTCCGAGCGCGTCGACGACGCGGCCGAGCAGCGCCTCGCCGACGGGAACCGCGAGATCCGCGCCGCGCGAGATGATGCGATCGCCGGGCCGAATGCCCGCCGTGTCGCCGAGCGGAACCGTCAGCAGCCGGCCGTCGCGGAATCCGACGACCTCGACCGGCAGCAATTGGCCGCTTCCGAGACGCAGTTCGCACACTTCGCCGACGCGCGCGCGGGGACCGATCGATTCGACGACGAGGCCGACGACGCGAACGACTTCGCCCGCGATCGGCGCCGACTGAATACGATCGACACGCGTGATGTATTGATCGAGCGACAGCGTCGGCACCGCGGTCGCCATCAGGCTACGTCGTCCAACGACGCGAGCGGCGCGGGCAACGAACGCGGAGTGCCTGCCGGCAGCAGCGCCGCGGCAATTTCATCCAGCTGCGTGTCGACGCTCGCGTCGACGACGCCGAAGTCCGATTCGACGATGCAGCCGCCGCGCGTCACGTGCGGATCGGCGACGAACCGCACGCTGTCATCGGCGGCGGCCCGAGCGGCGCCGACGGCCGCAAAGTCCTCGGGGTTCAACCGCACGGTGGCCGCGGAGCAGCCGCCAAGGCGATCCATCGCGACGCGGGCCATCGCGACCAGCAGTTCGCGGTCGAGTGAAATTTCGCGGTGGATGATGCGAGAGGCAATCGCGACCGACAGCTCGACGAGCTGCCGCTCGGTCTTGCGGATCATCTCGACGCGCAGCGTTTCGAGCTCCTGCAGCGTCGCCGACAGGCGGCGCAGCATCGCTTCCCCGCGCGTGGCTGCGGCTTCGGCGCCGGCGCGCTCGCCGGCCGCATAGCCGCGCGTGAACCCATCGCGCTCGACGTCCGCGGTCGAAGGCTTCGGCGGCGGTGGCGGCGCGGCCACCGGTGGCGCGTCGACGGCCTCTGGCGACCCGACATCGCCCGCCATCAGCGTCATCGGCGTGCCCCAGTCGAACGACTCGGTCGAGCACGATTCGAGGCGGCGCGCGGACGTGCGACCGTCAGACCACATACGGTTCACCCGCACCGGCGCCGGTGGTGATCATGCCTTCTTCTTCGAGCTTGCGGACGATCGCGACGATCTCGTGCTGCGCCTTCTCCACTTCGCGCAAGCGAACCGCGCCCATCATTTCCATTTCTTCCTTCACCAGCTCGCCCGCGCGCTTCGACATGTTCTGGAAGAACCGATTGCGGATCTCTTCGCTGGCGCCCTTCAGCGCGATCGTCAGCGCCTTCTTGTCGGCGCGGTTGACGATCTCGCGCACGCCTCCGTCCTCGATGCCCTTGATGTCGTCGAAGACGAACATCAGGTTGCGGATCGAGACGGCCATGTCCGGCGCCTGCCCTTCAATTTTCTCGAGCGCCGCCTGGCTCATGCTGCGATCGAGACGGTTGAAGAGCTCCGCCACCGCGCGGACGCCGCCGCGCTGCTCGCGCATCGGACCGCCAAGGTTCTTGAGGCGCGCGTCGATCACGCCGGAAATGCGGCTGATCACTTCGGGCGAGATGTCTTCGATGCTGGCCATGCGCAGCAGGACGTCGGCGCGCATGTCGTCGGGCAGCTGCTCGATCAACTGCGCGGCGCTTCCCGAATTGAGGTGCGCGAGGATCAACGCAATCGTCTGCGGGTGTTCGCCGAGGATGAATTTCGACAGCTGCTGAGGGTTGGCTTTCTCGAGCGTCGTGAACCCTTCCGAGGTCTGAAACGATTTGACGACGCGGTCGAGAATCCGGCGCGAGTTGTCCGGTCCGAGCGTCTTGTTGAGCAGCCGGCGCGCGTGATCGACGCCGCCGCTGGTGACGTACTCGGCGGCCACGGTCATCTCGTGGAATTCGCCGAGCACGAGCTCGCCGGTATCGGGCGGCACGGTGCCGAGAATCGCCACCTCGCGAATCAGCCGCTCGATCTCCTCTTCCTGCAGGTACTTGAACACGCGGGATGACGCGTCTTCGCCGAGCGCCATCAGCACGATGGCCGCCTTGCGCGCGCCGCTCAGCCGCGTGGCATCCACGTCAACGATCCTCGTCGGTCAGCCAGCTGCGCACGAGGCGTGCGACATGCTCCGGTTCCTGCTCCGCGACCTTGACGAGCTTCTTCGTCAGCACAGGCAGACGGCGGTTGTCGCCGACCTTCGCGGCGACATCGGCGTCGATCTCGGCCTCGATTTCCCCTTCGAGATCGGCGACGGTCCTCGGCGACATGCCGCGTGCGCCCACCGGCGCGAGCGCAGTCGTGGGCCCTTCGAGCGTCTTCTTGACGATCGGCCGGACGACGGTCGAGAACGCCAGCCACGCGAGCATCACGACGCCGATCATGCGGCCGAGATCGAACAGGCCACCCGCGCCAAGGCGCGTCAACTGCGGCGCGTTGCGTTGGAACCACGACCCGGTCGGCGCCGTCTCCGGCTCGACGATGTCGTCGAACGCGATGTTTTCGACCGTCACCTGATCGCCGCGGTCCGTGTCGAGGCCGACCGCCGACGAGACGAGATGCTGGATGCGCTGTAGGTCGTTTGCCTGCCGCGGCTTGTTGGACACCTGCATCTGGCCCGTTTTCGGATCTTTCGTCGACAGCCGTTCGTCGTCCAGGATGACGGCCACCGACAGGTGCGCAATCTGGCCGCGCGGGATGACGCGGTGTCGCGTCAGCTTGCTGACTTCGTAGGTCGCACTCTCGGTCGACCGGCTCGACGACTGCGGCGTCGTGACCGGTGCCGGAGGCGCCGCGGTCGTCGTGTTGGGCGGCGCGTTCGCGCGCGCGCCGGCGATTCCTTGCGCCGAGGCGGTCGATCCGGAGTCGCTCGACGATTGCTTCGCCCGCAATACGGTCGTCGGGTCCCAGCGCTCTTCGGTCTGCTCTTCCGACTCCGCGGTGAGGCGCGCCGAAACGTTGACGCGCACGCGGCCGGCGCCGACCACCGGCTCGAGCAGCGACACGACTTTCGTCGAGAGATCATGCTCGAGACGACGCTGCCGATCCAGCTGCACGCCGGTTCCCGGGTCCTCGTCGGTATCGGGCTGACGCGACAGCGGACGGCCGAACGTGTCGACGATGACGACCGATTCGGGCCGCAGTGACTCGACGCTCGCGGCGACGAGGCTGCTGATGCCGGCGACGGTCGCGGGCGCGAGCGGTTTGTTGTTGCGCAGCTTCAACACGACCGACGCTTTCGCCGGCTGGCTGTCGCCGACCATCAACGAGTCTTTCGCCATCGCGATGTGAACGCGCGCACTGGCGACTTCGCCGATGGTCGTGATCGTCCGCGCGAGCTCGCCCTCGAGCGCGCGGCGGTAGTTGACGTGTTCGAGAAACTCGGTCGTGCCGAACGCGGTGCGGTCGAAGATCTCGAAGCCGATCCGGCCCGTCGACGGCATGCCTTGCGACGCAAACGCGATCCGCAGCTCGTCGGCGCGATCCGACGGCACACGAATCGATCGGCCGCCCTCATCGAGCACGTACGACACTTTCTCGGCCTTCAGCTTCGACACGACCGACGAGGCTGATTCCGAGTCCATGTCCGAGAACAACAGGGTGTAGGTCGGAACGTTGATCCAGTACGCGGAACCGGCCACGATCCCGACGACCGCGACGAAGACGAGGCCGAGGGTGACGAGCTGACGCGGCGTCAGCGTCGAGCCGAGGCGCTTCAGGTGCGCCAGGATCTGTTCGGGGTTCACGTCAGATAGGCATGCGCATCACGTCTTGATACGCCTGCACGAGTTTGTTGCGCATTTGAACGGTGAGCTGCAGCGTTTGTTCGGCGCGTTGCAGCGCGATCATCGCGGTATGGACGTCGCCGGTGCCGGTCAACATGTCGGCGACGGCGTTGTTCGCCGCGCTGTCCGTGTTGTCGACCGCTTCGAGCAGCTTGTGGAGCGACTCGCCGAAACCGGGCGTCGCGCCGGTCGACGAGGTGGCCGTCGCCGCCGGAGCGACCGACCCGACCACCTTCGCGACAGGAAATCCGAGAGCATCAATCGGCATGGTGACTACCGTCCGAGATCCAGCGACTTCTGGATCGTGTCTTTAATCAAGCCGATGGCGGTGAGGTTCGCTTGATAGGCGCGCGCCGCACCCAGCATGTCGACCATTTCTTCCGGCACATCGACGTTCGGCATCGCGACGAAGCCTTCGGCGTCGGCGTCGGGATGCGACGGCTCGTACCGTCGGCGGAACGCGCTCTGGTCTTCGACCACCGCTTTGACCTGCACGCCGATGGCGCCGTCAGCACGTCCGAGCGCGGCATCGAAGGTCTCGATCGGCTGCGCGCCGAGAACGACGTCACGGCGGCGATACGGCAGACCGTCGGGACCGTGGGTCGATTCGGAGTTCGCCACGTTGGAGACCGCGACTTCGAGACGCGCGCGCTGCGCGTCAAGGGCGCTGGCGCTCGCGGCGATGGCATTGGACAGGGGCATGACTAGCGACCCTCGTTGATGGCGTAGCGCACCAGGCGGAACTTCGCCGTGAGCGCGGTTTGTGCAGCGCTGAAATCGGACACCGCGCGGTTCATGGCCAGCAGTTCACGATCGAGCTGCACGGTGTTGCCGTCGCGACGAGCCGCGAGGCCGGGAGCTTCTTCAACGATCGCAGACGATTGGCCGGGTGTGGCGAGCTGCTCGTCGAGCGCCTCGGAGAAGCGGACTTCCTTGGCCCGATATCCCGGCGTGTCGACGTTCGCGAGATTCCCGGCGGCGACCGTTTCGCGCGCGACGGCGCGCGTCATCTGTCGTCCGAGCGCCGAAACGATCGCGGAATCTGGAATGGTGTTCACGGTGTGGCTCCGCGATCCCACTCAGCAAGATAGGTGCCCTGACGCCGAATCGGCGCATGTAGAGAGGAGTCGCACACCGCGCCGGTCCGACTCGCGTCGGCGCACCGACACGGTCGGTCGGCGCTGCGTCTACTGCCGGCGCACGCCGAGCAGCGCCTCGATCCGCGCGACGGTCTGCTCGAGGAGGCTCAGTCGCATCTCGATGTCGCTCGACCCCAGCCCGCGCGGCGCAGGACGAAGTCGACGATTCTCTTCCTCCAGTCTCGCGTGCCCGTAGATCCGATTCAGCACGACGTCGAGCTGACCGAGCGAAAACGGTTTGGTCAAATAGTCATAAGCGCCCACCCGCACAGCGTTGATCGCCGAATCGAGCGAGGCGTAGCCGGTGACGATGACGACGTAACACGAGGCATTTAACTGGCGCGCCGCCTGGAGGACGGCAAACCCGTCGGCTTCGGGCAGATTCAAGTCCGTCACGACGAGCCCGTACCGCCCACAAGCCCTCTGAATCATGTCGATTGCGGAACGGCCGTCCTGGGCGACGGAAACCCGGAACCCCAGCGACTCGAAGTACTCGCCAAGCAGTTCGCGCGCACCTATTTCGTCGTCAACCACGAGAACGTCGAGGGTTAGAGCGAGCTCATGTACTGGCATTGTGGTTGCTACTGTCGCATCCCGTCGCACCAATTAAATCGGCAATCACATGAAATCCTTGAATTCACGGATCGGCCGATCGGAGTTTTCTCCCATGCGCGGTATTTTCCGCGGCGTGGTCATACAAGACGGCGGACTCGGATGCGGACTGCAGCCCAACCTACAGTGCTTCTCGTGGAAGACGACTCGGAACTCCGCCAGCTCGTGGCGGAATCGCTCGAATCGCAGAATTTCGCGGTTGCGCAGGCAATGGATGCGACCGACGCCGTGGCGCGGCTCGACGGGTTCGCCTACGACGCCTTGATCGTCGACCTCGCGTTGCCTGACGGCAACGGCATGGACGTGCTCGACGCCGCGCACGTCCGCTACCCCCACATCCGGTCGATCGTCATGACCGGATGCGGCGGCGTCCCCGAAGCCGTCAGCGCGATCAAGCGCGGCGCGATCGACTTCTTCATGAAACCGTTCCAGCTGCGCGACCTTGGACGCCGGCTGCACGAATCGCTGGGCAAGCACGTCGACATCGAACCCGCGGAGCCGACACGTCCCTTCCGCTTCGACAACGTCATCGGCACGAGCGCCGCGATGCGCCAGGTGCTCGATCGGCTGCAGTTGATTTCGCCGATGAACAGCACGGTGCTCCTCCACGGCGAGACGGGCACCGGCAAAGAGCTGATGGCGCGGACCATCCACGAGAACAGCGCGCGCCGCGATCATCCGTTCGTCGCCTTCAATTCCGCCGCGATCCCAGACGGACTGGCGGAAGCGGAGCTGTTTGGTCACGTGAAGGGCGCATTTACAGGCGCGATCTCGAGCCGGGTCGGGCGTTTCGAAACGGCGCATCGCGGGACGCTGTTCATCGACGAAGTCGCGTCGATGCCGATGACGCTGCAAAGCAAGCTGCTGCGTGCGCTGCAGGAACGCGAGTGCGAACGTGTCGGCGATTCGAAGCCGGTCAAGTTCGACGTGCGCGTGATCGCGGCGACCAACGTCGATCTGAGAAAGATGGTCCGGGAAGGCACCTTCCGCGAAGACCTCTTCTACCGTCTGAACGTCGTCCCCGTGATGCTGCCGCCGCTGCGCGCACGCCGCGAGGACATTCCGCTGCTGGCGCAGCACTTCGTGGATAAGTCGTGCCGGCAGAACGGGCTCACCCGTCGGACGATCCCGCAGCCGGTCATGCGCGCGCTGATGAATTTCGCGTGGCCAGGCAATATTCGTGAACTGGAAAACGCCGTGGAGCACGCGGTCGCGTTGAGCGGTCGCGAGGAAGCGCTCGGCATCGCGATGCTGCCGTACGAGCTGACGCATCCGGAGGCGAACAACGTCATGCCGTCGGTGACGATCCCGGACGAAGGGATCAACTTCACCTCCGTCGTGTCGCAGCTCGAACGTGAACTGATTCTGCGATCGCTCGAAAAGACGGGCGGCAACAAGCGGCGTGCCGCGCGGCTCTTGAACCTCAGTCGGACGACGCTGATCGACAAACTCCAGCGGCTCGGTTCGTCCACGGAAGCCACGCAGGACGCGCTCGACCTCGACCTCGAGCCGCCGACGGAATGCTAGTTCCGCTCGGACGGCGGAGCGGGCAGCGTCAGGGTGACCGCCGTCACGCCGGCCCGCTCGTCGACGTCGAGCGCGCCGCCCTGCTCGAGCGCCAGCCATCGCGACACGCGCAGGCCGATCCCAAGTCGTGGCACCGAACGGGCGACCGGCACCGATTCGAGCGGCGCATCCAGCGTGACGCCTCCACCGGCGTTGTCCTCGACGGTCACGCGCGCGCACCCCTCGCCCCGCGCGATGCGGATGACGATGGCGGCGTCGACGGTGCGCGACCGCAACGCGTACTCAGCATTGATCAGCAGGTTCAGGACGATTTGCAGCGTGCGCCGCGGGTTGGCGATCGCCGCGACCGCGCCGTCGATCGGCTCGGTCCGCACCGCGATCCGCTGCCGCGTCATGACGTACTTCCGCAGGTCCAGCGCCCGGGCGACAACCGCGCCGACGTCGCAGGCTGCGGCGGCCGTCGACTCGTCGCGCGAGAATTCGAGCACGCCGGCCAGCAGCGCCGAGGCACGCTGGACGTGGTCACGGATCGTGCGCGCGCGCCGTATCGTCACCTCGGGATCGGCCGGAGACATTTCAAGCAATTCGGCGCTGCCGGCGACGATCTGGAGCAGGTTGTTGACCTCGTGGGCGACGCTCGACAACTGGGCGGCCACGGTGGCCTGCCGGTTGACGGTTTCGAGCCAGGCCGGAGGCGGCGTCGGGTGTTCGGGCACGGTATTCAACCGTAGCACGCTCCAGCCGATTACGGAGTGGACACTGTTTGTTGCCGCTGGAGCCGCCATGCGCATTCTCGTCGTCGATGATTCGAGCACGATGCGTCGCATCATCATCAACACGCTGAACAAGCTCGGTCACAAGGAATGTCACGAAGCGGGGAACGGCCGCGAAGCGGTCGAACGCCTCACGACGACCACCGTCGACATGGTGATCACCGACTGGAACATGCCCGAAATGACGGGCGTCGAGTTCATCCGGGCGCTGCGCAGCAATGACACCACCAAGCACCTGCCGGTCCTGATGGTGACCACCAACGCCTCGCAGGATGACATCGTCGAGGCGATGCGCGCCGGGGTGAACAGCTACGTCGTGAAGCCGTTCACGCCCGACACGATCAAAGAAAAAATCGAAGCCTCGATGAAGTCGTGAACAGGACCGACGCCATGGAGATACCCGAACCGTTGATCGCGACGCTCGTTGCCGCAACACAGGAAGTGTTCGAGACGATGGTCTTCAAACCGGTCGCACTGGACGCGGACGCCGACGGGCCCCGCAGCGCCGGTCCGCACATCGTCGCGACGATCGCGTTTGCCGGCTATCGCTGCGGGTTCGTGTCGTTCTGCAGCGCGATCGACACGGCGCAGGAAATCGCCGGCGCGATGCTCGGTCTGGAGCCGTCGGCGGTCAACGGCCAGGTCACCGATGCGATTGGCGAGATCGCGAACATGATCGCCGGCACGGTGCGAACGCGCATGGCCGAAGTCGAGCCGCCCTGGGCGATCAGCGTGCCAACGGTCACGATCGGCTCCGACTTCGCGACGATCTATATGGCCGATGTCGCGCGGGCCGTGCGGGTCTTCAACATGGATGGGCATTCGATCGCCGTCGAATTGATCCTGCACAAACCGCTCTAACGCCGTGGACCCCACCTGCGCCGATCTGTTCGCGCGTCATCCGCAGCCGATGTGGATGTACGACGCGGCGACGCTCGCGCTGCTGGAGGTCAACGACGCGGCGGTTGCGCAGTACGGGTACGCGCGCGACGAATTCCTCGCCTTGTCGGCCGCCGATGTGATCGCCGACGGCGTCGCGCCGACGGCGACAGTGCACCGCCTGAAATCGGGTGAGTGCATCGACGTCGACGTCACCGCACGCGAGTTGACGCGCGATGGCCGGTCGATCATCTGGATCACGGCCGTCGACGTGACGGCGAGAAAGCGCGCCGACACCGCGATGGCGGAGCGGATCGCGGTCACCGGACTGCTCGCCGACGTCGCCGTGGCGCTCAACCGTCCGCAGTCGGTCCGCAAGACGCTGCAGCGCTGCGCGGAGGCGGTCGTCGCGCACCTCGACGCGGCGGTCGTCCGGATCTGGACGATGACGGAGGACGGCGGCGCGCTCGCGCTCGAAGCGACCGCGTGCCTCAACGCCACGCCGTACGTCACGCCCACGCTGCGTCCGGTGGTCGGCACGACGGTCGGACGCATTGCGACGGCGCAGCTGCCGCTCTTCACCAACGCCGCGCGCGGCCACCAGGCGATCGAATTTCAGGACTGGCTCGACCACGAACAGATCGTCGCGTTCGCCGGCTGCCCGCTGATCGTGGAAGGACTGACGATCGGCGTGTTGACGATGTACGCCCGGCACACGCTGTCGGAACCGGTGACGTCCGGTCTCGTGTCGACCACCGCGCAAATCGCGCTCGGCCTTGCACGCCGCAAAGCGGAGATCGCGCGCCAGCTGCTCGCGGCGTTTGACGCGAACTCCGAAGACGCAATCGTCGGCGCCGAGCTGGACGGCACCATCAACAGCTGGAACGCGTCGGCGGAACGCTTCTTCGGATACACCGCCGCCGAAGCGCTGGGACGCTCCGTCGCCGATTTGATCTTTCCCGAGATGTACCGCGGCGACCTGCCGGCGTCGCTCCGACGCGTCGCGAACGGTGAAGTGCTGCAGACCGAAACGGTGCGACGCCACAAGCTCGGGGCGCTCATTCCGGTCTGGTTGACGTTGTCGGCATCGCGCAGCGTCACCGGCGAGATCGTCGGCGTGTCAGCGTTGTATCGCGACATCAGCGATCGCCGTCGCGTCGCGCAGACGCTGCACCAGACCGAAGAGCGGATGCGATTCGCGCTCGAAGCGTCGGGCATTGGTGTCTGGGAAGTGAACCTGCGCACCGGCGACACGTACTGGTCGAACACGTGCGAGCAACTGCACGGTTTGCCGGTCGGCGCGTTCGCCAAGACGTTCGAGGCCTTCGTCGCGTGCGTGTACCCCGAGGACCAACTGGCGTTCCGCGACGCGATCGCCGGGCCGGGCCGCGGGTCGGGCAACGTCGAAGTCGAGTACCGAACGATCTGGAGCGATCAATCGGTCCACCGCATCAACACCGTCGCCCATTTCGCGTGCGACGAAACCGGCATGCCGATCGGCGTCGCGGGGATTGCCGTCGACGTCACCGAGCGGCGGCGCCTCGAAGAGCAGCTGCGCCAGTCGCAGAAGATGGAGGCGATCGGCCAGCTCGCCGGCGGCGTCGCGCACGACTTCAACAACCTGCTGACCGCGATCCAAGGCTACGCGGGGATGCTCGTCGGCAGCGTCGCGACCGCCGATCGCGAGAGCGTGCACATGATCCAGCGCGCGGCAGAGCGCGCCGCGGACCTGACGCGGCAGCTCCTCGCCTTCAGCCGCAAGCAGATTCTCGAAGTCCGCGTGGTGCGCGTGGGCGACGTCGTCAACGACTTGACCCCGATGCTCAAGCGCCTCCTCGGTGAAACGATCGACCTGCGCACGCACATCGCGGATCACGGCACCGTCAAGGCCGATCCGGGACAGCTCCACCAGGTGCTGATGAACCTCGCGGTGAACGCGCGCGATGCGATGCCGTACGGCGGCTCGCTCGTGATCGAAAGCGCCGACATCGACATCGATCACGCGTTTGCGCGGCGTCACCCGTCGATGTCCGCCGGGCCGCACGTGATGATCGCCGTCACCGACACCGGCTTCGGCATGGACGCGGCGACGCAGAAACGGATCTTCGAACCGTTCTTTACGACGAAGCCCAAGGATCGCGGCACGGGACTGGGGCTCTCGACGGTCTACGGAATCGTGAAGCAAAGCGGCGGATCGATCTGGGTCCACAGCGAGCCGCAGCGCGGCGCACGATTCGAGGTCTACTTGCCGCGGACGACCGAAGCCGCCGACAGCGGCCTCGTGGCCCCAGAAGCGCCTCGGCCACTGAGCCGCGGCGTCGAACGCGTGCTGCTCGTCGAGGACGAAGAGCTGGTGCGCGAATACGTCTGGGAAGTGCTGCGGCGGCAGGGCTACAACGTCCACGGGGTCGGACATCCCGCCGACGCCATCGCGTTCGTGGCCGAGAACCAGGATCCGATCGATCTCATCCTGACCGACGTCGTCCTGCCGGACATGAGCGGGCCGGCGATGATCAGCCGTCTGCTGGAACACCGCGCGGGGTCGCGCGTGCTCTACATGTCCGGCTACGCCGACGAGGCCGTGGTGCAGCACGGCGTTTTCGAAGCGGGGACGTGGTTCCTGCAGAAACCGTTCGACTCCGACACGCTGACGCGGAAAGTGCGCGAGGTGCTCGATGCGCGCGCACCGCGTGAAGCGCATGCCGGGAATGCCGATATCCGATGTGGAGCGACATCGTGACGTTTACATGGGCCGAGTGGATTCGCACGGGCGAATGGGAAACCGAAACCGAGGCGACCATCCCGATGCTGCCTGCGCACGCGCAGGAAATCGCCGGCCTGGCGATGGATCCCGATGTCGCCGCGCTGCGGCTCGTGCCGGTCGTCGCGAAAGATCCGGTCCTCGCCACGCAGGTCGTCAAACTGGCGAACTCGGCGTTCAGCGCCTCGGCGGTCGAGATCACCGGACTGAACGAAGCGGTGATCCGCATCGGCACGCAGGCGGTCCGCAACGTCGTCATCGCGAGCTGCCTGAGCGCGCGCATCGTCGATCCGAAGATCTACGGCAACGAAGGGCGCGCGCTCGTCGATCATTGCATCGGCAGCGCGTATCTTGCGTGGCTCCTGGCGGAGCGCGCCGGCGAATCGCCCGACCAGATGTTCCTGAGCGGTCTCCTCCACGACATCGGCAAGATGCTGATCCTGAAACTCGCGCACGAATTCCGCCTGCGATCGCGGACGCCTCCGACGCAGGAGGAAATCGAGGACACGATCGAGCAGCGTCATCCGCATTTCGGCGGATGGCTGATCGCGCGATGGCAGTTACCGCGGTCGCTCTGCAATTCGATCGTGTGGCACCACGAGCCGTTCTGGGCGGAGGAGCGGAGTACGGCGATGGTCACGTACGCCGCCAACCGTCTCGCGCATCGGTACGGGTTCGGATGCGCGCGCGATGAGGTATCGGACGTCCTCGACGATCCGATCTTCGAGGAACTGGGCGTCGACGAACACGCGCTGGCGCAGATCGATTCGCACGCGCCCGGTCTGTTCGACGTCGCGCGACAGATTATCCGCGGCTAGCGCCGGCACTGCGGCCCGCTATTGAACCTTCGGAAACACGAAGGGCAGCACGGCATCGGTCGTGTAGACACAGCGATCGTTGTGCCCGCACTCCGACACGATGTGGGCCTCGTGCCTGGCGCCGAACTTCTCGTCGATGTATTTGACGTAGGCCTCGCCGCGCGCGCGACGCGTGGCGCCCTGCGCCATCGCCGGGCACGACGAATCGAAGCCGCCGAGCGGCAGCACGTCGACCTGACCGAAGAGGAATGTCGTGGGACGCGAGACGAGATTCTTCGTCAACTGATCGTCGGTCATCTTCGCGGTGTAGCCGCTGGCGCGATTCTCGAGGCCGGCCGGCCACTTGTCGTAGTTCGCGCACGCCGAGGCGTCGAACGGTCCGTACGAGAAATTCGTGTGGACCTTCTCCGA
>Ga0070741_10006692_pt1 | contig 24536 bp, 24 predicted proteins | sample Coa_R1_4_FD_66440 | JGI IMG/M metagenome (GOLD analysis project Ga0070741, IMG submission 66440) | Surface soil microbial communities from Centralia Pennsylvania, which are recovering from an underground coalmine fire - Coalmine... | ecosystem: Environmental > Terrestrial > Soil > Unclassified ... | reverse complement strand
GATCACGTACTTCCCCGCGATGTCAAGATCCTGCCCTACTACGACCGGAGCGATTTGATCGAAGAGACCACGCGAACCGTCGAGCGGAACCTGGTCCGCGGAATGGTGCTGGTTTTAATCGTCCTGGGGATTTTCCTGCTGAGCGCGCGCGCGGCGTTGATTGTCGCACTCACCATTCCGTTCGCGTTGATGTTCTCGTTCATCTGCCTCGATTGGCGGCATATTCCAGCCAACCTGCTGTCCATCGGCGCGATCGATTTCGGCATTCTCGTGGACGGCGCGGTGGTGATGGTGGAGAACGTGTTTCGGGAATTGGCGGCCCGCGGCGAAGACGATTACAGCCTGATCGATGTGATCCGCGCGGCCGCCCGCGACGTCGAGCGGCCCATCTTCTACGGCGTCGCCGTGATCATCGCCGGTTATCTTCCAATCTACGCCTTGCAGGGGCCTTCCGGCCGCCTATTTCAGCCCATGGCAGACACGATGTCGTTTGCGCTGATCGGTTCGCTGCTCTGCGCGCTCACGATCTTGCCGGTTCTGTGTACGGTCCTGCTGCGGGGCCGGATGAGGGAGCCGCGTGCCTGGGTTTTCGAGCAAATCCGCGCCGGGTACGGCACGTTGTTGGGGTGGTGTTTGCGCCACCGTGCCATCTCGATTGGAATTCTGCTGGGGATCTTTGGCGCCTCTCTGTTCCTGATTCCGCTCATTGGCGCGGAGTTCATGCCTCACCTGGACGAAGGCGCCTTGTGGATGCGCGCGACTGCCCCGTACACCATTTCGTTTGACGAGGCATCCAAGATGTCGCCGCAGATTCGGAACATTTTGCGCAGTTTCCCGCAGGTCACCACGGTCGCCAACGAACTCGGGCGCCCGGATGATGGCACCGATCCCACCGGCTTCTTCAATAACGAGTTTTACATTGGGCTGAAGCGGTACGACGATCGGGCATGGCAGGGATCGATTCACAACAAGCAGGAGTTGATCGAAGCGATTCAACGGAAAGTCTCGGTATTTCCAGGCGTGATTTTCAACTACACGCAGCCGGCGGAGGACGCGGTCGACGAAGCTGAAACCGGCCTTAAGAGTTTGCTCGCCGTGAAGATCTTTGGTGGAGATCTCGCAACTCTGGAAGCCAAGGCCAAGCAGGTGAAGTCTACCATTTCGAAGGTGCCGGGGATCACCGACATCACCGTGGTGCGCGAATTGGGGCAGCCAAGTCTGACCGTGGTTCCGGACCGCGAAAAAATCGCGCGCTACGGCCTCAATGTCGACGATATCAATACTCTCGTCGAAACGGCATTGGGCGGCAAGGCGGCCTCCGAGGTGATTCAGGGCGAGCGCCAGTTCGATCTCGTCGTCCGCATGCAGGAGCCTTTCCGCAAAGACATGCAGGCGATCAAGAACCTGTTGATCGCCACTCCCGGCGGCCAGCATCTCCCGCTCAGCCAGTTCGCCGACATTCAGGTGAACAACGGCGCCTCATTTATCTACCGCGAGTCCAATTCGCGCTTCATCGGCGTGCAGTTCAGCGTGCGGAACCGCGATCTGGCGGGGGCGGTCGAGGAGGCGCGCCGAGCCGTCGAGAAGCAGGTACAACTGCCGATAGGATACACCTTCGATTGGGGCGGGGAGTACAAGGACTATCTGGCCGCGCGCGAGCAGATGAAGATCATCGCGCCGCTCACTGTTCTGTTGATTCTTCTGATCCTGTTCGCCTTGTACGGCAATCTGAAATTCCCGATGATCATTCTCTTCAGCGTGCTCGTGACCGAGCCGGTAGGCGGATTATTCGCCCTCTGGTATACGGGAACGAACTTCAGTGTCTCCTCCGGGCTCGGATTCGTCGCGCTCATCGGCGTCGCGGTGTTAACCAGCGTGATCTTGTACTCGTTCATCAACAAATTGCGCATGGAGGGGAGCGACATCATCACCGCGACCTACCAGGCTTCGCTGCTCCGGCTCCGGCCGATCATGATGACCGCCCTCGTCGCGTGCATTGGCATGCTTCCGGCGGCCACCTCGACCGGTATCGGAAGCGATTCGCAGAAGCCGTTCGCGATCGTGATTGTGGGCGGCCTGCTTTCCCGCCTGTTGTTGTCGATTTTCCTGTCGCCTGTGCTGTATGCCGTGATGGCTCGGGAAGACGATGTCCTAAAGGTCTGACGGTCAGCCCAATGGCGCTCCGTGAGACTGCAGGATCACGATATCGCCGATTCGCACGCGAACGTAAATGCTCGTCGCGGGCGCCGCACCCTGACTGTGGAATTCGCCGCCTAACACATGCCGGCCCTCGCCGCGAGCCTCTAGATCGCTATAAACGTTACCGAACCCGGATCGGGAGTCGATCGCATATTGCCGGCCGGCCGTAAGCATAAGCGTGATCTGTCCGTTGCCAACCGTTGCATGAATATCGCCGCTGATATCGTAGACGTTCACTCCGCCACGATTGTGCTCGACAACCAGCTTCGAAGCGCGAGGCGCCCGAATCCGGTATCTGATCTCAACATCGCTGCGCTGACTTAGCGGATGCGCGAACCGATTGCGCCTGGGATAGACCGTGGAGACGACTACGTCGTTTCCGTTCTGTTTCGACGTGATTTGAACTTGGTCCAGACGCCGCTGGGCCTCCGCGCGCTCGTTCTCGCTATAAAGATGCTCGCTCGAACGGACCACCGTGACTTCGGCTTCCGGGCGGTCCCATCCTTCGATCTCCAACTCGCCGAATGACTTCTCAAGCCGGATCGTTCCGGGCGCGGATACGTTGAACCGCTCGGTCTGAGTAACACTGAGTGTCTGCCTGGAAAAATCGCCGGCCACCAGCGGAAGCGCCAGCACGATCGGGACCACCGCTAGCTTCTGCATGTCATTCAAGACGATAACATGCGCGACGAAACCTCAACAGAGTAGACCGTGGTTCTTCGGCAGTTTGATTGTCGAAAGAACTGCGGCGTACCGACGCGCGAGGAACCGGGACGGTTTCGTTCGAAGAAAAGCACCACCATTCCCGGAATCTGAACGATTCTCTTCGGGAACGCCTGCCGATACATCTTGTCCGGCCGAGCGGGAGAGCGATGAGCATCGTCAGCCTCGCTGTTTTCGGCGAGACGCACTTCTAACAAAGGCCCGGCGGATCTGAATATACGCCAAACGGAAATCTTTTGGAGCTTCGAAAAATCACCTGAAGTAAGTTCGGATATCCGTCTCATTCGCCATCGATACTCGTGCTTGCTCCAGGTCGTAGAGGGGCCTATCTCCTGCTGGGTTACCCGGAAACACCCCGAGAATTCCCGATACCCACACCAGCGTTCGGGGTGAAAACTCGACGGGACCATCCGAGTTCACATGAACGACTATCATCTGATCCCCAAATCGATGCGCTGGATGCAAAAAGCTACCGGCCTCCGGAAGTAAAACGAACTCCTCAACCCGGTCACCTTGGCGAACGGGGCGCTCTCCTTCCATCATGTAACCTAGGGCCTGAACTCTTGCACCTGCAAATACCGAGCCTTCGTGCAAAATGTGAGAAGGTCCACGCTCCAGATCCGACCAATTCAAAATCAAATTATCTCCTATCTTTCCGGACATAGGGGTCAAATCGGAAATGTCAGGCTCAGTGGTCGAGAATATACCTACAAAGGTAACGAGGGCCAGAACACAGAGACCCGCACTCAGCAGTGCCAGGAATCGAATCTCATGCCAGCGCGAGACATTGCCCGTCCTCTTCATTCGATTAACGCACCACGATTGCCAAGTCCAACACGGCTCGGCGAGGCATCAGAAAATCAAACCTATTCTAGCAACGACGGTTCGTGGCTGGAGACACGGACAGCGTCCGAAGCGGAAACCCGAGACGATGTTTCGATTAGAACTTCAACCAATACATTCGCACAAGTCTTGCATGCGTGCGTGTTCGAGGATTTCCTCGCTTAGCGAGGTTTGGTAGGAACACTTGTTCGAGACCGCCAGATCAATTAAAGAGCGGAGCTGAGAATCCGATTCGGGCATACACGGTCTTTACGAGCTGAATCTCAATGATGCAGAGCTGAGTGTTGCCAGAAGGAAGTGCCAGGTACTGTGGCTCTGTTGCAAATGCGCGGTGGCGGTCTGATACGCCCTCAATGCTGCATCCAGGCAGGCTTTACAAATAAAAAAGGCCTGTGGTCCGCGAGAATTTCGGCCAGTAATCACGCGGCCGCATTTTCGAGCCAGTATTCGTGGTGCAGGCTGCCAATCACGGCTCTGCGTCGGATCCTGTGACCATGCGGTATCCGATGGCGTTCTGCATTCTCCGGTGGTGGTGGTCTCAAGGGGGCCGCGACGCCTGGGCCCAGACTCATATGAACCCGGCCGTGGTTGTAATGCTTCACCCAGCTGTTCAAAATCCGCCTGAGATGTCCCTCGCCTAGTGGGATGAGCCAGTCCAAACACTCCCGGCGTATACTGCCACCAGCCGTTCACACCTGGAATTCGCCTTCGGTGCCCGCACCGGCGTTCGCAGAATTTTCACACCAAGGGCTGCCACTTCTCAGAGAAGATGCAGTCGCGATTGTGAATTACGAAACGATACGGGCTCCCGCCGGGCAACCCTTCGCGGAATTGTTGTAAGGTCCACTCAGCGGTCGGATGTTCCGTGACCCCGTAGTGAAGAATGTGGCGCCGGCCGAGTTCCATCATGACGAACACATAAAGGATGTGGAACCGCGCCGTGACCACCGTAAAGAAATCAGCGGCAACGATCGCTTGGGCGTGGTTGCGAATAAAGGTCAACCACCGTTGGGTCGGATCCTGAGTGGGACGATTTCTACGGCCCATGTACTTCCGAACCGTGCTGGGGGCGACCCGAATCCCGAGCTTCAGCTTCAATTCGTTGGCGATTCGTTCTTCGCCCCAAGTGAGATTCTCCGCCGCCATCGCGCGAATGAGCTGCTGCAGGTCCTCTGGGAGTCGAGGCCGCCCTACGGGTCGGGATTTCCTGCGCCAGAACAGGCGGAACCCCTTGCGATGCCAACGGATGATCGTGTCCGGCTTGACCACCACAAGGGCGTCGCGCCAATCAAACCACCGACTCAAGGCGGCCATGACCCAGCGGCTCGCATCGTTGGCTCGGTGAGGATTGACCTGGCGTTCTTGAAACATGGCGAGCTGTTTTCTGAGGAAGAGGTCTTCGGCTGCCAGGGAGCGCGGTGATCGAAAGAGGAGAAGTGCCAGATGGCCGAGGTCGACGAGAACCCGCAAAAGCTTCAAGAGACAGTGATAAGCACGCCGGTGAGAATTCGACGGAGAGGGCATGAAGGATCAGGATCGCACGCCGGAACACTTTGAAAAACCGAGCCGTTTCAGCTTCGAACGGAATTTTCGGGGACCACAATGGTGTTTCGGCTACAGACAGCTGGGAAACGAAAGGCAAAAGCCTTCCAAAAACAGTTATGTCATTCTTTTGAATTTGAGCCGCCGCTCGGCGTCACGCTCACCGGATACCCCTGCCCTTCCAGGCTCACGGAGCGATGGTCACCTGTTGATAGGGCTCACCCCGGTGGTGCCGGCTGACCTCGATCGTCACCTTCTGGTCAAGGCGTTTCAGAAAATCGAGGAGCTTGTCGGTGGTGAAGCGGCTGAAATGCCCGTTCATCAGATGCGACACGTCGGGCTGCGCAATGCCGAGAACGCCGGCGATCTCGCGCTGCTTCAGTTTCCTGTCTTCCAGGATCTTGAAAACATGAAATCCGATTTGCGACCGCACGAGAAGCTGGTCGGCGTCCTTCAGGCCGAGGTCAGCGAAGACGTTGCCGGAGCCTTCTTGGAACTTAATCGGTTTTTGCTTTTTCGTGCTCACGCGCCAACTCCTGCGCTTCCGCGTAGCGCTTTTTGATCAGGTCCACATCGCGTCGCGGGGTCGCGATGCCCGACTTCGATTTCTTCTGAAACGCGTGCAAAACATAAATCCGCTTTCCAAGCTGCACAGCAACCACGACGCGGTAGGCGTCGGTGACGTAGCGCAGCGCCAACTCAAGCACGCCGCTGCCGACGCCCTTGAACGGCTTGGCCTCCTTCGGCATGCCGCCGAACTGGATCAGCTGCAGCTCGTCCCCAAGCAGCTTTTGGGCGCCCTCCGGAAAACCCTTGAGGTTCTTCAGCGCGTTTCCGAGCCAGACGACTCGCCGCATGACGGGCGGTTTAAGCCTCTTTCAAGCCTTACCTCATCAAGGTATAGTAAATTTACTATAATGTCAATACCCACGAACCGGACTAGACGATTACCGCGCTCAAGAGAGCAACCTAAAATGCTGAAACGCCTTCTTAATGTCCGGCTGCTTTTCCGCAGGACAAGGCTTTACCCGCTTCGCTCCCTGTCGGTTGGGAGCGTCACCTAGCGGCAGCCCATAGATCTCCTTGCAGTGCGCGATCCAACAGGTCGCTGGCACGTACTTGAACTGCTGCTTCAACCATTTCTGGATTTCTTTGTAGGTGGCGGACCGACGTATGAACCGAACCTAGCACAATGGCGGCGTCGTAGTGATCTGCCTTTTTCCTGCTGCCCGTAAGGCCAAAATATTCATGCGGCACAGTAGCACCGGGATCGGTTTCGTGGTTACTGGGCCGCACTGTCCAAGTCGACTGATCGACCCGGGGGAGACCGGCGCTGGCTCAGGCGGTCCGCAAGTTGATTCTTCAGATAGCCAACGCGAATCCGTTGTGGCGAGCGCCCAGAATACACGGGGAGCTGAAAATGCTGAGGATTGTGGTTTCGGAGCGCACGGTATCGCGGGTACTGCGCTCCGTACCGCGCCCACCGTCACAAACGTGGAAGACCTTTTTAAGAATCACGTGAATGTGCTAGTTTCGACCGATTTCTTCACTGTGCCAACGGCCCGGCTTAAGGTTCTGTTCGTATTCCTGGTACTGGAACATCGCCGCCGCGAGGTTCTACACTTCAACGTCACCGATCACCCCACGTCCGCTTGGGTGGCACAGCAAATGCTGGAAGCCTTTGGTGACCGGGTGGCGGCATCGCGGTACCTGATCCGGGGCCGAGATGGGGTCTATGGCTGCGAGGTCCGTCTGCGACTGGAGTCGATGGGAATCCAGGAAGTCCTGACCGCGCCACAGAGCCCTTGGCAGAACGGGTATGCAGAGCGACTGATCGGATCCATTCGGCGGGAGTGCCTGAACCATTTCGTAATTCTGAACGCCGGCCATTTAAAGAAGACGCTGACAGAGTACTTCCGGTATTACCATCGCTCGCGCACCCACTTGGGACTCGCGAAGCAGTGCCCGATCGAACGCGAGGTGATGGATCGCGGAATGATTGTCGAGACACCTGAACTCGGAGGCTTGCACCATCGATATGAGCGTATTGCAGCTTAACGAACGCCGGATGGATTATTGGCGACCGACAGGGACAACTCCACCACCCTGCCCGGCTTCTTCACGGGCCGTCCGCGAGCGCTCGAGCTATTTTGCGAGAACGACAGGCGTGCCCGAGCCGGGCCGTCTCGGCCCCAGTCATCGAGGAATCAGTGGTCACGTAACTGCGCCTCCGGCTGGGCGCCTTGCCGACGGGAGCGGTATGCGAGCACGCGGGTTTCTTCCGCGATCCGCGCGTAGTTCGCCCGGGCGCGTGTCGCCCGCGGGTCCGTTTCGCCCAGCAGTTCTTCGAGCGCGCCAATTGTGTCCCGGCTCAGTTTTTCCGATTCCGAGTAGCGGTGCTCCGCACGCAGCACGTCCCCGAGTTCATTCCGTGCCACCACCGTAAGCGAATGAGCTTTCCCGTAAGAGTACCGATCCAGCCAGGTGCGCGGATTACTCGGAAAGTTTTCGGTAAACGTATTCCGATCGATCAGTTTAAAAAATCCGGGAACCGCCAGTTCAATTGAGAGCGACTTCAACTCGACTAATTTGTTGGCGTCTCCACTGCCAGCCTCGCCGCCGGGCCGCATTCGATCACTGCGGTTTACGGCGGCGACTCCACCTTCGGCGGCAGCACCTCCACCGCGCTGAACCAGACGGTCAATCAGGCCGGCACCAGCACCACTCTCAGCTCGAGCCTCAATCCGTCCACCTACGGGACCGGTGTGAAGTTTACGGCGAATGTGACTCCGGCGACGGCGACCGGTGCCGTCCAATTTTTTTGACGGTGCCACTTTGCTAGGGAGCGCATCTCTGAGCGCCGGCGCTGCGTCGCTGTCGACCGCGAGCCTTTCCGTGGGAGTTCACTCCATCACGGCGAACTATGGCGGCAGCGCCAACTTCTTGCGCAGCGCTTCTGCGGCCCTATCGCAGGGGGTCAACCCGGCCAATACCACGACGACGCTCTTCCAGCGTCAATCCCTCGGCTTTTGGGCAGAACGTCACGTTTACTGCGAAAGTTTCGCCGCCGGCAGCTACGGGGACGATTACGTTTTTACGATGGCAGCGCTCCGCTGGGAGCCGCGCCTCTGACTAGCGGTACGGCGTCGCTGTCGACATCGGCTCTTGCAGCAGGCAGCCATTCCATCACGGCTGCTTATAGCGGCGATGCCAACGACAACGCCAGTACGTCTTCAGTCTTGACGCAGACCGTAAGCAATCTGATTGGTACGACCACTTCCCTAACGTCTTCGCCGAACCCGTCCGTGCGCAGGCAGACTGTCACGTTTACCGCCAGCGTTATCCCCTTATCGGGTACAGGCACGCCGACCGGCACCGTGACTTTCCTGGATGGCAGCACAGCGATAGGCTCGTCGGCGCTCAACGGGAGCGGCGTCGCCACCTTCAACTATTCTGGCCTCTCGGTGGGCACTCATTCGATCACCTCAAAGTACAGCGGTGACTCCAACTACAATGGCAGCACCTCGGCCGTCCTGAGTCAGGTACTGGGCCGGAAGTGAGGGGCGTGGGCTGCCCGAGCCGCGCCCACGCTTTTCAGAATACTCGGCGCGAAGTCGCATAACCTGATGACGGTGACTCCGGCGGGCCTGGGCCGGTCCTCCGATGATCCTGACGGCACAAAACGCTGGGGGACCTTAAGCTGAACGCGGCTGGGCGACCGACTGAGTGGCATGCCATCCCGAGCGTCGGCAACCCAGGACTCTGGTCGCGCTGAAAGGGCCGCCATGGCTGTCGCGAAATCCCCTTTTGTGACCTATTGGTGCCCCCTCAGAAAGCCCAGTCTCCTGACCGCCAAGCTACAACTGACGTTCCTGCCGGATATGGAGACCTTGCGCCAGCCAGCCTTCTTGGAAACTGAACTTTTCTACCCCAGCAATTTCCCCAGCAATTTCTCGGGAATGGCCTCCAGAAAGCGTGTCAATTGTATCGTGGCGCTACGCTGAATCAACAAGTTACGCTTAATCGCATTGCCTCCGGAGCAAAAGGTCGGTGGTTCGAATCCACTCGGGCGTACCAAGAATCAACAAGATATAGCAGAACGGAGCGATGTTCAAAACGGTTCAAAACTGATCCGTCATCTGTTCTTCGCGAAAAATCCGACGGCAGCCAGGAGACAAGCCGGCTTCTGCTTATCCGGTTGAATCAGCAACCCCCAACATATTGCGATTGAGATCCTTCGCGCCACGGATCTGCTCGTACTCCGTTGATTCCCGAGCGGTTCCGAGGCCAAGGAGGGTCTGGAAGGCGGCTGCGGGTGTTTTACGGCGGTTGTGCCGAAAGACGAACTCGTCCAGGTAGACCTGGAGTTGAGGCTTGCTCACGCCGTGGTAGGTGCCGATCAGCCATTGCTGGAGATTTCCAATAGCACGATCGGCAAGTGGAACAGCCGACTTCGCACCTTTACGGAGTTCGGATCGCAGCGGTTGAGTGCGGGCGATATGTTTGAACCCAGCTTCCGTGAGACCGTCAAAGCTCTTGAGGCCATCGGTGTAGATAGTCGAGCCGGGAGAGACGTTCTGGTGGAGGAAAGGGATGATGGTCTTGGCCTTGAAATCCGGGATTACTTTCATTCGGACGCGCCCCGTACCCCTGCCACGTTTTTTCCACCGCGACTAAAACCAGCGCCGCTCGTCGCCCCTTGAGTTGTCGGCTCCCCCCGGAGGCCGGCCTGCTCGCCGCCAACCCACGTTTCATCAACTTCTACCTCGCCGCGCAGCGGCTCCCGAGCCATGTTCACCATGGCGCGGCGGAGCTTGTGAAGCAGCATCCAGGCAGTCTCGTAGCGGGACAGACCGAGTTGCCGCTGTAGCAGCAAGGCAGATACACCTCGCTTGTCGATGGTCATCAGATAGGCAGCCCAGAACCAATGGGTCAGCGGGATCTTGGTCCTGTGAAGAACCGTTCCGGCGGTTAGGGAGACCTGGTGACGGCAACTGGCGCATTGGCGCCGTCGTTGATTGACCAGTTCGTACGCGCGCCGATGTCCGCATCGGGGGCAGATAAAGCCATCGGGCCAGCGACAGGCCGCCAGGTACTGTTGACACGATTCCTCGCTGGCGAAATCGCGCAGAAATTGCCGAAGCGTTTTGGGAAACGGCGGTCTGGGCACCGCTCCACACTACCTATTGGCCCTTGCTGAGTCAACCGGATAAGCAGAAGCCGGCTAGACTGAGCAGTACGGAGAACCCTGCAAGGCCAATATGCAAGAGATCGGAGCGGCGGCAAACACGACTAGACTCGGAGCGGCTCCGGCGCGTAACAGAACGGCGATTATTTCGTGGTGCTTTCCGAGACCGAGCACAGCGTGCGCGTCATCCCGCTGAATGGGCGCCCGCATCGCAAGAACTATAGGCATAAAGTGGGGTGCTGTGCGTACCTCGCGGAGCGGTTCAGCGCTTCGAGAACTTTCGTTTGGCCGACGCGAGAATGCTCGCGATCGTCACCCCCGGCATTCTCGGCCGAGACTACTTCCGCGAAATGGCGGCCGTAATTAAGACCGCAGCCGGCGGCCGGAATCCCTTAGCGATCACCGAACAGATGCGGCGACGTGGTTTCACCCCAGCAGCGTAAAATTCCGGGCGACTCGCCTCGGGGCGGGAATGCTCCATATAACCCGAGATTTCGATACCTTTCTGTCGAAGGCTAGGGTTCGCCCGGCAGAGGTCCGAAGTCGCGTGGTGGCCGGCGATGTCGTGTTGCGGCTTCGAATGCCGAGGCGATGCGAAATAGTATGGCTTCGTCAAATGGACGCGCGATCAAATCAACTCCGACGGGCAACGCGGCGGGTTGAGGGCCCACCAAGCGCGTGCCTCCATTGGCATCCCGCTCGCGATCCCACACCTGCGTCGTGAAACCGGCAGGAACAGTAATCGCGGGAAATCCCTGTTGGCCGATGAGCGACCAGCCAATCGGCGATCGGCCATTGGCATTCGGTTCGCGCGGGGACGTCAGCTTTCGCGGCGGAACCGTCGACATCGGAGAGACCAACGCATCGAGCCGCTGTTCATGCATGCACTGCAATAAGAGATTTTGAAGTGCGAACCGTTCCTGAAGGCGGGCCGCAGTATCTAACACGTTGGCCCGTTCCGCGGCTTCAAGGATCTGTTTGCGATTCGGGAAGTTAGGATCTTCGTAGAACCGCGCCTTCGCGATCAGATCCGCATTGGTTTTGATGCTCGCGTCGCCGCGTTCTCGGAGGTACCGGTTCATCATATATTTGCTTTCGCCCGGAACAGCCGGTGTGTTAAGGCTGCGCAGAGAAAGACCGGGCGGCACGCGCGCCGGATCGGCGTGCAAATCCAGAAGCTTGGCGATTTGATCCGATTCGGGCTGTCCGGCGGCATCGACCGGGAAAAGGTCGCGGTACTGTCGTGTGAATGCGCTGTTCAGAAGTTCCGGACCCGAGCGGGAAATGCAGCTTTGGAACAATGCGCCTTCCGGTCCGGGGTCCACGATGATCGCGCCGAGCCTGCGAAGATCGCTGATGGCGTGCTCCACGATATCGATACTCTCTTCGTCGGCTTTTGAGAAGAGCTTTCTGGACATGTATTCACGAATCACCCCGATCCGGACGCCGTCCAACCGGCGCGCCGCGGCGAAGCTGGCATACGGCTGCGCCCGCCCGCGTCCGACGCTGAACACGGTCAGATCATCTTTCGGATCATATCCGCCAATTACGTCCAGTATCTTCGCCGCGTCTTGCACATTGCGGCAAATGGGACCGGTTCGCATGCTCAGGCCGGCGCCCATCATTCCTTTCCGGCTGACCAGTTCTTCTGTCGGCGCGAACCCAACCAGGCTATTGACCGATGCCGGCCATCGGATCGAGACGACCGTTTCTTCACCAATCGCGCAGGTCACGAGGTTTGCCGACACGGATGTCGCCGAGCCGGCGCTGGACATACCCGGCTCACGCTCCGTATCGTACGGGTTACAAAAGGTTCCGCCGAAGGAGCTACGCGCACCATCGGTTGCGTATTCAGCCAGATTCGCTTTCGCCAGGATGATGGCTCCGGAGTCGCGCAGCCGCTTAACGAAGGTCGCATCCTCCGGAGGGCGGTCGTTGGCGTAAAACGCATCCGCGCCGGATGTCGTTCGCATATCAAACGTGTCGTACTGGTCTTTGATCGCCATTACAACTCCGTGCAGCGGGCCAACGAGGCGGCCGGTCCGCTGGAATTGGCGATCCTGCGCGGCCGCGACCTCGATCGCATCGGGCATTCGAGGATCGTTATCCACGGAGTCGGTCATGCTTCGCGCCTTAGGCCCATCGAAGCCCCAGGCGTTGCGTGCCGACGGCCGTAAGTTCAGGGTCGAGAGCGCGTTGATCTGCTTGGTGTGGGGAATCGTTGTAATCGGTCCGAGGATCCCCATCGGCTCGCTCACACACGCGCTGTTGTAAGCCTTGATCCGCTTCAGGTAAAGCTCAACGAGCCTCACGCTGGTGATCTGGTGGGCCATGATCGCTTGTTGGATATCGCGAATCGAGGCTTCTTGTAGATGAAACCTGGCTGGAGCCTGCTGTGGGGCGCCCACGGTTGCGCTCGCAGCGAGAAGGGCCGCCAGAAAAGCGGCTTTTCTGAGAGTGGAATCAGGAGCTAGATTCTGGAACATCGGTTCAGTGAAATCAGCACCGAGTATACACCTCCGAGACTTCCTCGATTCGCTACTCCGCACTCGATTGATGCTGGAGGAGGCGGCCTCCGCGAAGTTGGTTCATCTCCTCGGATCGCGTACCATGTGAATCACGGCCATGAGTGACATCATCACGGATTACCAAAAATGGAAGCGGCAGGGCGAGGATCTGCGAGTGCACGCAAAGCAGGCAATGGAGGGACGGTTTCGAGAACTTCTTTCCGAGGCGGTTCAGATTGCGCATGAGTATCGCGCTGATTTTGGGACGGTGTTGAAACCTCCGGCGCCGATCACAGCCTTTCGCTACAAAGCCTCTGCCAAATCGAAGGCAAAGAAGACGACTACCAAGGAAAAATCAGTTACGAAGAACGATCGTGGAACCGCCGCAGCGATGCCAGCGGGCGCGAAGCCGAATCCCAAAGTTACAGGGCTTCAGAAACGGCTCTCGACGGCGAAGAAGAAGCTCGATGCGGCGAAAGGAGCTGGAAAACCGACACAGCTTTTTGAAGATCGAATTTACGAGATTGAGGACGAGCTTCGTCTGGCCAGTGCTTTGCAATAGCGGGAAAAAGAAGCTTAGTCGTCCAAATCGATTAACGATATCCGCCACCGGTAATTGGTGCCTGATCCAGTGGGCTACACTTCGCCAGTTCCGGATCGATCGTCCCGAGGGCGCGGCTTGACATCGCTAAAAGCGTCGCGGACTTCGTCAACCTGAGTGCGATATGCCCGGGCGTCCCCATATGGAAGAAAGCGAGCGTAACGGGTGTGCGGAGTTGGAACCTTGGCGCCGTGCTTGATGGGGCAGAAATGCTGCTCAGTGCGGGCGGCGATCTCAGCGACATAGGCCAGCAACCCATTGGCATAAGAACAGTAAATACAGCCCAACCTCTCAATAGCATTCAAATAGGGCAGGCGGCCGCGGTCGAAGATAAGATAGTCCCGCCGGCGTACCCTGGGAATGCCGCTTAGCGGAAAACAAACTGCCTGGTAGACTGCGACAAATAGATCCAAGAGAATAAACGGAATCACACAAAAATAGATCAATGGGGCGGCCAGCAGGACAGGCAAGCGAACGCCTTTGAGGTATTCCCAGATACCCTTGGCCTCGCGGTGGGCGGTCATGAAGTCAACTGCAATTTCTCGGTCATCGGATCGCTCCTATGATACCAGCGCCCGGAGGAAACACCGTCAATACGACGCTGCGGTCCTTTTCGCTTGCTCCAGGAGCGCATCACATCGGCATCTCAACACTTATTCTCAGCGCAAGCCAGGTCCAACCGCGTCGCCGTTTGGCTTACCGGGTCTTTCGCTCAGACGAGTTCTGGGGAAGCATTACGAACATCCACGCCCGGCGAGTATCGAACCATGTCTGGCTGCAACGGTTGTGATAGTCCGGCGGCGTCTGTGAGCGTCTGATGCGCCTGAATCAGGCGGGCTGTCCGCGAAGGCCATGGTGGGTGGTCAACCTTCGCGCATATTAACTTCCCGAGGGCGAATGAGTACAGGCGGAAACGGGCGGTGAGGAACACGTCGAGGGAATCCGGGTTAATCTCGTCGCCCGGCTCCACGACAATTCGCGTCGAGGAGTGCGAATCAGGCCACCGACGCGCGCTTTCGTACGTCACTTGGCCGGCGGTTCTGGCTACGCGCATTCGGGACCAAGCATCCGGCAGACCGTAGGTAAGACGAGCGCCCATCACGGCGAGAATGCGCGCGGCATCAAGAGAGAAGAACCAAACGCCGGAATGCCCGTCGGGTGCTCTCACGTACGTGCGACAATTCGTTTCGGGGAATTCCGAAATCCACGGAAGAGGTGGCAGTGATCTCGCGCGCAGGCAGCGCAAGAAAAACGGGGTGATTCCGACCCATGCCGATCCATCAAACGACTCCACTCGGAGCGGACGTGGCACTTGTCTCTGCACCAGTTCCACGGGGTATCACCAGTGCAAAAACGTCAGATCGCACCAGTTCTGCAACATCACGACGTGCCGCAATGCTTCTGTTGTTGTATCGGACGAGTTCATGGATATCTGAGCGCTGCGCTCTTTGGAAGCCATCCTCCCCCAAAGATTTCGAGCAAGCACATATCCATAACGTGCCCGGGCTCGCAGCATGACGGACGTAATTTTCGCGATCCACAGGCCCTGGTTGAGCGGAAGTCTTGTCGTTCAGCTGTGCGTCGAGACCAACCAGACTTGCCATGAACTGGTGTCGACTGGTAAACCCGCGGTGTTGAATGGAGTGACTTTACTCAGCGTCGCGACGCAACTTTTTGCGGTTACGTTTTCGGGCCAGCGCCTGCTTCACCCGGCGCTTCTGACCAGGCTTCAAATAGAACGCATGACGCTTTACTTCTTTGATGATGTCTTCCTGCAAAACCTTTCGCTTAAACCTGCGCAGGGCGTTTTCTAGCGTTTCGCCCTCTTGAAGTCTCACTTCCGCCATCTATGTATCTCCCAATTTGAATTCACGGGCCGCGCCACGGCGGCTTCTTGTTGAACGGCCTAACGGATCTGAATCACGTAGACGAATCCTTCTGCGTTACCCTGGGCTCCCTTGGTCTGTCAGTCCTCGCCCACGACTGTCCCAGCGTCTCGTGACCACGGCATTCCACCTTGGAACCCGGCAGGAACGTAGGATGCGAAGACGCTCGATGGTCGCGGCGATTGCAGTGTTCTTTGCATCTGTCTCGTCATCGGCCGTAACTTCCGCTTCGAGCGGTGTCGCGCCCCACACTTGGAGGTGCCATTTACACTCGTTTAGATGCGTCAGCACCAGCCAGTGGCCGCCGATCCGGGTTGAAAGCCGTCGCATTCAGTGAGCCCCCATGACTCGTTAGAAGAAGCCCCAAGTGCGGAGCCTCAGATAGCTAGGACCCAAAAATGAGCCGGACTCTTTCTGGGTCGGTTCGTTACCTGACCACGGTCCTCGGTAGCTGACTGGGATGCGAGCCTATGCTAATTCGACTTCGTCAGCCTGGAGACCCTTTGGTCCTTTCTTCACGACGAACGATACTCGGGCGCCCTCGTCCAGGGACTTATAACCGTTTGCCTGAATCGCTGAAAAATGAACGAACACATCTTCGCCGTTCTCACGCTGTATAAACCCAAAGCCTTTGGCGGCGTTGAACCACTTCACTGTACCTGTTTCTTTCAAGGAGGCCTCTCTGATGTTAAGCCCGCCACATCATTACCCCACCGTCGAAACGAGTCCGAGCAAGTGCAGCGGCTTTTGCGATACCTCTCAAACGTAGCACAATCTAGCCGCCTCCATCCGGAGGTAACGTGTGAGCCATCGTGACGCGGCCTCGAGTCCGCCGACGTCTCCTCAGGTAAGAGCAGGCGCTCGCCGGGGAAAAGTGCTAAAATGGCATCAATTACTGGTTCAACCCACAATATTCTACCAGAATGAGTACACGTCTCACCATCGATAGCGCCGGCCGGGTCGTCATCCCGAAACCGGTGCGTGAGGAACTGCACTTGGAACCCGGCGACGCCCTGGAGATGGAAAGCGCCGGCGAGCAAATCACTCTTCGACCGGTGCGGGGTGGCGGTCCGCTCACGAAAGAGCACGGAGTTTGGGTGTTTCATAGCGGGAAACCGCTGCCCGCATCCGCGACCGATGAGATGCTACAACAGATCCGCAAGGAACGCGACCTGGCGAACCTCGGCAACGGCGAATGAAGGGGTTTTTCGATACGTCGGTTTTAGTGCCGGTATTCTACGGCGATCATGTCCACCATCAAGCCAGTCTGGCTCGCTTCATACAATTCGATAAATCGACCGGCTGCTGTGGAGCGCACGGCCTGGCAGAAGTTTATTCGACCCTGACGCGGATCTCGGGTAAACATCGAATCAGTGGTGAACAGGCCATGCTATTCATCGGAAGCATACGCGAACGGTTGTCCGTCATCGCGCTCAGCGGCGATGAGTCTGCCGACGCGCTGCAGGTGTCGGCTTCCCTCGGGATTGTCGGAAGCGGTATTTATGATGCCGTGCTGGCACGTTGCGCAATGAAAGCCAAAGCCGAAACGATCTACACTTGGAACGCTCGGCAGTATGCGCTCTGTGGAAAAGAAATCGTCGGGCTTCTTCAAACCCCTTGATCTTCGCCGGCTTCAGACAAAACTCAGCGCCGTCGGAGAGCTGATCACAGACATGAGTGCCGTCACAGCTTTGGTCTGCTACCCGGCTTAGCGGCCCATCGAAAGATTAATCCCAACTGTCATCCCGTTTTGTTCCGAGCGGCAGTAGACCACCATGCCAATGAGCCGGCGCTGACCCCAGTGCACGACCACGCGTTCGCCCTTCGAGAGCAGTCTGCGGGTGAAAATGCGAACCCCGCTTTCAGAGAAATCTGTGACCGTGGCGTCGAAAAAATCATTGGCCGCGCGCGCCCTCGTCACTTCGACCGATCGATTGACCGGAATTCGTTCCAACGTGCGGCGATTGGCGGTTGCTGGGGCAGCCATTGGTTTCGTCCTCAGCCCCAGTATGGGGCGGTTTCCCAGGCGGCAAAAGTACCGCGGGTACCTCGAAGGTCCGACCCATAACCTGTGGCGTCTACCTCGGTACCCTCGCTCAGCCGGTTGACCCGAAAGCATCTTGGGCTGATTGGAACTCGATTTGCGACGGTATTTGCGAGGACACCATGCGCAAGTTGCTCATCTGCCTTTTGTGTTGGATCGGGCTAGGCTTGGTCTCGTGTACTCGCGAGGACAAATCCCAGCGAAACGACCCAGGCGCGCGTCAGGCGGGACGCGAAGCCTACCGCGCCTCACAAGATCTGAAGCGCGACGCCAAGCAAGCCGCGCAGGAGCTTCGCAACGCCAGCAAAGAGTTTCGCGAAGGGTGGAGCGAAGAGAAGAAGCGCCACGACTCCACCCATCAAACGAAGTAAGCACCGGTCGAAGGGATCGCCGGCGCAACGGCCTTCAGCGGGTCTCCAACTGCTGCGGCTTCTCCTGCGCCTTTTCTGAACTCGAGGCCAACTCCGAGCGCTTGTATTTCGGTTCGCTCAGATAGCCGCTGACGTGGTCCTTATCGACGCGGTTCACGACGAGTTCGACCGCTTGTGCCCGGTCGCTCAGCCGTATCCAGACGGGCTCGTATAAGTTGACATGCTTCTTGCTGAGCGTGTTGTCTTCGATGATCATGGCCAGGTCGTATGTTTTGTGTTTGGGGTTGGTGCTGCGCAGAGACACGCTCAGCGGTCCCACGTGTTGGAACTGTTTCGATTTGTCGATCTGAAATTCGTAGATGTTCTGCTCGCCGCGCTTTCGCAACGCGACGACTTCGTCGTGGGTCTTGGCGATCGAGCCGTTCAAGTCATTGCGTGTCGAGTTAATCTGTCCCGAGAGATCGTCGCGTGATTTAGCCAATTCGTCGCGCGTCTGCGCAAGCGACCCGTTGAGATCATCGCGGGTCTTAGCGATGGATCCATTGAGGTCGTCGCGGGTGCGCGCGAGCTCCTGCTGCGTATCGGCGAGTTGCCCTTGCAGACGGTCGACCCGCGGATCATTCGCCACCAGCGGCTTCCGCCGCGCTGCGACGGTCACCGGCTTCCTGGCCGAACGCGGCGCCGGTTTGGCGGCGGGCTGCTGGCCCCGAGCTTGGGCCGTCGTCAGCATATCAATTCGGCTGTTGAGATCCTGAATCTGGCTCTTTGATTGGGCGAGCACCTGATTCATCGTGGCGGCCATCTGCGCGCGCTCGGCGTTCATGGTGTCCGCTTGTTCGCGATCCTTAAACCACATGCCCAAGGCGACGGCGCCCAGACAAAACAGGGCGATGATGAGCGGCATAGTGCCGAAACGCGAGCGAAGTGGGTTTCCGATTTGGTTGGCGTGCTGTTCGTTGTCCATGACGAGCTTCGCTTAGCACCTCCCCTGCCAAAATTCAAGAGCTGCGAATCCAACGGCTTCGGATACGCGGTCGGCACGGCAGCTTTTACCGGGTGTGAAAGAACCTCCGTTCGATTGGCCGGCCGCAAGCAAACCGGCATTAACCATCGATAGTGCGCGGCATCCGGCTCGGGATATGATGTGCAGCGGAGGTTTTTCGATGGGACATCTTACTCGTCTGCTGCTGGTCCTGATCCTGGTTGCTTCGGTCGAGAGCGCCGCTCGTGCCCAGGGCAGCGCACCGCCGGCTCCCAAAGCCCCCACCGACATTCAGCCCGGCAGCATTACTTACGAAGAGATTGCGTACCCCTATCCGGTCGCATTCTTGCCGCTCACGATGTACGGGCAGGACGTTCGGATGGCGTACATGGATGTGCCGCCGGCGGGAACTCCGAACGGGCGCACCGTCGTTCTGTTTCATGGAATGAACTTTGGCGGATTTTATTTCGGCGGGCCGATTGAGCTGCTCCGCAATGCGGGCTTCCGCGTGATTGTGCCCGACCAGATCGGCTTCGGCCGCTCGTCGAAGCCCGTCATCCCGTACAACTTTCACGACATGGCGCGGAACTCGCGCAAGCTGCTCGAGTCGCTTGGCATCATGCGCGTGTCGATTGTCGGTCATTCGATGGGTGGCATGCTGGCCGCCCGTTTCGCCGCGTCCTACCCGGATATCACGGAGCGCGCCGTGCTCTACAATCCGATCGGTCTGACTGACCCGCGGTATCAAACACCATGGCGCACGGCGGACGATGCCTATAAAGCTACGATGGCCGAGACGCACGATCAGTTGTATCACGGCTTCTATGCCACCATCCGTCGCTACTTCCCGACGCCGGGCGCCTGGAAGCCTGAATATGAGAAGTACGTACGGATTCTGTACGCGCCTACGCTGAGCAGCGACTGGCCGCGTCTCGCGATGGTGCAGTCGATCTACCGCCAGATGCCGTACCTCGACCCGGTGGTTTACGACTGGCCGAAGATCAAGGCGAAGACGCTAGTGCTGGGCGGCGATAAAGACGGCGCGAACTTTCCTGAATTAGCCCGCCATATCGCGGAAACAATTCCAGGCGCCGCGCTCGCGCTGATCCCGAATGCCGGCCATGTCCCGCATTTGGAAATGCCGGAGATTTTCAACCGCGAGCTGCTCAAGTTCCTTAAGTAGAGAGTGGGGCCGGTCTCCGGCCTGCCCAGGACTTATTCCGCCGCGAAGGCAAGCAGCACGTTGCCGGAGTTGTTGCCCGTTACCGCGTAGCCTGAGCCGATGAACAGCATCCCGCCCGCCACCGTCGGCCCGATCGAACTGATGGCGCCGCCTTTGGCCGGAACCTTGTTCACTGTCTCGAACGAATGCGCAGTGTCATATTCCCAGACCACCTTGCCGTTGGCCGTGTTCAGCGCGTGCAGCTTGCCATCGGAGCCGCCTACGAACGCCACACCGGGAATCGCGCTGGTCGCGGCGGAGTTGTTGACGCGAGTGCCGGGTTTGGCCAGCGGTGTGTACCAGAGCTGTTCGCCAGTGGCGAGTTGCAGGGCCACCATGCCGCCGCGGCTCAGCCCGTAATACAGGTTGTGTTCGTCCGCCGCACCGCCCCATACAATGCCGCCGAGGCGCGCGAAAAACGCATTCGGGCCCGTGGCTTTGGGGTCGACAGGCGCTACATTCTTCTTCCATACCACGGCGCCGTTCTTGTCCGGGTCGAGTGCGATCACGTTGCCGTCTTTGGTCGCCGCGACGAGCAGCCGTTTGCCGTCCGCGAGCGTTCGCAGGATCGGCGAATTGCCGATGTCGAGATCGGGGCCGTTCTCCGACGGGCAATTGTCGGTTTTGTTCGGCCCGCTGCATCCTCCGAGAAACGCGTCGCCCGCCTGCGCTTGATAAACCCAGAGCATTTCCCCGGTATTCAAATCCAGCGCCATGATGGAGTCCGTGGTCTTGGGCGCCGGCTCGGTTTCGGCATCGCCGGTTCCGAAGTAGATCGCATTCTTCTTGACGTCGATAGTGGGCGAATTCCAAACCGAACCGCCCGCAGGCGCGTACAGCTGAACGCCTTTCGAATTCTTCCGGGTCGGCTTGGGCTCGTCTACGACGTACGTCTTCCAGATGCGCGCTCCGGTGCTGGTGTCGAGCGCCACTACGCTCCCTCGCGACGTGCAGCACGGGTAATCGAGCGTTGCCGCGGTAAACTCTTCGGAGGAAGATACGGGCACGTAGACGCGCCCGCTATAAACCGTTGGCGCCCCGGTAATACGCGCGACGAAATGGTCGTCGACCTTGTTGGTCCACAACTCGTGACCGTCCTGCGCGTCGAGGGCGTACACATTGGCGTGCGCGTCGCCGAAGTACACGGCGTACTTCGTGGCGCCGCGCCCATTCACGGGCCCGACGCTCAACGCGTTACGCACCGAACCTTTGGTCTGATACGACCAGTAGACGCAGCCGCTTTTGGCATCAAGCGAATAGATGTAGCCGATGTCGGTGCCGACAAATACCCGGCCGGACACAACGGAAGGCTGGCCAAATGCCGATAGTCCGGTGGGATATCCGAATGCCCACTTCAGTTTCAAATTCGACACCTGTGCGGGAGTAAGGCCAGCCGCCTTTGCCGTCTGAAACCGGCCGCTCGTGAGATCGACGCCCCAGCCGTTCCAGGCGGGTCCGGCAGCCGGATCTGCGAGCGGAGGATTGGTGGAGCATTGATTCGGCATCTGCTTGGCGTCGCCTTCCTGCAGGCTGCCGAGCGGCCGTCCGCTCATGAACGTCGCGACCATGCGCCTCTGGTCATCCGACAAACTCGCGCCTTGTCCCTTCATCGCCCCAGTGGTGAGCGCATTGTAAATCTTCTCAGGCGGCATCTCGCGAATGGCGGCCGGCGAAGGCGCGCGTTCCACGTTCGGATTTCCATGGCACCCCATACAGCGTTGCTGGAACACCGCGAAGCCTGACTCCGTCCCAGCTGATTGTGGCGCCGGACGCACCGGAGCCTGGGCTTGCGCCAAACCAGACAAGCTGAAACAGATGCTCACCCAGAGCGAGAGGACGGGTATTCTCATGAGGACTCCTTGCGATTGCCCAGCATATCGAGCCGAGGCCGCGTTTGGCAAGAAGCCGGCGCCCGAGGGAAAGCATCGCGGGTTGGCGCGCCGAAAGGCGTATTTACGCATGAAGCGAAGCGGCCGAACTAGCGAGGCCTCGCGCGAGACTGGGAATCGCGGTTTCACCGGGCGATCACTCTCCGGGCCGGCGTCATCAATTCCTCGACCTCTCGCGGCGCGGCTCCAGACGGCTCAAAGCTTAGGTGTGCCACTGCTACGGAGCACAGTACCGCGCCACGTCAGCGGCCGGTTTCGCGCGTCGACTTAGGAGCCGCTTCCACCCCGTGTAAGTGAGCGCGGTCAATAGCCGCTTGTAAGAATCCGCTGGCGCGCAGCCCGTCAATAAAACGATTGAGGTAGGCGAGGCGCGCGGGATCACCTTTGCCGACAATGAGCGCTTGTTCGACGGCGAAGAAATTGTCGGGCAGCACTCGGACATTCGGGAACGACGCGCTCTCGGCCACCAGGCGCTCACGGTTAGTGGCGAACGCGTCGATCTCGGAAGCCGCCAGCATCTTTTGCGCGTCAGCCACGTCGAGACCGGGGATGCCCTTGAGTTCTGCCTGTTTTAGCGTCCGGCTCAGGTAGAGTTCGCCAGAGTCTCCCTTGCGGGCGGCGATCCGGATGCCCGGACGATCGGCATCGGCGATCTTCTGCAGCGGCGAGTCGGCGCGGACCAGATAGCTGTTGTAGGCGAGCTCATAGTTCTGCGTGAAATCTACTTCGGCGGCGCGGGTGGGATCGTATGCCAGAAAACCGAGATCGGCCGTGTGCGATTTCACGCTGTCGAGAACGGCGCGGACACCAGCGGCGGGAGTAATCTGGAACGGAACCCCAAGCCGCCGTGCCAGCTCACGCGTGATGTCGGCAACCGGTCCGCTCACGGTTCCGTCCTTCGCGTCGACTTTCCCTTGAACCGCATTGTCTTTGAGAAAGGTAACCCGCAAGGTGCCCGTAGGGGCCAGTTGCTGCGAATCGGCCATCTGCGCGGGCGCGTACGGTGCGCAAAGAATGACGCTGGCGAGGAGGGCGAATCGCCTTTGATTCATGAAAGCACCATATCACAGTGGGGGATAATCAAGAACGAGGCAATGCAGAGCAAGCCCTTCCGTCCCGAGACGCGTATTGTGCGGCGCAAAGAGGCGCTCGCGGTGCGCAGGAATGGAGCGGATCTGTGCGTGGTGGGCGCGGGCATTTCCGGGGTATCCGCGGCAATCGAAGCAGCCCGGCTGGGGAAGAAAGTCATCCTTATTGACGGTCTGCCATCGCTGGGCGGACAGGCTGTGAATTCGATTATCGGAATGATCGTGGGCCTGTTCGGCAACGGGCCGAACGGGAAGCAACTCACCCACGGCATCGCCGATGATATTCTGCGCGATCTCGGAGCGAGCGGCGATCTGGAAGTGCGCATGGGCGGTGTCTCGCTGAACGCCTTCTACAACGAAGTCGCCCTGGGCCGCTGGGTTGAACGCAAGGTGCTGGAATTGAAGATCACGCCGCTCGTGGGCGCCATCTTGCGTAGCGTTCACATGGAGGGCCGCCGCGTCGCGGAGTTGGAACTGGCCACGCGCTACGGTGATCTCGTAGTTGAGGCCGATGGATTCGTCGATGCCACCGGCGATGCGGCTCTGGTCTGGCAAGCCGGCCTGGATTGCCGCGAGCCCGCCGAAGGCGTTATTTATGGTTCGCAGATGGTCGTGATCGAGAACTTCGAAGAGGCCCACAAACCGAGCCGTGACGAAGTCTCGGCGCGGCTCCGCGACCGCGCCGAACAGTACGGAATGACCCGCCGGGACGGTTTTGCGATGAACCTGCCGGGCGGACGGACTGCTGTCGTGAACATGACCCACATCGAGAATCCGCTCGACCCGTTCGAGGCATCCCGGAAAGGGATCGAAGGGAAAGACCAGGCGGATCGCGCGCTGCAGTTCCTCAAGTCGGAATTTCCGGAGGCGTTCGGAGCGGCGCGTGTCCGGGCGTACGGCCAACCCGGCATTCGCCAGACGCGTTGGATCGTCGGTTGCCACCACCTCACGGTCGATGAAGTGCGGCAGGGCGTGAAATTCGAGGACAGCATCGCGCGGACGGCCTGGCCGCTGGAACAGCATCACAATGCCGAGGGGTACGTCTGGGAGCCCTTCGCCGAAAATCACGTGCACTACGTCCCACTGCGCAGCCTAGTGCCGCCCAGCGCCGATAACTTATTAGCTGCGGGCCGCTGCATCGATGGCGATGCGACCGCGCTATCCAGCGTCCGTGTGATGGGACCGTGCATCGCGATGGGGGCGGCCGCGGCGCACGCGTTGGATCTGGCGGGGCAGGGAAGCGTGCATCACATCGACCTCGCTGCTTTGCGGCAGCGAATCCGGGCAAACATCGAGGAGTGAACGGATGCGGCTGACCGATGATGAACGGGCGATGCTGGACGGCAAGCGTGGCCGCGCTCAGCAGAAAGCGATGGAGTTGCTGGTGCGATACGGCGACGTGCTGGGAGCGGAGCGATTCGTCAATACCAACAATGTTGCGGGCGTGCCCG
>Ga0070741_10006691_pt1 | contig 24536 bp, 25 predicted proteins | sample Coa_R1_4_FD_66440 | JGI IMG/M metagenome (GOLD analysis project Ga0070741, IMG submission 66440) | Surface soil microbial communities from Centralia Pennsylvania, which are recovering from an underground coalmine fire - Coalmine... | ecosystem: Environmental > Terrestrial > Soil > Unclassified ... | reverse complement strand
CGACGACGGCCTCGGCGGAGTGGAGAAGGGGAGCGATCTGGAACTGGAGCCGTCCGCACCGCACACCGTCGCCGGGCAACAGCGGGAACGCGTGTGTCGCCCGCGACGGAACGATCCATCATGTCGGCCGGTTCACAGCACGCTCGCGGTGCCCGAAGGCCACCTGAGCGGCCCGGCCGCTCGTCTGACTCAGAGCCCACAGACGAGAAGGAGAGCCTCGTCGACGGCGCGAGGCTCCGCGGCGTCGAGGCGGCGGCTGAAGGCCCGAGACGCCGAGGGTCGACCACCGTCGTCTGCTCGACGAGGACGCGGGTTTCGGTTCCCTCGAGCGTGATCGTGGGTCGGAAGCTTGCCGGTTGGACACGCCTGGACGTGGGCGAGACCAGCACCGTGCTGAGGCCGAGGAACTCGTCGGCTTGCACGACGACCGCGTAGCGCGCGCCGCGTTGCTCGTGCCCTCGCGTCCCTTGCGGCGCGGGCAGGCGGCAGACGTCGCCGCGAACCACTCAGTCGATCGGCGGTGGCGCGAACTCGGCGAGCTGTTCGCGAACGATCCGCATCTCCTCGCGATCGCTCTCATCTGCGGCAAGGCGTTGGAAATCGAGCGTCGCGCGGTTGAAGGTCTCGGGATCCTCGTGCAGCCCGGCGTGCGACAGGTGGCCGAAGACCACCAGCTCGCTCCCGGCGAGCCGCTCCTGAGCGGCTCGGCGAAGCGCGTCGAGCAGACGAGGTCGCGCGCGCGAAGGTGATCAGCGTCGGGACGTCGATCTCGCCGAGCGCCCCGGTCGCATCGTGCGCGACGTCCGCGTCGATCTGCGCGACGAACGCGTGCACGGGCTGCGCGGGGCGGCTCCGCCCGAAGCCCACGAGCGTCTCGAAGAGCTCCGGTCGCTCGACGTACAGCTCGGGCGTGAAGCACCACGGGAAGATGCCGGCGACCACCACGTCCGCGACCGTGGGCAGGGCCGAGGCCAGCGTGCGCCACTGCTCGACGACCGCCTTCAGGTACGAGTCGCTGACGTGCCAGGCACTGTGCAGAGAGAGCGACCGCACGCGGCGTGGATGGCGCGCCGCGAGGTGCATCACCACGGCGCCGCCGAGCGACGTGCCCGCCACGTGCGCCCGCTCGACTCCGATCGCGCCCGGGAAGGCGGCGACCTGCTCGGCGTAGCGCTCCGTCGAGTACGGGCCGGCCGGCTTGTCGCTCTCGCCCGAGCCGGGAAGGTCGATCGCGTTGCAGCTGAAATGCTCGGTGTAGGCTGGGAGCTGGAAGGCGTAGCACGCGTGGTCCGCGGACGTATACGGAATGAGCAGGAGCGGCTCGCCTTCGCCCGGCACGTCGTAGTTGATCGCGAGACCGTCCACCTCGATCGTGGGCATGGCGACTCCCTCCTGGCTGCGGGTGGCAATGCGCGATCATCACTCCGCCGAGGTGACGTGTCCGGCCGGCCCCGGCCCCGCGGCAAGCGCAGCGCCGCAAACGAGCCGCACCGATCACGTCGGCACCCTCGCCGGCGAGGGCGCGGAATCCGTCCGCAACGGGGGCACACTGCCTTGATGGTGGCAGCGAAGACGTCGCGGCGCGCTCGAGCGTGCGTCACGCTCGCGGCGGCTGCAGGGCTCGTCGCGCTCGCGCCGGCCGGCGCGCCGCCGTCCCGTCGAGTCGCGGCGTGCCGGGCGACCCCCGTCCACTACCGGAACGCCGCGCCAGCACCGGGGAGCGTGCGCGGCGGCGTTCCCGGCGTGCCGTGGCTCGCCTCGACGAACGGCGCCTTCCGCGCGTACCTCTTCTACCTCGGCGGCACCCGCTGGCGCCGGTCCCACCCGGCCGGCGCCCGGATCTTCACCACGAGGGCTCGCCTGCGCGTGAGCCCGAAGGTGCTCTGGGTCGCGCTCGGGAAGGCCGGAGCGACGCTCGCGATCGCGGGCACCCGTCTCGACGGCCGCGGGTCGTTCGGGGCCCGCTACCCGGCGGCGATCGGCGGCGGGCAGTTCCCGTCGTACGTCAACGTCCCCGCCGCCGGCTGCTGGCGAGTCGACGTCGACAGCGGCGGCCTCCGCGGCTCGGTGACGTTCCTCGCGGCGGAACGGGCGTAGCCGTGGACACGGCGAAGCCGCGGACGGCTCAGCTCAGTCCTCCTCGGCCCCCGTCAGAGCGGTGACCTTCTCGAGCAGCTGGTCCGGGTCGAAGGGCTTGTGGATGATCTCGACCTGTCCCTCGTCGACGCCGCCGCGGGCGAGACGGTTGTCGGCGTAGCCCGACATGTAGAGGACAGCGGCCTCGGGACGCAGCCGGCGGAGGTGCCGGACGAGCTCCGGGCCCGACATCTCCGGCATCACCACGTCGGTCAGCAGGAGGTCGATCTGGCCGCGGTGGCGCTCGGCGACCGTCAGCGCCTCGCGACCGTCGCCGGCCGGCAGGACGTGGTAACCGCCCTCCTCCAGGACTGTCGTCACCAGGCTCCGGAGCGCCGGCTCGTCCTCCACCGCCAGCACCGTCGCCTTCGCCCGCGTCGGCCGCTCGTCGACGGGCGCACGCGCGGCCGCGGCCGGCGCGGGCAGCCAGACGCGGAACGTCGTGCCGCGGCCCGGCTCGCTGTCGAGCTCGACGAAGCCGCCGAGGCTCTCGACGGTGCCCTGGACGCTCGCAAGGCCGAGCCCGGTGCCCCGGCCCGGCTGCTTCGTCGTGAAGAACGGCTCGAAGACACGCCCCTGCAGCTCGAGCGGGATCCCGGTGCCCGTGTCCGAGACGGTCAGGAGCGCGTACTCGCCGCGCTCGCGCTCGGGCTCCGGGGCGTCGTCGTCCGGCCTGCGACCGGCCGTGCGCACGAGCAGGAGACCGCCGTCGGGCATCGCGTCGCGGGCGTTCAGGACGAGGTTCATCACGAGCTGCTCGAGCTGCGCGCGGCCGACGTGCACCGCCGGAACCTCCGGGTCGGTGTGGATCTCGAGCCGGATGTCCTCGTCGAGCAACCGCCGGAGCAGCGGCTCGAGCCCGCGGACGACCTCGTTCAGCGCGACGCGCTCCTCCTCGACGTGGCCGCGGCGGGCGAACGCGAGCAGCTGGCGGGTCAGCTCCGCGGCCTTCTCCGTCGCCGCGAGGATCTCCTCCAGCGCGAGCCGGCTAACTGCGTCCTCCGTTCGGTTGACCAGCCGCCGCGCATGCCCGGAGGCGATCGTCAGCAGGTTGTTGAAGTCGTGGGCGATCCCGCCCGCGAGCTGCCCGACGGCCTCCATCGTCTGCGCCTGCACGAGCCGCGTCTCCAGCTCCCGCCGCTCGGTGACGTCGACCAGCACCCCGCGCAGCGACTCGACGGTGCCGTCGGGGTTGCGATGGATCGTGACGATGTCGCGGACGGTGGCGCTGCCGCCGTCGGCGCGGACGACCCGGTACTCGAGGTCGAACGCGTCACGTGTCTGCGCCCCCTCCGCGAGGGCGAGCAGGGTGACACGGTCCTCCGGGTGGACGATCGAGCCCCAGAACCCTTCGTCGAACCAGCGCGCCGGCGCGTAGCCGAGCAGCTCCTGCGCGCGTCCGCCGACGAAGGTCAGCCGCGTCCGCTCCGGGTCGGCGGCCTCCCAGACGATCGCCGAGAGCGCGCCGAGGATGCTCTCGACGAGGTGCGCGCGCTCGAGCTGCCGCCGCTGCGCGTCGAGCGCCTTGCGCTCGCTGACGTCGCGAACGAACGCGGCCACGAACCGCCGGTCGGACCAGCGAACGGGGCTGAGGCTGATCTCGCACGGAAGCTCGCTCCCGTCCTTGCGCACCGCCCTGAGCTCCAGACCCTCGCCGAGCGGGCGATGGGCCGGTGCCGCCATGTACGTCAGCCGCTGCCCGAGGTGGGCCGGGATCAGCTCCGCCGGCACGAGCGTCTCGACCGGCTGGCCGATCAGCTCGTGCCGCAGGTATCCGAACAGCCGCTCGGCGGTCTCGTTGACGAAGACGATCCGGCCCGTCTCCTCGACGACGACGACCGCGTCGGGGATCGCCTCCGCGACGGCTGTGAGCGCGGCCTCGGGAAACGACGCCGGGTCAAGTTGGTGACGGTGTGGCAACGAACGAGCGCGCGAGGGAGCCGAGCGCCAGAAGACGCGAGTCCGGCGCCTGGCTCGCCTGAGCTCCGCGCGACTGACGGCCGCAGCGGTTTGCCTCCGAGTGACTGAGCAGAACGATCATCGCAATTCCTTTCTACATTTGTCAACATTCCACCGAGGGCCGCGGATCCGTAGAAAACCCGTATTGCCGGGGCTCAGCTCGTGCTCGATGATCTTCCGGCAATGGCGTTCGCGACGCGGTCGAAGGCCCGGCGATGACAGATGTAGACGAGTTGCGGTCTGCGATCACGCAGCTCCACGCCGCGGTCGACCGCCTGATCCAGGCCCGCTTCCGCGTCGTCACCGGGACGTCGACGGGGCGGGCGGCGAGCGCGTGGCCCGAGCGGGCTCCCGCGACGGACACGCCAGGCGCGCAGGGCGCCGGGGACGACCTGACGCTCACCGCAGACGCGGCGGGCCACAGCGGGCCGCAGCTCGGCGCGGCCTGAGAACGCTTCTGAGCGAGGCCGCCCGCGCTCGGCGAGGCGCGTCGACTATCGTGCGCTGCCGTGCCGTGCGCCGACGCGAGCCTCCGCGAGCCGCCCGCCGGCGCGCCGCGGGCACGCCTGGCCGCGGTCGCGCTCGCGGCGCTGGCGATCGCTCTCGCGGTCGGCGCCGCGACGGCGTCGGCCGAGGAGCCGGCCGTCCACTTCCCGCGCGACCACCTCGCCCACCCCGCCACCGGGATCGAGTGGTGGTACGTGACGGGCGTCGTCAGGGGGAGCGACGGGCGGCGCTACTCGATCTTCTACACCCTGTTTCGGCGGAGCGGCTTCGTGCTGCCCGTCAGCCAGGTGATCGACCTCGGCAGCGGGGCCCGCGTCGGCCGCTCGGAGCGCCTCGCGCCGGCGACGCTCGGGACGCAGGCGCTCGACGTGTCGGCCGCCGGCGCGCGCCTCCGCTACGAGCCCGGGTCGAACCGATGGAGCTTCGGCGCCTCCGGCCCCGGCTACGCGCTGTCGATCGAGGCGACGCCGGCGAAGCCCTACGCGCTCCACGGCGGCGATGGCGTGATCGGGCAGTCGGACGCCGGTCGCAGCTTCTACTACTCGTCGACGCGCATGCGCGCGACCGGGACGATCGTGCACGGCGCCCGGAGGATCGCCTTCACCGGCGACGCGTGGTTCGACCACCAGTGGGGGAACTTCGAGAACGACGACCGCGCGTTCAACTGGGACTGGTTCTCGTGCCGCTTCGACGACCGGACGGAGCTGATGCTCTACCGGTTCCGCGACGCGCACGGCAGGCCGCTGACGGCGTACGCGAGCGGCACCTTCGTCTCGAGGAGCGGGCGGGCGGTGCCGCTGCACGCGTTCACGGTCGCCGCCGGCCGCCGCGTCCTCGCCGCCTCCGGCCGCAGGTGGCCGCTCGACTGGCAGCTGCGCGTGCCGGCCGAGCACCTGTCGCTCTCGCTGCGCTCGATCGTCCGCGACCAGCTCTTCCACGGAACGGTCGTGCCGACGTTCTGGGAGGGCGCGGCGACCGTGCAGACGGGCAAGCCCGGCCTCTGCTTCGTCGAGCAGTCCTACCGCTGAGCGCTTCCGCGCCGCGCTCCGCGCCCGCTCAGCGCGAGCCGACCGCCGCCAGCGCGTATCCCTGCTCGAGCATCGCGGGAGCCCGCCGCGCGAGCGTCTCGGGCGGCGGGACGTCCCAGCCGAGCGCGTCGCCGAGACGCGTGATCATGCTGAAGAGGGCACAGACGACGACCGCATCGCGCAGCGCCTCGTCGGAGACGCCCGCGGCGCGCGCGGCCGCGGCGTCGGCCGGCTCGAGCTCGTCCGGTCGCAGCGTCAGCTTCTCGAGGAAGCGGAGCGTCGCCGCCAGCTCGGGCCGAAGCGGCGCCGTCCGCCAGTCCTCGACGACCGCCTCCCAGACCTCCTCGCCGAGCGCGTACGACGCAACTGCGCCGTGGGTGCGCATTCAGAAGGGGCACTGGTTGAGGAGCGCGGTGAACGCGGCGAGCAGCGCCCGCAGCGCCGTCCGAAGCGCCTGGTCGACCGCGTTCGACTGGTTCTCGACGATCGCATCCGTGGCGTACGCGTGCCCGACGCGGCAGCGGTAGCGCGGCAGGCTCGCCTCCACCGTCTCCCACAGCGCGTCGCCGCACTCCGGACACGAGAACCTGTCAGCCGGCCCGGCGCCGCGTCGCGCTCGGCGGCGTCCGCGTCGAGCGCCGCGTAGCGCGTCTCGATCGACACGTCGTCGTCCTCGCCGCCCATCGTCCGGGCATCCATTCTGACCTGATCCTGGTCTGTCCGGAAGCGCCGCACGAGCCGGGCGATCGTCGGGGCGATCTCGCGCAGCAGCAGGACGTAGTCCGGATGGTCGCGCGCGATCGCGTTCAGCGGCATCTCCGGGAAGATCGCCTCCGCAGAGTCCTGCACGATCACCCTGCCGCCTCTGCCCGAGACGGCGGCGGCGCCGGACGCCCCGTCGTCACGAGTCCCGGTGAGCACGACCGCCACCACGCGCTCGCCGTAGGCGGAGGCAGCGCTGCGGAACAGCGGGTCGATGCCGGGCGCGGGAGGTTCTCGCGCGGGCCGCGAACGACCTCGACCGAGCCGGCGCGCACGAGGAGATGGCGGTCGGGCGGCGCGACGTAGATGCCGCCGCGCTCGAGCCGGTCGGCGTGACGTGCAGCACGACGAGGACGGCCGCATCGAGCTCCGCGGAGAGCCGGCCGACGAGGCCGACGAGAGCCTCGACTCCGCGGCCGAGACGCCGAGAACGACCACGCCGGGGCGACGGGCTCACGATCGACGTTTGCCCGCATCGGCCAGGCCGACACTACGCCCGCCGCCGCGGGCTCGCTCGCGGCGGTCAGCCGCCTGGGGTCGTCGCCGCCACGTGCGCCTGGAGCTGCGCGGCGCGCGCCCGCGCCTCGCGGCTCGCGGCGAGCACGTAGTCCACCTGCGTCGCGACGAAGCCCGGGTCGGCGCCGCCCGATCCGGCGACGCTCCGCTGGAGCGCGGCGAGGTCGGACTCGAGCACCGAGGTCTGCTGGGCGACGCCCGCCGCCTCGGAGGCGAGCCCGTCGAGCGTGCTCGCGGCGTGCGAGAGCTGCCGCTTCAGGTCCGCGCGCTCGCTCGCTGCCCGGCGGAGGGCCGCGCCGCGCGCCGACAGGTCGCGCGACAGCGACGCCCGGGCGCGCGCGGCGCGCGCCAGCGAGGCGCGGGCCGCGGCCAGCTCCGTCCGGAGCGCCGCGACCTGGCGGCGGGCGGCCGCCGTCTGCCGCTCCGCCAGCGCAGCCGACGCCTGCGCGCGCTGGCTCTCCGAGGCGCTGTGCCGCCAGACGCCGACGAACGCGACGCCGCTCACCGCCGCCCCGAACGCGCAGGACGCGATCGCGAGGAAGACGTGCGACCTGCGCAGCCCGCCGAGCAGCCGCCGGAGCGAGCGGCGCCGGCTCGCCGTGCGCGACGTCGCCAGCGCCGCCGTCGCGGCGGTCAGCTCGTCGGTCCGGCCGCCGGCGCGGTACGGCCACTGCTCGGTCTCGGGCCGGGCCATCCCCCCATCGTTCGCAACGCGGCGGGCAGCTCCTCCCCGCGCGCGATCAGCCCCCCGTCACCGCCCAGGAGCCCCCGCTGTAGAAGTCGCCAGCGGTGGTCGAGCGGATCAAGAGCGCCACGCCGAAGGCTCTGATCGCGCCCGAGGTGCCGGTCGCCGGGTCGAGCACCGTCTGCGTCGTGCCGACGTTGTTGCTGACGCCCTCGTAGATGCAGAGGTTGCCGGGCGTGGCCGTCGGCGCTGTGACGTTGCCCGGGCATGCGGCCGGCGGCGCCGAGCCCTTCGCGACGAAGTGCGCCGTCGGCGCCGCGGCGAGCGGGACGGCGAACGAGATCTGCGTCAGCGCGAGCTGCCCGCCCGCGGTCGCCGTGTGGCCGAAGTAGTAGGCGCCGGTCAGCGTCGTCCCCTGCGGGAGCGTGGCCGGCAGCCCTCCTCCCGAGCCTGCCGGCCCGGCGGGCCCGGCCGGCCCCTGCGCTCCAGGTGGCCCCGCCGGCCCCCGCGGCCCAGCCGGCCCGCGCGGCCCTGCGGGCCCGCGGGGCCCGCGCGGCCCACGCGCGTCCGAGCGCTTCGTCGCCTTCTGCGAGCCGGTCGCGGCGACGCTGCCGCCGACCAGCACGAGCGTCGTCGCCATCACCAGCACCACCGGAACCGCCAACCGCCGCATACCGACCTCCTTCGGAACCGCGGCGGCGCGACGCCGCCAGCGTCGAGTGCCGTCGGCTTTCGACGCTCGGCGCACGGACTCCTGCCCCGCTCGGGCCGCTACGCGAGGAAGAGACGGTACGCCGGGTTGGCGGTCTCGTCGAAGTGCTCGTAGCCGAGCCCGGCGAGGAAGCGCCGGAACTCCTGCTTCTCCGACGGCGGCACCTGCATCCCGGCGAGGACGCGGCCGTAGTCGGCGCCGTGGTTTCGGTAGTGGAAGAGGCTGATGTTCCAGCGCTCGCCGATGCGCTCGAGAAAGCGCATCAGCGCGCCCGGCCGCTCTGGGAACTCGAACCGGTACAGCACCTCGTCCTCCGCGCCGGCGCGGCCGCCGACGAGGTGGCGGACGTGCAGCTTCGCCATCTCGTTGTCGGTGAGGTCGAGCGCCGCGATCCCGGCCTGCGCGAGCGAGCGCAGGATCGCGCCCTTCTCGGCCGCGTCGCGGACCTCGATGCCGACGAACACGTGGGCGGCCTCCGGGTCGTCGTAGCGGTAGTTGAACTCGGTGATCTGCCGCGTGCCGAGGAGCGAGCAGAAGGCCCGGAAGCTCCCCGGACGCTCCGGGATCGTCGCGGCGATGATCGCCTCGCGGCGCTCTCCGAGCTCCGCCCGCTCGGCGACGAACCGCAGCCGGTCGAAGTTCATGTTCGCGCCGCTCAGGATCGACGCGAGCACGCGGCCGCGACCGCCGCCTGCCTCCGCGTAGCGCTTCGCGCCGGCGACGGCGAGGGCGGCCGCCGGCTCGACGATCGAGCGCGTGTCCTCGAAGACGTCCTTGATCGCCGCGCACAGCTCGTCCGTGTCGACCGTGAGCACCTCGTCGACGTAGCGGCGCGCCAGCCGGAACGTCTCCTGTCCGACCCGGTGGACGGCGACGCCGTCCGCGAACTGGCCGACCTGCGAGAGGACGACGCGCCGCCCCGCCCGCAGCGACCGCTGCATCGCGTTCGCGTCTACGGGCTCGACGCCGACCACGCGCACCTCCGGCCGGAGCCGCTTGATGCACACGGCGATGCCGCCGATCAGGCCGCCGCCGCCGACCGGCACGAAGACGGCGTCCAGCTGCCGCGCCTGGCGCAGGAGCTCGAGGCCGATCGTCCCCTGCCCGGCGATCACGTCGGGGTCGTCGTACGGGTGCACGAAGGTCAGCCGCCGGCGCGCGGCGAGCCGCCTCGCGACCTCGTAAGCGTCGTCGTACGAGTCGCCGTCGAGGACGATCTTCGCGCCGCGGGCGGCGACCGCCTCGACCTTGATCCTCGGCGCGGTGGTCGGCATCACGATGGTCGCCGGCACGCGAAGCCGCTCCGCCGCGAGCGCGACGCCCTGCGCGTGGTTGCCGGCCGAGGCCGCGACGACGCCCCGCCTCGCCTCCGCCGGCGGCAGCCGCGACATCCGGTTGTAGGCGCCGCGCAGCTTGAACGAGAACACGGGCTGCAGGTCCTCGCGCTTCAGGAGGACGCGCGCCCCGAGCCGCGCCGAGAGGCTCGGCGCCTCGTCGAGCGGCGTCTCGACCGCGACGTCGTAGACGCTCGCGTTCAGGATCTCCCGGAGGTAGTCGTAGGCCATCGCGGCGCCAGCGTACGCGACGGCGGCGCGGGCTACGGCCTACGGGATCCGGCCCGTGACCGTCCGCGCGAGGCGCTGCTCGTCCGCGGCCGCGAACGGCCTGCCGATCCCGACGAAGATCATCGCGACGTCCACGCGGGCGCGGTTCAGGAGCACGACGTCGAGCCAGGCGCCGACCGTCTGCTTGCCGCTCGTGACCCGGACGACGAGGCGGTACGCGCTCGAGCGGTCGCCGAGCCCCGGGAACGCGAGCCGGCCCTTCGCCACGATCGCGACCTTCGCCTGCCCGCCGATGCCCTGCGCGAACACCCGCGAGAGGCAGTCGGCGAGCCCCGGCCGCGCGACGCGGCCGTAGGCCGTGCGGCCCTGCGCCGCCGTGGAGAAGACGCCGGCGTTCGACGACACGTAGGCGTCCGGGCGGTCGAAGTCGGGCGAGCTCGCATGGCCGTACTCCGTCAGATCGGACATGTCAGGCTCGAATCCGGGACAGCTGAAGCCCGAGCTGGACGGCGACGAGCGGCTCGCGTGCCAGCCACTTCCCGGCAGGTCGGACGCGCGCAGGACGATCCGCTTCGCGAGCGCCTGCTCGGCCGGCCTCAGCTCGCGCTTCGGGTCGCGAGGGCCGGCCGCCGCCGTCGCCGGGGCGACGCCTGCCGCGAGCAGCACGACGACGCAGCCGGCGAGTACGCGGACCGCCATCGCCGGCCCTACGGCCGCCGGCGGAGCAGCCGCGCGAGGAATGGGCGCCGGGCAACGGCGGGCGGAGGCTCCGCGGGGGGAGACTCCGCGGGGGGAGGCTCCGCGGGCGGAGGCTCCGCTGGCGGCTCGACCTCCGCGGGCGGCTCGACGGAAGCCTGCGGCTCGGGCTCGGATTCCGGCTCGGCTGCCCTCGCCGGCTCGGCGGGGGCCGCTGCCTCGGGCTCTGGCTCGAGCGAGGCCTCGGGCTCGAGCGACGCCGCGGGCTCGGGCTCGACCGGAGCCGGCGGCTCCGGCTCGGCCACGGAGCGAAGCTCGGCTGCGGTCGCGGCGACAGGCTCGGCCTCGTGCGAGGCCGCGGGCGGGGACTCGGGCTCGAGCGAGGCCGCGGGCTCGGGCTGGAAGGGGGCCGGCGGCTCGGGCTCGATCATCGGCTCGGGCTCCGGCTCGGGCGGCGCCTGCTCGCTCGTGCGGCGCGGCAGCTCCACCCCGCGGGCTCGCGCGCGCTCCCAGTCGCCGCGAATCGCCGCGCGCATGTCGTCGAGCTGGCTCTGCTCCTTCGCCACGGCGGATCGTTCGCCGCCTCCGCCGGATCTCCTACGCGCCGAGCTCGCGGAGCAGTGGCCCCGTGTCGAGCGGGTCGAAGCCGAGCCGGGCCGCGATCTCCTCGCTCGAGGGCCTCGTCCCCTCCGCGAACAGCGGGCGGAGCAGCTCGCCGGTGCGCGGGCTCCGCCACCAGTCCTCGCCGACGTCGCGAAGCAGCGTGTGCCGGAGCTGCGCCGAGCGGATCCACGCCCGCAGGTAGTCGGCCGAGTAGAAGCCCGGATCCATGTCCGCGAGGAAGTTGTCCCGCCGGTAGCGGACGCCGGTCGCCTGCTCGAGCCGCTCGCTGTAGCCGTCGGCGGTGCCGCCGTCCTCCGGGAAACGCGACCAGAAGTCGAGCTCGAAGTGGAGCTTCGCCGTGTAGCGGCGGAAGAGGAGCGACTCGAGGAAGGTCGTCGACTCGGCGTTCTCCGTGGCCTGCGCGTCGGAGAGGCCGAAGTGCAGCGCGTGCCAGCCCGGCTCGCGGGTGACCGCCTCGCAGATGTACGAGTAGATCTCGGTCAGCGCGTGGTCGCGGGAGAGGCGCCGGAACGTGTACGGCAGTGACGGGTCGCAGCCGGCGTAGTGCAGCGCGTGGCCCGCCTCGTGCATGAACGCCTGGTAGTCGTGGAGCCCGCCCTGCGCGCGCGTGATCAGGTGGACGACGCTCGGCGGGTCCGAGGCGATCACGCAGGCGCGGGGCGCCTTCTGCGGGCGGTCGTCGAGGTCCCTGCGGATGTTCGGGTCGGCGGCGAGGTCGAAGCCGATCGCCTTCAGCGTCTCGAGGCAGACCTCCGTCGCGCGCTCCTTCGCGTAGGTCGCCTCGAGCGGCGAGAGCCGGCGCATGTACGCGACGTGGAACGACGCCGGCACGTCGTCGCGCTCGGGGCCGAGGATCCGGTCGAACCAAGTCTCGCGCAGGCGAAGGAACGGCTGCTCGACCGCCTCGCTCGCCCGCGCGAGCGCCGCCGCGAGCTCGCGCAGCGAGATCCCCTTCTCCTCCTCGTTCCTCGCGACCGGGTCGGGCTCGCGCGAGAGCTCGGCGAGGAGCTCCTCGCCGGCGCGGAGGAGGTCGAGTCGCTCGGGGTTCAGCTCCGCGCTTCTGTCCGCCTGCAGCGAGCCGAGCTCCTCCCGGTCCCGGTAGCCGGGGAGCACGGCGAGCCGCGCCTGCGCGGCGCGGAGCGGCAGCTCGTCGCCGCGCCAGCTGACGCGCGCCGCCAGCTCGGCGTTCTCGAGCGCATCCTCGCGTTCCACGAACTCGGCCGACGCGATGCCGTGCTCGCACACCTTCCGCAGCCGGTACAGCCGCTCGCGCTCGTCTCCCGCCGCCGCCTCCTCCGCCTCCCGGAGCGCCGCGAGCTGCTCGCGCGTGAACAGGTCCGCGTAGCGCGCGACGATCGCCGCCTGCTCGGAGACCTCCTTCTCGCCGACGCGCACCGCCCGCCCCTCCTCCGAGCGCTCGTACAGGTACCGCTGGAGCCGCGTCTCGTAGTCGAGCGGTGTCAGGACATCGGTCGTCGCCACGTGCTGCGTACGGCTTACCGCCGTTACCGCCCCGCCAAACGACGGACGGTGGCGGCGAGCTGCTCGAGCGTGAACGGCTTGGGGATCAGGTCGTCCGCCAGCCGCTGGTCCCGGTCGGAGACCGACTCCGAGCCCGTGAAGAGCGCCACGGACGGCTCCGGCGCGGCTCCCGGCCCGCCGCGCAGCTCGTGCAGCAGCTCGCGCCCGTCGCCGTCGCCGAGCCGGCAGTCGAGCAGCACGACGGACACGTCCTGCTCGCCGAGCGTCTGCCGGGCGGCGGCCAGCGAGGGCGCCTCGAGGACGCGGTAGCCGTCGAGCTCGAGGTTGACGCGGCACAGCATCCGCAGCGCGTCGTCGTCATCGACGACGAGCACCGTCGTCTCGCCCCCCGAGGAGTCCATGCCGAGTGCGGGAGTCTACGGAAGACGACGCTTGCATGCAGCGTTATCATCGCGTGCCTTGAGCCCCTCGCCCGGCACCGGCTCTCGCCACTACGCAGGCGCGATGGCGGATCTGTGGGGCCGGCTGACGCGGACGCTGCGCGCGCTCGAGGCGGTCGCCGCCGACCCGGCGCGGCTCGAGGACGCGGGCGACGTGCTGCCCGTGCTGCAGTACGAGCTGCACTGGGCGAGCGAGCTGCTGGCCGGGGTCGAGCCCCCGCCCGCCGGCGAGGCGGCCCATGCCGAGCTCGGCAGCGCGCTCACGGCTGCCAGGGACATGACGGGCGACGTCGCCGAGGCGCTCGCCGACGGAGGCCTCGAGGCGACGGCGCCCCTCGTCCACGAGTGGCGCGGCGCGCTCTTCCGTGTCCGCCTGGCGCGCTCGCGGCTCGGCCTGCCGCCGGCAAGCGCCCTCCCCGCCGACGTGCCGCCGTTCCCGCGGTCGGCGCTCGTCTCGGCGCTGCTCGTCGTCTTCGGTGTCGCGGCGTTCGCCGGCGGCGCCGTCGCGGTGCTCTGGCCGATGTGGGCCGCCGGGCTGCTGATGATCGCGGCCGGGTGCGTCGGCTACCGCTCGTAGCAGGCCTCCGGGCGGAGGCCGATCCGGCCGTACCTGTTCGGGAGAGCCTACGTTTAGTCCTCAGAAGTGGGAAAAGAGGTCGAGCAGCCGAAGGCGGAGGAGCCGGTGGCGAAGCAGCGGCCGGAGAGCCTGCCGCTGCCGCGCCCGACCCCGCAGTTCCGGCGCCGGGCGTGGCGCGAGTTTCAGCGCGCCCTCGACCCGCTCGCGCCGCCTAAGCCGCTGCGCGGAGCCGGGCGCTCCTGAGCCTCGCCAGCGACTCCTCGCGCCCGAGGAGGGCGATGCTCTCGTACAGGCCCGGAGAGACCTTCGAGCCCGTGACCGCGACCCGGATCGGCGCGAACGCCTGCCGCGGCTTCATCCCCAGACGGTCGCAGAGCGCCTTCAGCGCCTGCTCGATCGTGGGCGGCTCCCACGGCTCGACCAGCGCGAGCGCCTGCTCGGCCTCCGCGAGCACGCGCTCGTCGAGCAGGGCCGGGTCGGGCTCCACCGGGTGGAAGAGGAAGCCGGCGAAGCCGGGGAACTGGCCGAGCGTCTCGATCTTCTCCTGCGTCAGCGGCGCCGCTGCCCGTATCCGCTCCTCGGGCCAGTCGTAGCCCCGCTCGCGGAGGTAGCCGACGAGCGCGTCCGCGTACTCGCCGAGGGACATCGCGCGCAGGTAGACCCCGTTCATCCATGCGAGCTTCTCGTAGTCGAAGGCGGCAGGGCTCTTCACGACGCGGTCGAGGTCGAAGCGGCGGATCAGCTCGTCCCGCGACATGATCGTCGTCTCGCCGTCCGGGGCCCAGCCGAGGAGCGCCAGGAAGTTCATCAGCGCGGGCGCGACGTAGCCTTCGGCGCGCAGCTCGTCGATCCCCTGCGCGCCGTGCCGCTTCGACAGCTTTCGGCCGTCGGTGCCGAGCACGTTCGGGACGTGCGCGTACACCGGAGGCTCCGCGCCGACCGCGCGGATGACGTTGATCTGCTTCGGCGTGTTCGAGATGTGGTCGTCGCCCCGGATCACGTGCGTGATCTCGTCCCAGACGTCCTCCAGCGGCGAGGCGAAGTTGTAGGTCGGGCGGCCGTCGGAGCGGACGAGCACGAGGTCCTCGAGCTGCTCGTTCGGGAACTCGATGCGGCCCTTGACGACGTCGTCCCAGCCGGTCACGCCGTCGTCGGGCATCCGGAACCGGATCGCGCCCTCGTCCTCGTAGGCCTTGCCCTCGGCGACGAGCCGCCGGGCGACAGCCGCGCAGTCGTCCATCCGGTCGAGCTGGAAGGTCGGCGGCCGGTCCCAGTCGAGCCCGAGCCACGCGAGCGAGTCGAGCGCGTGCCGGACGGCGCCCTCGACCTCGCGGCTCGTGTCCGTGTTCTCGATCCGCACGAGGAACTCGCCGCCGCGCCCGCGCGCGAACAGCCAGTTGAAGAGCGCCGTGCGGACGCCGCCGACGTGCAGCGCGCCCGTCGGGCTCGGCGCCATGCGCACGCGGACGGTCACGCGCGCATCGTAGTGACGGCGGCCCCGGCCGGCCCGCGCGCCCGCGGCCTCAGAAGCGGGTGCCCCAGACGCCGAAGACCGCGACCGCCGCGGCGTAGGCCCCGACCAGCGCCGCGCCGCGCGCACGCGTCGCGCGGCCGTCGGCAAGGAGCGCCGCCGCGAGCAGCGTCGACAGCCCGAGGACGAGGATCTCGACGTTGCCGAACGCGAGCGACAGCGGCTCGATCGCCCAGGACAGGATCGCGACCGCCGGCACGAGGAAGACCGCGACCTGCGCGCTCGAGGCGAGCGCGATCTCGGTCGCGAGCTTGATCCGCCCGCGCCGCGCGACGACGACGGCGCCGCCGTGCTCGGCCGCGTTGCCGACGATGGCGACGACGACCACGGCGACGAAGAAGTCGCTCCAGCCGATCTCCTCCGCGAAGCTCTCGAGCGAGCCGACGAGGATCTCCGCGATGATCGCCGTCGCCGCCGTCGCCACCCCGAGCGCGGCGAGGGCCGACCCGAGCCGCCACCCCTGCTCGCGCTCCTCGACGACGTGGAGGCCGTGGTGGCGGCGAAGCTGGAACCACTGGGCCCCGAGGTAGACCACGGGGAGCACGGCCGCGATCGGGATCGAGACGACCGCGAGCGAGTGGCGGTCGGGGTCGCCGTCCCAGGCGCCCACCGCCGGCACGAGGAAGAGCAGCGTCGCCGTCGCGACCATCCCCAGCGAGACGAGGCTCGACAGCCGGTCGACCTCCCCCGGGCGGCCGAAGAGCAGCGAGAAGCCGAGGACGAGCAGGAGGTTGCCGACGACGCTCCCCGTCAGCGAGCCGCGCACGACGACGGTCAGGCCGTCGGAGACGGCGAACAGCGAGATGATCAACTCGGGCGCGTTCCCGAAGGTCGCGTTCAGGAAGCCGCCGATCCCGGGACCGGTGTGGTGCGCCGCGTGCTCGGTTGCCTCCCCGATCAGCCAGGCGAGCGGCACGAGCGCGACGGCGGAGGCGACGAAGTCGAACGCGTCGCCCGGATGGGCGACGAAATGCACCAGCATCGTGGCGGGGGCCACGGCCAGGGTTGCCCAGAGGAGCCGTCTCCCCACGGAGCCAGCGTAGTCGCGTCGCATACCGGCCCGGCTGCGGGTTTGTCAAGTCTTGCGGAGCGGGCAGGAGGACACCCACAATCACGCTATGGAGTCGTCCCCGATCGCGCCCGAGATCTCGCTGCCGCTGCGCCCGCAGGACGAAGTCGAGTGCCGCCGGTGCCGGGTCCACTGCGACAAGGTCGTCTATCCGGCGGCGTGCATCGACCGCGGCTGTCCCTTCTCGTACGCCTACGAGGAGTTCGGGCGGACGTACATCGGCTGCATGCAGAAGGTCTACGCAGTCGAGATCGACCTCGACCTCCTCCGCCAGGCCGAGGCGACGCGCGCCGGCTTCGGGGCCGTCCGCACGCGCCGCCAGCCGCTGCCGATGTGCCGCGTCGAGGTCGAGCAGACGTACGGCCACCGAAGCGGCGACCTCGGCTGCGTCAACCCGGAGTTCTCCGAGCTGCCGGTCGGGCGGCCGACCTTCCGCGTGATCGCGGAGCCGGGCACGACGGACTGACGCCGGCCCGCCCGGCCTGGGCGTACGGCCTGGCGGTAGGCCTGGCGGTGCAGTGCACCCGCTGCGGCCCGGCTCGTGGTGCGGCTCGCAGGCGCGGCGGGCGGGCGCTGCGGGCAAGCGCGGCGGGCGGGCGCCGGCCCGGCCGCTTTCCCTTTGCCGCCGCCCTCAGCGGGCGAGCGCGAGCCCTCGCGCGTGGAGCGCCCGGAGCTTCGCGAGCTCGCCCTCGTCGGGCCCCTTGTTCTCGGGCCCCGGCACCTCGAGCACGGCGGGCAGCCCCTGCAGCCGCGGGTGCCCGAGGAAGACGTCGAGTCGCTCGCCGATCAGGCCGTCGCCGATGTTCGCGTGGCGGTCTCGGTTCGAACCGAGCGGCGCCTGCGCGTCGTTCACGTGGAGCACCCGCAGCCGGTCGAGCCCGAACGACGCGTCGACCTCGTCGAGGAGCGAGTCGAGGACCGACGCGTCGGCGACGTCGTAGCCGGAGACCCACAGGTGGCAGGTGTCCAGGCAGACGCCGAGGCGCGGGTGCCGATCGAGGGCGGCGAACAGGGTCGCGAGCTCGTCGATCGAACGGCCGATCGTGCCGCCGGCGCCGGCCGAGTTCTCCATCAGCAGCCACGTCGTGTCGCTGCAGCGCTCGAGCACGGCGCGCAGGGCTGGGACGGCGCGCTCGAGCCCCGCCTCGAAGCCAGCACCCTGGTGCGAGCCGACGTGGAAGACGACGCCGCCGGCCTCGATCGCGCAGGCGACGTCCATCGTCGTGGCGAGCGCCGTCACCGACTTCTCGTAGAGTTCGTCGTTCGGGCTCGCGAGGTTGACGAGGTAGAGCGCGTGGCAGACGACGGCGTGCGCCGGGATCCCGAGCTCGTCGCGGCGCGCCCTGAACCGCTCGAGGTTTGCGGGGTCGTGCCTCGTCGGCCGCCACATCCGGGGGCTCTGCGTGAACAGCTGGACCGACTCACCGCCGATCGCCTCGATGCGGTCGATCGCCGTGTGAATCCCGCCGGAGCAGGAGACGTGCGCGCCGAGCAGCACGCGCGCGACGCTACCGAACGCGGGCGGGCCAGCCGCGCCGAGCACGTGTCCGGCGGACCGGGGCGGGGGCGCGGTGCGGGGCGGCACGGCGCACCAGTTGGCGACGGCGCGCGGCGGCACGCGGTACAGCGATGCGGGGCGCGGCGCGCGGCGGCACGGCGCAGAGGGGTGCGAAGCGCGGCGCAGGGCGGCGCGGCTCGCCGGGGGTGCGCCTGACGCCGGCCGCGGACACGTGCGCGCGCGGCCGACGGCAAGGCGCGGCGCGCTGCCGGATAAGCCCGCGTCGCACCGAGGCGCGCGTGCGGCGGGCAACGGCGGGCGCGGCCCGGGAGCGGGTTGGCGGCGGCTCGCAGAGCGTCCCGCAAACCCCCGCCCTGGGTGGGGTCGCTTCCCTCCGCCCTCGGAGTCGATGCTACCGGCGATCGTGTGACGTGTCTGTGCCGACTCCGTGCCGATTTGGCGCCATTTCGTCCCCAGCGCGTCAACACGGCCCCGGGCCGCGCGAGGACGCGTGTTGCGTCCCACCGAGCGGCGCGCCCCGGACGGCGCGCTCCGACGCTATTCCCCCCCCCCCGAACACCGACGGCGTCCGCGTGAAGGGATAGGTCGCCCAGTAGAGCTTCGTCGGCGTTCCAGTGCCGTCGCGGACGACGCGAAGGATCTCGCCGCGCTCCCGTCCGTCGCGGACGCGGTAGCGATCCTCGCCGATGCGCTCGAACCTCGACTCGGAGCGCGGGCCGCCGAGCGCCGCCGGGCGCGCGCGCAGCTCGCCCCCCTCCCACCACAGCACGAACTCGCTCCCCTCTGACCACCACGTTCCGAGGACGTCCGCCAGCTCCGGCTGCGGCGGCGACTCCGGCCGCCACGCGACTGGCTCGGCGGGCAGGAGCACGAGCGCCCGCTCCACCAGGTCGAGCGCGAGCCGCTCGACCGCCGCCGCCGGCGTCGACGCGTTCGTCAGCACCGCCGCCGCGATGCGCTCGCTCCGTTTCGCCGCCAGCATCGCGAGGTAGCCCGGCATCGCGCCCCCATGGCCGTAGAGGACGGTGTCGCCTCGCCGGAACAGCATCAGGCCGAGGCCCCAGCCGAGCAGCCACGTCTCCGGGTCGTCCATGATCTGCACCTGGTGCATCGCCTCGCGGTCGGCGAGCGCATCGGCCCAGCGGCAGAGGTCGCTCGTCGTGCTCCAGAGCGAGCCGACCGCGTGCAGGCCCCGCTCTTCGAGATCGGCCTCGTCGAGAAGCGTTCGCGTGTACGGATGCACGTAGTAGCCGGCCGCGGCGTCCGGCGGTCGCCGCCACGTCGTCCTCGCGAGACGCAGCGGGCCGATCAGCCGCTGGTCGACGAAGTCGGTGTACGCGAGCCCGGAGACCCGCACCACGAGCTCGCCGAGGAGCGCGTAGGCGAGGTTCGAGTAGTGACGGTAGCGGCCCGGCGGTAGCGGCGCCTCCGTCTCGGCAAGCCGCGAGAGCAGCTCGTCGCCGGTCGGCAGCGACAGCGACTCCCAAACCTCTCCCGGCGGCTCCCGCCGGAGCCCCGACGAGTGCGCGAGCAGCCGGCGAATCGTCAGCGAGCCGTGAGCCGCCAGTCCCGGCAGGTGCCGCTCGAGCGGGTCGTCCAGGTCGACCGCCCCTTCCTCCTCGAGCGTCAGGACGGCGGCCGCGGTGAAGGTCTTCGTGATCGAGCCGATGCGGTAGCGCGTGGCCGGCGTGGCCGGCCGAGCGGCGGCGGCATCGGCATCGCCGACGGCGTGCGCCCAGACGACCTGCCCGCGGCGGGAGACGGCGGCGCTGACGCTCGGCAGGCGGTCCTCCGACTGCCGCTCGAGGAGCAGCCGCCTGAAGGCCTCAGGCGGCTGCACGGACGCCGAGCGCGCGGGGAATCGCCTCGATCGCCGCGTCGATGTCCGCGTCGGAGACGTCGAGGTGCGTGGCGAGCCGGAGCACGCCTGGCCGGAGCACGCCCGCGGCGATGCCGGCATGCGCAAGCCGTGCCTGGGCCTCTCCGGCCGTCAGGCCGAGGGGGCCGACATCGACGCCGACGAAGTTCGTCTCGACCTCGTCCGGGTCGACCGCCAGGCCCGCAGCCGCCACGCCGTTTGCGAGCCGCTTCGCCCGCGCGTGGTCGTCCGCGAGACGTGCGACGTTGTGGTCGAGTGCGTAGAGCATGGCAGCCGCGACGACGCCGGCTTGCCGCAGCGCGCCGCCGAACAGGAACTTGAGCGGCCACGCAGCGCGGATCGCAGCCTCCGATCCGGCGAGGATCGCTCCGAACGGACAGCCGAGCCCTTTCGAGAAGCACAGCGTCACCGTGTCGGCGAGCGCGCCGTAGCTGGCCGCGGAGACGCCGGCGGCAACCGCGGCATTCAGCAGTCGTGCGCCGTCCAGGTGGACGGGCAGCCCGAGCTCGTGCGCCGTGTCCGCGACCGCCGCCAGCTCGTCGAGGGGCCACACACGGCCGCCCGCGCTGCGGTGCGTGTTCTCGAGCACGACGACCCCGACCGGCTGGAGCTCGTCGCACTCCTCCACGACTCGACGCAGCTGCAGCGGCGTGATCCTGCCGGCGACGCCGGGAAGGCCATGGGCGACGAGCCCCGAGTGGACGGCGGGCCCGCCCGCCTCGTAGATCAACACGTGCGTCCGCTCCTCGGCGACGAGCACCTGACCGGGTCGCGTGTGCACGCGGAGCGCGATCTGGTTCGCCATCGTCGCAGTTGGCAGGAAGAGGGCGTCCTCCTGGCCGAGGAGCTCGGCCGCGCGCCGCTGGAGCTCGTTCACGGTCGGGTCCTCGCGCGCCTGCTCGTCGCCGAGCTCGGCGACCGCCATCGCCGCGAGCATCGCGGGAGTGGGCCTGGTCGCGGTGTCGGATCTGAGGTCGATCACGGCGCGCAGCCTAGCCTGGTCACGAACGGCGCGCCGCCTAGCCTGGTCACGAACGGCGCGCCGCGCCTCGCGTCGGGCGAACGCGGCCCGCGCGCCGCTGCGCGAAGCGGCGGCGAAGTAGCAGCGAAGTGGCCGCCAGTGGCCGCCGGTGGCCGCCCACCCCCGCCCTTGGGTGGGGAAGACCCGCCACCCTCACGGCCGATGCTATCGGCGATCCAGCCACCGAACGGTCACAGAACCGTGTCGATTCCGTACCGATTCCTCCACAGCCTCGTCGCCGGGCTGGCCGGCGCTACCGTGGCTCGGTGGACCTGACGATCCTCGACGAGTGGCTCGCGGCGGCGGGGGAGCCGCCGTACCGCGCGCGCCAGGTCTGGCGGTGGGCCGCTCGAGGCGCGGAGAGCTACGAGGAGATGACGGACCTGCCGGCGCCCCTTCGCGCCGCGCTCGCGGCGGACGTCCCGTTCACGACGCTGGTGGTCGAGCGGGAGGCCCGCTCGCGAGACGGCACCGTCAAGACGCTCTTCCGGACCGGCGAGGGGCATCCGGTCGAAGCCGTCCTCATGCGCTACCGCGACGGCCGCCGCTCGATCTGCGTCTCGTCGCAATCCGGCTGCCCGCTCACCTGCACGTTCTGCGCGACCGGCCGGATGGCGTTCGCGCGCAACCTCACGTCGTCCGAGATCCTCGACCAGGCGCTCCACTTCCGACGGCTCGAGGCGATCGACCACTGCGTGTTCATGGGGATGGGCGAGCCGATGCTGAACCTCGACGCCGTCCTCGACGCCGCGCGCCGCCTCCCCGACCTCGGGATCACGCACCGGCGCACCACGGTCTCGACGGTCGGCTGGCTGCCGGGCCTGCGACGGTTCGTGGACGAGGTCGACGAACCGATCAGGCTCGCGCTGTCGCTGCACGCTCCGGACGACGCCCTCCGCTCGCAGCTGATGCCGGTCAACGACCGCTACCCGCTCGCGGAGGTGATCGCCGAATGCCGGCGCTACGTCGCCGGACGCGGCCGCAGGGTTTTCGTCGAGTACGTGATGCTCGCCGGCGTCAACGACCGCGTCGAGCAGGCGGGTCAGCTCGCGCGCCTCCTCGATCGACGCGCGTTCAAGGTCAACCTGATCCCGTACAACCCGACCGGCGCCTACGAGAGCTCCACCCGCCGTGCGATCGACGCGTTCAAGAGCGTCCTCGACCGCGCCGGGATTCCCACGACGGTGCGCCTGACGCGCGGGCGAGAGATTGCGGCGGCGTGCGGTCAGCTCGCCGCAGCGAGCGCCTGACGCTACCCGCCCGAAGCTACCCGTAGAGCGGCTTCGCGATGTGCCAGGCCGAGCTCGGCGCGAGCCGGGCGGCCTGATCGAGACGTCCGTGCGCGAGGGCGGAGGCGATGGGGAAGCAGAGATCGGCCTCCACGATCGGGAACAGCCGGTAGCCGCACGCAGCGGCTTCGCGGAACGGCTCCATGCCGTCGCTGTCGCGTGCCTGGGGGGCGCCGACGAGTCGCGCGCAGAGCGCGCCGAGAACGCGCTCGACGCGGTCGACGGCGGCGAGGTAGCGACCCAGCCGGAGCACGCGTCCAGCATTCCTGCGTTCGCGGCGACGGTCAATGGGCCGATCGGCCCAACTCGCGCTGCGCCGGGTCCCGTTCGTCAGGCGGCGACCGGCCGGGGCACCGCGGGCAGCCGCTCGAGAATCCATCGCTCGTCGAGCAGGCGGCGCCGGTAGGGCCGGCCGCCGACGAGGACGAAGTCACCGGTCCGTGGGTCCATCGGCAGGCGCGCCTCGGTCGGGTAGAAGCGGTTGTGCCGGTCGATCAGCTCGTTCACGTCGCCGAAGTTCCACCGCCGCGCCACCTCCCGCCACGCCCGGGCGAAGGCCGTCGGATCCGGCGCCGACGCCGCGAGCTCGTCCCGGCGTGCCCGAAGCCGCTGCTCGTGCTCCTCCGTCAGGGCCTCGATCTCCGCCAGCCGACGGACGTGCGCAGGCGGCCCGTGGAGGCCCGCGACGTAGCTCTCGATCGCCGGGCGGAAGTTCCGGAGCCGCGACGGCAGCGGTCGCCCGCGGAGCGGGCTCCCTCGAAGGTCGTCCTCGAGTCGTCGCGCCGCGCGCTCCTCGACCGGAGAGGCCGGTCGCGGCGCGTGCTCGCCGAGGATCCGCTCGCGCTCGCGCCTGTCCACTCGCCCGATGTGCCCGCTCAGACGCCCCTCGGCGCCTCGGCGGCCGTCGCCACGGAAGGCTCGTCCCGCAGATCGGGATGCTCGTCGAACCGGTAGCGGACGACTGCGCGCCTCGCCGCCTTCACCTCGTCGAGCCGCTGGACGGGACGCGTGTGCGGGGCCGCGTGCACCAGGTCGGGCTCGTCGGCCGCCTCCCGAGCGATCGCCAGCATCGCGTCGCAGAACGCGTCCAGCGTCTCCTTCGACTCCGTCTCCGTCGGCTCGATCATCAGCGCCTCCGGCACGACGAGTGGGAAGTAGACCGTCGGCGGATGGAACCCGTAGTCCATCAAGCGCTTCGCGACGTCGAGTGCGCTGACGCCGTGCTCCCGCTTCAGGCGTCGGGCCGAGAGCACGAACTCGTGCATGCAGAGCCGGTCGAACGGAAGCTCGTACGCGTCCTTCAGGCGAGCGAGCAGGTAGTTCGCGTTCAGCACCGCCGCCTCCGACATCTCGCGAAGGCGTGGCCCGTACATGCGGATGTACGCGTAGGAGCGGACGAAGACGCCAAACGGCCCCGTGAACCCGCGCACCTTGCCGATCGTGCGCGGCCGGTCGTAGTCGAGCCGGAAGCGGTCGCCGTCCCTGACGACGGCCGGGACGGGCAGGAACGGCTCGAGCACCGCCGCGACCGCGATCGGGCCGCCGCCCGGGCCGCCCCCGCCGTGCGGCTGCGAGAACGTCTTGTGGAGGTTGATGTGGACGATGTCGAAGCCCATGTCGCCCGGTCGGGAGATGCCGCAGACGGCGTTCAGATTGGCGCCGTCGTAGTACATCAGCGCCCCCGCGCCGTGGAAGATCCGCTCGATCTCCTCGATGTTCTCGTCGAAGAGGCCGAGCGTCGACGGGTTCGTCAGCATCAGCGCCGCCGTCTGCGGCCCGACCTTGGCGCGCAGGTCCTCCAGGTCGATGTTGCCGCGCCGATCGGTCTGGACGCTGACGAGCTCGAACCCGGTCATCGTCACCGACGCCGGATTCGTGCCGTGCGCCGTGTCCGGGACCACGACCTGCCTGCGGTCGGCCTCGCCACGGTCGGCGAAGTAGGCGCGCGCCAGCAGCAGCCCCGTCAGCTCCCCCTGCGATCCCGCCGCCGGCTGCAGCGACACCGCGTGTAGGCCGCAGATCTCGGCGAGGATCTCCTGGAGCCGCCACATCAGCTCGAGCGCTCCTTGCGCGGCGTGCTCGTCCTGGAGCGGATGCAGGTCGCGGAAGCCGGGCAACGCGGCGAGCCGCTCGTTGACCCGGGGGTTGTACTTCATCGTGCAGGAGCCGAGCGGGTAGAACCCGGTGTCGACGCCGAAGTTGCGCGTCGTCAGCTCGGTCACGTGACGCACGAGCTCCGGCTCCGAGACCTCGGGCAGCCGCGGCGGCTGCGACCGCGCCAGGTCCCCCGGCACCTCCGGCACCGGCAGGTCTGGTCGCGGGACGACCGAAGCGCGCCGCCCCGGCTGCGACCGCTCGTAGATCAGCTTCACGCGGCGAGCACCTCGACCAGCCGCTCGATGTCGCCGCGCGTCCGCTTCTCCGTCACGCAGACGAGCAGCGCGTCGCCGAGCCCCTCGTAGTCGCGTCCGAGGACGTACCCGGGATGCACGCCCGCTGCGCGCGCGTCGCGCACGACGTCTTCGGCATTCCGTCCGAC
>Ga0070741_10006689_pt1 | contig 24542 bp, 34 predicted proteins | sample Coa_R1_4_FD_66440 | JGI IMG/M metagenome (GOLD analysis project Ga0070741, IMG submission 66440) | Surface soil microbial communities from Centralia Pennsylvania, which are recovering from an underground coalmine fire - Coalmine... | ecosystem: Environmental > Terrestrial > Soil > Unclassified ... | reverse complement strand
GCTGCGCGCCGACCGGCCCTTTGGCGAGCGCCTGGGCGAACTGGTTCACCTTCGGCAGGTTGATCGACGACGCCTTGCCCAGGTCACCGACACCCCTGGACGCTGACCCGGCTTTGATCCCGATCTGGGCCAGCGACTGCGCGAACCCGGCGACGTCCCCGGTGCCGCCGGCGAGGTTGGCGTTGTACTGCTGCATCGCCTGGGAAAGCTGCTGCACTTTCGTGGCGGCGAGCCCCGACTGGACGGCGAGGTCTTCCATGTCGGACGAGATCGCGGACGAGTTCTGCCCCATCGCCTGGTAGCCGGCGACCAGGTCCGCGATGCGGATCCGGTTGGTGACCGCTTCCTCGCTCATCCCGGCGAGACCCTGGGTGAGGTGCACCCCGGCGGTTTGCGCCAGTTCGAGCGCGCCGACGAAGTTGACGCCGTACTCGCGGGAGATCATCGCCGCGCCCTGCACGACGTTCTCCGACTCGGCGATCCACTTCTGCTGGGCCTGCGAGAGCTGCATCTGCTCCTGGCCGGCTTGCAGGGCGTTGATCCCGATGGCGTGCAAAGCCATCGACGCGAGCCCCACAGCCCCGGCGAGGGCGGTGTTCTTGGTGGCGGCGACCCCGGCGGAGGTGCCCATGAACCCGAACGCCAGGGAGGTGGACTGCACGACCGGCGGGTAGCCGCGCAGGACCGCGGCCTGCTGGTTTAGCTTGGTGGTGGCCGACCCGATCGCGTTGGCGAGGGTGTTCATCACCGTGAGGTTGGACGCGGCGGCGACCGCCTTGTCGACCCCGTCAGCGAACCGCTGCGCGTCGGTCTCCACGTGCGCGAGGACGACGCCGAGGGCGGCGATTGCGACGATCCCGGCGCCGACCCACGCCAGCATCAAGGTGTCCTCGGCGACCGCCGCGAACTGCGCACCCATCCGGGAGAAGGCCCCGCCGGCGTTCTCCGCCCCGGTGGCCAGGTTCCCGAGTTTGGTGATGGCGGTGCCGGTGAAGCTGAGCAGGGCGGCCGCGGCCCGGGGCAGGATGCCGGCGATGGTGGCGAAGACGTTGGCGAACTTCGCGACGATGACCGCGCCTTTGGACATGCCATCGGTGGCGATGCTGGTCGCCAGCCCCAGTTTGCCGAGCATGGTGACCAGCAGGCCGCCCCAGCGGTAGAACTCTTCCGCGCCGAGGGCGACCAGGATCAGGTAGTGGGAGAAGTTCCCCAGGCTGGTCGCGGCGACAGCGAGGCGGGTGATGGCGTCGAGGATCTTCAGCAGCGCCTCGGCCAGGCCGGGCATGTCGGCGGCGACGTTGAGGGTTAGGTGGCCGAAGTTGCCGAGCACCTGGCTCAGTTCGGTGAGGTCGGGCACCATGCTGGCCAGCAGCCCCGACACCGTCTGCCCGAACCCGGTGACCATGTCGTACTGGAAATGGGCCACGAAGATGTCGAACTGGTCGAGCACCTGGTTGCCGGTGGCCGCGAGGCCGGTGAACCCGGTGCTGACCTTCGTCAGCGACTGGTCAGCCCCGGCGGCGAAGCTTGAGAACTTGCCGCCCACGGCGTCGAGCGCCCCGCCGAGCGCCTCATAGACCTGGGCGTTGGCCTTGTCCTGCGCCGCCTGCAGCGCGTCCCGGAACCCGAGCGCCTGCCCCGCCGAGATGCCGAACTGGTTGCCGGTGGCCTCACACGCGGTCCACAGCGCGACCATGTGCTGCTCGGTCATCTGGGCGCCTTGCGCGGCGACGTCCATCGCTGCGCCGAGGGCGATCATCGCCGGGACCGTGACCGCCAGAATCTCGGCCGACACCCCGAGCACCCAGTGCCATTGGTTGGCTGTCAGCCAGAAGAACCGGGACGCCGCCGCCGCCTTGCTCGCACCAGCGGCTTCGGTGTCCAGGGCATTGCCGGTGGACTGCAAAGCTTCGGACAGGGTCTGCTGGGACACCCCGAGCAGGGCCGCGGCCTCGGCCAGCGACCGGATCGCTGTCTCCGAGGCGTCGGCGTCGTCCGCCGTGGCGTGCAGCGCCCCCGCAAGCTCACCCTCGGACACGCCGAGCAGCAGCGCCGCCTGGGATAGCGCCCCCGAATCCGACGCGGCCGCCCGTGCCGCCTCAGCCTCGGCGGCGAGCGCGGCAGCGGACGCCTCAGCCTTGACCTTCGCTGCTTCCTCAGCGGCGGCGAGCTTGCCCACAGCGCCGGCGAGGGCGTCGGTTGCGCCGGCTTTGCCGGTGGTGACGCCAGCCTGCCCGGCGAGAGCCGCCGACGTCCGCCCAGCGGCGGCAGCAGCAGCGTCCTCGCCGGCGGCGAACATGGCCGTGGCCTCGTCGAGCCGCGTGATCGCCCCCGCGGCGACGTCCGCCATGAGGGCGAGCCGGTCCTCGTCCACCGCGAGCTCGTCCAGCACCCGGGCGGCCTCTTCGGCAGCCGTGGCCTCGCTGACGAAAGAGTTCCGCAGGTTCCCCTGCTCGGCCGCGGCGGCAGCCGCCTCCCGGGCGACGGCGGCTGCCGCTTCGGCTGCGGCGTCTTCGGCTGTGGTCGTCTCGGTGGCCGCCTGCGCGAGGGCACGCGCCTGCTCCGCCGCCGCCTGCGCCGCCGCCGCGGCGGCGTCTTCGGCTTCGGTGCTGCGGTCCACCGCGCCCGTGGCCTCGGTGACGGCCCCGGCGAGTTCGGCCTGGACGTCCCGGAGGTGCTGAAGCCCGGAGATGAGCCGCGCGTTCGCGGCGTCGGCCGCCGAAGCGGCTGCTTCCATCTCCTCGAGGGCACGGATATATGCGGACGAGTCCGCAGTAAAGCGTTCCTCGATCGGGGGCATCGTCACGGGGGGGTCACCCCCGCCCTGTCAGCCCCACATGGCTTTGTAGAAGGCGTCGGCTGCGGCTTGGGCGAGCCGGCCGTCTGCCATCATCGCCAGCGCCGTTGGCCGGGCGTACGGCCTGGCCGGGACCACGACGTGCTCCGAGTAGCGCGGGCCATCGTAGATGTAGTGCATCAAATTGCCCGGCCGGGCCGACATTTCCCCGCCGTACTCCTGGACGTAGTCCCTCGGCGGCAGCCGCGGCCCCGACACCGCCGTCGCCACAACCGGCGTCGTCGCACGGCGGGTGGTCACCGACCCGGCCAGCGCCCCCGACACCCGCGCCGGCGGCGTCCCCGGCGGCGCGGGTGTCCTGGTCCCGGGCGCGTGGGAGCGGCGGGTCAGGACCCGTTTGAGCTCATCCTCGTAGTCGAGGCCCATCGCGTTCGCCGCCGGGATCGCCGCCTCACCTGCACGGACCTGGAGCATGTGCAGGTAGCCGGGCAGGTCGTGCAGCCGCATGGCTCACCCCCGGCGTGCACGCTCCGCTGCCTGCCGCTCGCACTTGCGCCGGATGCCGAGCAGGTCGCTGAACACCCGCTGGATGTACAGCGGTGTCTCCTCGTGCCACTGCCGCCACGAGAGCTTGAATGCGAGGCACGCCTCGAAGTCGGCTAGCTCTGGAGGGAGGGCTCCGGACTGCCAAGTTCCGTCGTAGGCGGATTCGGCTGCCCAGAGGAGTTCTGCGTACTCTGGGCTTTGGAAGGGTTTATCGCCTCCGCGATCGTCTCCATGATCTTGATCTGGATCTCGCCTGGCAGTTTGGCGTACTGCTCCGGCGGGACACCGTTGCCCCCGGCGGGGGCCGGGAGAAGATCCTGCGTGGTGCCGGGCAGTTCCTCGCCGGTCTGCGGGTCGAACTCGGGCGACGTGGTGGCGTCGTAGACCCGCCAGGCGACGATGAGCCGCCCGGCCATCTGCGCCCCGGTGTCAGCGGCGGCGTCGGCGTTCTTCGGCTGGCCGGTCGCCTCGTCCACCTCAAGTTCGGCGGCGCCGCTGTTGCGGAACATCTGCGGCGGCAGGAGCTTGGGGTTTTTGATGACGACCCAGATGGGGTCGTTCTGCGGGTCTTCGGTCAGGTCGAAGTTGAGGCGGATGGTTCGAGCAGCGTAGCCAGGCACAGTTGGCCACCCTTCAGGTAAGGAAAGACCGGGGCGATCCCGGTCAGAACGCGCTAGAAACGAAGTTCTTGACCACCACGGACGTAACCCCGCCATCGGTCGCGTTCGCGATGCCGGAGACGTTCTGGTCAAGCTGCAGGTACGGGCCCGAGTTGACGACCTCCCCGGTCGTGTAGCCCGACTGCGACATGGTCACTGCCACCGACGCGCCGCCGAAACTCACCGGCTGCGACATGGTGTGCGTGGTGACCGTCTGGGTGTAGTTGCGGAAAAGGTTGATGTCGGTGTCGGACTCGAAGATCGCCTTGTAGCTGCCGTCGATCTCCAGCGCGCCCGCGAAAACCTCACGCGGCCCCTGCTCGCCGGTGGAGCCGTGGATCAGTTCCTGGGCGCGCTTGAACGTGATGTCCATCGTCAGGCCGCGGGTGGACGCCGCCCCGGCGTTGGTGACGGTCCACGCCCAGCCCGGCGCCGGCTGCACAGCGCTGGCGCCGTACATGAAATCGGCCTGGGTGCCCGAGGGCATCCCGGCGTACTTCGGCGAGAGGGTGATCAGGCCCTTCGGGTCGATCTTCACCTGGAGTTCGGACATGACGCACCCGGCCCAGCCGAGGATGTCGACGCCATCGTTCGTGGTGAACGAGTAGGACGGCCACACGGTCGAGAAGGTGCGGTTCTGCTTGAACGTGTGGGTGGCCTGCCCCACCACCGGGTCACCGGAACCGTGGGCGCTGATCAGGCCCGCCCCGGTGCCGCCGGTGACCGGGATGATGAACGGCCCCGAGCCGGACGGTGTGCCGGTGGTGGCGTACTCCACGGCGGCGCCGGTGCCGACCTTGATGATGGACCCCTGTGGGATCGTCACGGCTACCGAGATGGATGTCGCCCCGGCCGTGGTCGCGGACGAAAGGGTCGTGGAGACACCGGCAACCACGGTGTCGAAGAGGCCCATGCCGACGAACAGGTGCCCGATGAAGTCGGCGTAGGAGTTGATGTCCAGTTCCCACGTCGTGTTCTTCGCCCCCGGCTGGAGCGCCTGGAGGACGTCGTCGTTCGCGCGGACCGACTCGTCCCGCAGCGGGTCGGTGATGTCGACGTATTTGGCGGTGTTCCACGGCACCGACACCGATGGGATCTTGTACTCCCCGTTGTCGTCTTCCTTGGCCATCCCAAGCTTGGTCAGGCGGCTGAGCACGCCACTCATGCCCGCGCTCCCTTCGATGAGTTGCGGCGGGCAGGAGCCCGTTCTGCTGGTGGGTCCCCGGCGGCCGGGTCCGCGCCGTCGCCCTGCGGCCCTGTGGGCTCGGGAACGCCGCCGCCGTCGCCGTCACCTGCGGCGGGGTCCGCTGGGCCGTCCTGCGGGCCGTCCGCGCCGTCTGGCGCCGGAGGCGGGTCGAGCAGGCGGCAGCCCGGGACGGGAAGCGGGGCGTCGAACACGTCGCCCGGGTGGACCGGGCCGACACCATTGACGTTCAGCGGGTAGCCGGCGTCTTCGGGCAGTTGCTGGCGCACGGGAGCCTCCCGGGTCGCTTGGGGATCGGGCTAGCCGAGAATTTCCGGGTCGTCGGCGTTGTAGGTGACCGTGGCCCGCAACGCCGACAGCACCGGGATTGTCTGCTCCGGGTCGGCGAAGTCCACAGTCGGGTAGGTGCCGGGTGGTGTCTCGCCCACGGACAGGAACCGGCCGCCGTGGGTTTTGTCCCCCGGGAGGCCGTCGATCCGCTGAAGCAGCAGCGCGATCGCGTTGTCAAAGTCCTGCTGCGCGCCCTCGGCCAGCCCCGACGTGGCGGTGACATTCTTCGCCGGCCACACCAGTTTCAGCAGAAACGAGTACTTCGGCATCAGCCGCTGGCCGCCGAACCTCGGCACCGAAGCCTTGCGGCGCTGCACGTAGATGCCGGTTTTCATCGCCGCGAACCGGGCGCCCGGCCAGTACGCCTGCACAACCTGCCACGGGCCGTCCGGGGCCAGCAGGGCAGGCAGTGAATCGCCGGCCGTCGCCAGCCAGTCCGCCTCGCGCTGCACCGCGTCAGCGGGCCCGCTCACCGCAGCCCCCGTCCCGGTGATAGCCGCTGAGCCAACGCACGCCCGTGTCGTACAGCTGGTCCGGGTCGTGGCTGGTGGAGTCCGGGTCGAGTTCCCGCACCACGATCGACGCCGCGATGTACTCGCACCCCCGCTTCAGCGAACCGGGGACAGCGACGGTGTAGCCACCCGGGTAGGTCACCCGGATCCGCGACCCGACCGGGATGAACTGGCCGAGCTGGAACCAGACGTGCCCGGTGTCGTCAGGGCCGTCGAGGATCTGTGCCGTTGTCATGGGCTGGATGCCGCCGTAGGAGCGGATCACCAGCACCTGGATCGTGGGGTTCTGAAGCCACAGGTCCGGGTAGCGCGGCGGGTACTGGCGCAGCCACGTGTGCCGGACCAGGTTCGTCATGCCCAGCGCGGACGCCTCAGACTGGCCGAGGGTGGCCTGGATGCTGACCGGCATCCCCTGTACCCCGCCGTACTCGTCCGGGTCGATCCCGGACGCCCTGGTGGTTTCGGTCAGGCCGGTGAACGGGGCGAGCCGGCGGTCGGTGATGTCCTCGCATTTGCGGGTGGCCTCGCCGAGGTAATCCGCCACAGTGGCCGGGTTGTAGCCGGAGACCAGGTCGCCGTAGGCGCCGGCTGTGAACTGCTCCACCGAGCACAGCGGGGTGACGTCATCGGCCACCGCTCACCCCCCGGTGGTGTGCGAGGCGGCGGCAGGCGGGTCCACTGGCCTTCTGCTTGGAAACCCTTCACACCTCGTCCCCGCGGCCGGGCGCGCGAGTATCGCACCCGGGAGCGGTTTGGCTACCTGCCCTTTGGCCGGCCAGTCGGCCGCCCCGCACGTCTCAGCGCTTGGTGGTGGTGCCGCGGCCGACGTTGCGCGGGTGCGGCTTGCTGCCCTGCTTCGGCTCGGCCACCCCGGCGTCCGCTGTGGGTGCGGGCTCGGTGACGTCCGCCTCCGGGCCGGGCTCGGTGACGGCGGCCGGCTTCACCTTCGGCAAGTCGTCGTCCGCGACGGTGAAATCCCCGTCCTGGATGGCGAGCAGGGTCATCGCGTCGCCGTATTCGACGTCCACGACCGCGCCGTCTTCCGGCCACATGTAGCCGAGAACCGAGCAGCCCCCCGACGCCTTGCGGAGCGGGACAGTGGGCTCGTTCATGCTGGTTCCTTCCTGGGTGGGGCGCAGTGAGGGGGACCGTCCGGGCCCCCGAAGGCCGGGCGGTCCCCCTCACTGCGTGTCCGGTGCGCCTCCGGGTCAGGAGGTCAGCGACACCGCGACCCGGGCCGCCCGTGCGACGAACCGGGAGGCACGCACCGCGAAGCACGTATCTCCGATAAGTGCGTAGGGCAGGCTGTCCGGGCTGGCCGTGGTTGGATACACATCGAGTGGCCTGGCTTCTCGCACGTACGGCCGGACCACGTTGTTCTTGACCCGGCTGATCAGGTAGATCGACTCGTCCCCGGCCGCCGGGGGCAGCAGGTTCGCGTTCGTCCCGTAGTACGCCGTGGGCAGCGTCCCCGGCACCGTGGAGCCGTTCTGCGGGACCAGCGCCGTGCCGGTATCGATGATCGACGTGGTCGGGATCGGGGTCACCCCATCGGACATCAGGCCGACCGAGGCGTCCACGTAGCCGAGGAACGACTCGCTCCCCGACGCCGTGCCCCGGTACACCTTGTACAGCTGCGCCGAGAGGCCGTCCTCGCCGGTCGGCGGGGTGAACGCGAGCGTGATGATGTTGGTGCCGGTCCCGGACCCGGTGGCCTGGGAGACCTCACCCGAAGGCAGCGCCTCGCCCTGGCGGGAGATGACCGGCGCCACCTTGTAGTAGAACGTGGTAGACGCCGGGATCGACCCGCCCGTGGTCGCCGTGGTCGCGGTGACCGCGCCCATGGCGTACCCGGCCGGCGACAGGAACGACGTGGGCACCATCGGGATGTTGCGGTAGGTGTCCACGACCAGGCCGGCGGCGATCTCGACCTGCTCGAACCGCTGCTGGTTCACCAGCAGCTGCGAGACCTTGCTCTTGGCTGTGGTGGACAGCACGAACTGCCAGTTGGAGTTCTCGACCGGCACCTTCGCGTTGCGGGCGATGATGTCGATCAGTTTGTCCATCGTGCCCAGCGAGAACGTCCCGTGCGCGAAGTCGACCGAGTTGAAGTACCCGGAGGTGAAGTCGGACACGAGGGTGTCGAGGCCGTCGTACTGCGGCTGCGCGCCGTTCATCGTGGACGCGGCGTTGCCCCAGCAGATGCCGGTCTCCACGTCCCAGTAGAAACCCTGGGTGGCGCCCATAATTTCTGTGCGCCGCAGCGACCCGATGAGGTCGGAGGTGATCGCCTCCGCGTAGCCGGTGACAGCGCCCACCGACAGGATGTGCTTCATCTGGACGCTGTTCTGCACGTACGTGCTGGAGGTCAGCGGCCGGGAGCCGCCGTCCACGACGAAACCGCCGCCGGGGACGGTGGTGCGCTGGTTGAAGTTGTAGACGTCGGTCGTCCACCGCTGGGACGGGATGGACCGCACCAGCGGCGCGTACCGGCGCTGGAGCTCGACCAGGACAGGGTCGATGACCTTCTGGATGAACGGAGACGCGCCGAGAGCGGTCAGCGCCTCACGAACCTGGCTAGTCACGGTATGTGACTCCTTCCGGGTTGGAGGGAACTGGCGACCGTCTCCGCCCGGGGGCACCAGGGCATGTTTCAGCGCTGGCGGTCAGGGTTGGCGTGCGGAAGGCCGCGCAGGCGCTGGTGAACGCGCCCGGCGCGGCCCGGGGATGGTGCGGTTAGCGGCTGCCGCCGAACGCCCTGGTGTGCTCGGCGTTCTTCACCAGCGCCGCGCCGGCGTAGTCGAAAAACTCGTCCTCGCTGGTCTTGGCCAGCTCACCCTCGGTCTTGCCGGGGTTGTCGGCCTCGCCGGTGGGGACGTTGTGCTCGCGGACGAGCAGCCCAGAGCGGCGGACCTGGATCGAGCCGTCAGCGACCATGCCCTGCAGCCGCTCGGTGACGATCCGGTCGATCTTCTCCTCCTCGGTGACCTCGGCCGGCGGCTTGAGCCCGGCCGCGGCCAGGCGCTCGCCGACCATGCGGTCGATCCGCTGCTCCTCGGTCTCGGTGACCGGTGTGGCGGGTGCAGGCGGGGTGGGCTGGGCAGCCGGGGCGGCCTGGCTGACACCGGCGGCCTTGAGAGCCTCGGCGATCAGCCGCTGCTCGCGCTGCTCCTGGGTCTCCTCCACGGGCGGCGTGACGCCGGCAGCCTTGAGGGCTTCGGCGATGAGCCGCTTCTCGCGCTGCTCCTGAGTCTCGGTCGCGGCCGGGGCCGTCTCGGTGGCCGCCGGGGCGGACGCGCCGGTTGCGGCGGGTGCCGTGGTGGTGGACGGGGCGCTCCCGCCCTGGGTGGTGGTTGCCTCCGTGGTCACGGGAGCCTCCGTTCCGTTGGTAGTTTCCCGCGCGTCGGCGGGCTGACCGGGGCCGGTGGCCTCGGTGAGTTCTGGGTCCTCCGCGGACTCGTGGCCGCTGTCATGGTCGGTGTCGGAGCCGTCTCCCACACCGGGGACATCGACGTCGCCGTCCATGTCCGGGTCGAGCGCGGCAAGCGCCTTGCAGGCGGCGTCGGCCGCCGCCCGGATGATGACATCCAGGTCAGCGGGGTCCATGCAGTACGAGGACAGCGACAGGTTGACCGGGCCGTTGGACGCGGAGACGCACCACGACCCGGCGCGGGACGAGTCGCCGTAGTACTCGGCCACCGGCTCGCTGATCTGGTGGGCTTCCTCGAACCCCCAGCCCGGGGCCGACTCGGTGGACACCGACACACCGAAACCCTTGAGGGCGGACCGGATGCGGCCCTTGATGTTCTTCAGCTGGGATGAGGAGTATTTGGCCGCCTTGCTGGCCTGGTTGATGTACCGCCACGCCGTGAGCGCCTTGGCTTTGGTGGTGATGTCGTAACGCTGCTTCTTGTCGCTCTGGTAGCCCGGGTCCGCCCACTTCCGGCCCCCGCCGGACATCCCCGAGCCGCGCTTGGACATGGCCGGGGTGGCGTTGTCGGCCTCGCGGACTGGCCCGAGGACCACCGCCAGGGTTTCCCGCAGGCCCTCTGGCGGGGCGGCGGGTGGCGCCGGGGCCTCCTGGCCCGTGGTGGTGTCCTCGGTGGTCTCGGTGACCGTCACGGTCCCCTCCACTGACTCGGTGATGAGCACGCGCTCGGTGGTTTCTTGCTGGCCGTCCGCCGCCCAGGCGAAGGTGTCGAGCTTCGCGGCACCCACGCCGGGTGTCTTGGTGAAGTCGAACCCGTCGAAGCTCAGCCCCTCACCCCGCTCGGCGGCCTTGCCGTCCGGGCCGGTGACCCGGCTGACCTTGCCCTCCCACGCGCCGCGCAGGCTGATGGACTTCAGGAACGGGCCACCGTCGCCGCTATCGTCGGCCAGTGCCGCGATAGTGCGGCCGTGCTCGGTGTCAGCGATGTCGGCGGTGAACCGGGCGGAACCGTCCTCGGCCAGCGACATCGACGTGACCTTGCCAACAATGCGGGTCGAATCGTCATCGGCGCCGTGGTGGGTGAGCATCGTGAGCGGCAAGCCGTCGCTGCTGATCCGCTCCTGTGCTTTCGCCACCGCCGCGGCGATGACGGGCCGGGTGTACCAGCGGCGGTTGAGGCTGACTCCCGGCGCGACCGCTGTCCCGCCGATCGTTGCGATCGTCCTGGCCACCCCTCATCGCCCCCAGACGCTGATCTCGGCCCCGGACACCGCAGCCCCAGACCCGGTGAGGGTCCACGAGATGCGGCCCCAGAGCGGCAGGGGCATGTACGTGGCGGCTGTTGGCCCGTGCAGCCCGATCGAGGCCGTCTTCGGGGTGTTCGCTGCCGTCACGGCGGTCAGCGACAGCACGGCGGGGATCAGGTTGCCCTGGTTGTCGTACAGGTCGAGGCTGACCGTCCACGTCGGCGACGCCGTGATGCCGGTGGCCGCGGCGATGATCGTTACGTCTGTCGCGCGGCCGAGGTCGATCGCAGACGACGGGTACTCAGCCGGCGGGGTGTCGCCCCAGCCGCCGGAGTTTCCCGCGGCGTTGATGGTGGTGGGCTGCCCGGAGCCGGACAGGCACCAGATCAGGCGTCCTTGCGGGTCGTATGCGCCCACGGGCTCACCTCCGGTTCGGTGTGGGTGGCCCCGTGGGGGCGGTCAGCGGGCGGTGCCGCAGCAGCCGCAGTTGCGTGACGTGCATGCCTGCGGGTCGTCGTCGCAGTCCCCGGCCAGGCATTCGGGACATATGTAGTCGCTACCGGGCATGGCGGCCTGCCTCACGGGGCCGCGCCAGCCCATCCGAGGGCGGCTCGGGCTCGGGTGGGGTTGGTGGCCGGATCTGGAACCCGTTGCGGTACCAGCCGATGCCGGTCATGCTCACCGGGTCGGCTACTTCGGTGTCCCGCTGGTACACCGGGCACATCTCCGTCGCGCCGGGTGGGGCGTCGGCCCGCTCCACGTACAGGACCAGGGTCACACAGTCGCCTGAGCGTTCCAGGGACGCGCCGGCGAGGCTGAGGTCGTCAAGGCGGAGGATGTCTTTGAGCACGGGCTCGCTGATGCGGAGGGAGACCACGCGGGGCGGGGTGGGGGCCATCGTCTCCTCTGTGCTACGCGATGATCTTCTGGATGAACGGGGCAGCGTCGGTGGCGGTGACGGGCCGGTTCGGCAGCGTGGCGGGCTCGAACGCCGGGGTGGTGCCGGGTAGCGTGTACGGCTCCTCGGGCGGCGGCTCGGGGTCCGGGTCGCCGTTCACCGGCCGCCTGTCATCCGCAGCGCCGGGATGACCCTGGGCTCCCCGAACGCGATCCCGGTGACGTGCCGGCAGTCCTGGCAGTGGATCCACGGGCAGTTCGGTGACGTCTCGCAGTGCGGGACGACGTTCCGGGACTGGCACCGGCCGCACACCACCGGAACCGTCAGCGCCATGGCTAACCAGCCGGCCGGCCGGCCGGGGGCCGCAGCGCGGCGTCCAGGGTGACCGCGAGCAGCGCCACCGCCGTCAGCGCCCACCGCAGCTGAAGCGAGCCCACCTTCGCGAACACCAGGACCGTCACCGCGATGGCCAGCCCGAGCGCGGCCAGCTCGAGCAGGCGGCGCAGCACTTCCAGAGCGTTCATCACCCCTCCTTGTCCGCCCACCGGTCGCACACATGGCCGGCCTCGATGACGCCCCGGACGATCGTGCAGCCGCCTTCGCTGCCGTCGCCCCTGGGCCGGAACATGACGCAGGTCCCGCACCGCTCGGCGGTGCTGGTGGCCGGCCGGTAGTGAACGTCCCGCGGGTCCACCTTGGCGGCCTCGCCCACAGTTTCGGCCCGGCGGTGCTGGCGGGTGGACATGGTTGTCCAGCCGCCCACGGCGTCGTCGACATGCCCGACGTACGCCCGCACCTGATGCCCGGCTTCCAGCGCCGCGAGGACATGATGGTGGCCGTCCACGATGACGTCCTTGAGCGACCCGGGGGTGCGGACCAGCACCGCGGGCTTCAGCTTGCCGGTGCGGCCCAGTTTCCGCTTTAGCCGGGCCACGTCCGGCCCGTCATGGCTCGCCGTCCATTCGGGGAGGTCTTCGGTGGCGATCTGGTCGGGGTGCAGCAGCACCGGGCCTTCCCACCGTGCGTCCTTCACCCATTCCAGCGACGAGGCGGGGAAGTTGCGGGACAGCTGGTTCCACACCCGGTCGCCGGCGGTGAGCTTCGGCGTGTGCTCGAGCAGCAGCGAACCTGGGTCGCCTGCGCGCAGTTCGGCGACGACCGCCGCGACGATGGCGCGGATCGCCTCGTTCCCCACCGCCGACCCCGGCCCGGGGTTCGGCGCGGGGCCGGGCTTGCCGGGGCCGTCCGCGGCGGGCCCGTCCTGCCCGGTGGCCGGGTCGCCGGTGAGGGCTTCCACCCCGGCGCGGGACCGGTCGGCCATGTCGCGCCACAAGATGATGTCCTGCCGGGCGACCAGCACCGGGTCGTTGCCGCCGTCCACCGGGGGCTCCCCGATGTCGGCGGCGTACCGGTTTCTCGTCCAGGCGCCGTTGCGCAGCCGCATGTCGCGGATGTTCTCGATGGTCTGGTCGTCGCGGTAGTCGACGCCGGCGAACTCGGCGTGCCAGCCGATGACGCCGAACGCCTTCACCGCGAGGTGGAACTGGATCTTCTCGGCGACCAGGCCGCCGGTCGGCTGGATGATGTCGAGGAACCAGGTCTTGTTCTGGTCGCTGCCCGTGCCCCCGCCGAGGTTCCCGGACTCGATGATCCCGATCTTGGCGGGCGGGACACCGTAGGAGGAGACGATCTCGTTGCGGGCTTCCTTCTTCGCCGCCAGGATTTCCGACAGCTTCGCCGACTGGAGCTCGTTTACCTTCCCGCCGCCCTTGGTGGTGATCGGCGTCCCCACGTTCTGGGGGCCGATGTTGCGGACCTGATACTGGTCCTGCCACCTGGTGACCTCGGTGTCCGGCGTCCCGGCCGGGTGGTCGGCGTGGATGTTCGGCGGCAGCCCGCGCCGGGCCGCTTCCTTCTCGCACGAGTGCAGGAACATCCACGCGACGATCGACTCTTCCGCCGCGTGCGTCGGGGACACCCCGAGCATCGACGGGCGGGCGGAGTCCAGCGAGATGTGGATGATCTGGTGCGGCTCGAAGTCCGCTTCCTGCCCGTACTCGGTGACCTGCTTGTACCCGGTCACGTTCCCGTGCTGGTCGGTGACGGGGAACGTGGTGGGGCAGTCCTGGTTGTACAGCGCCACCGGCAGGTTGCCGAGCCACACGACCTCTATGAACGCGTCCGCGAACACCTGCAGGTCGGCGACCACGTTGCGCATGAGCTGGCGGATGTCCTGCTCGGGGTTGCAGAATGCCAGCAGCCGCTCGAACGCCAGCACCTGCGGCGGCTTGGCCGGCTGCTTCTGGTCGCCTTCGCCGGTGTCGGAGTCCCATTTCATCACCAGGCCGCCGGCGGTGACGGTCCGTGCGATGGCGTTGACTGACGCCCACGCCCACGGGCACCGGAGGTATTCCTCCCACAGTTCCTGCAGGAGGGTGCCGCGGTCGGTCTCGGTGGCCGCGCCCTGGCTGTAGTCGTTGGCGTCGGTGCCCTGCGGGGGGACGCCGAGGATGAACCCGGACCGGGCCGGCAGTTTCCCGCTGAACCCCGCCGGGATCGGCGCCGGGGTAGTGGGGGGTGCGGCGTTCCGTTTCCGTTCGGCCACACGCCACGGCAGGAGGCCGGTTAGCTGCACCGTACCTCCCGGGACCGGTTCAGGTGGGGCGGGAGGAGGCCAGCGCGTCCTGCCATGTCTGGGTGGCGCCCTGCCGCCGGTCGGCGGCGGCCACCTTGGGCGCGTCCCGGACGGCGTAGTTCCCCATCGGGGTCAGCGGGGCACCGGGGCCGAGCGGGGCCGGGGGTGGCGGGGCGGTGAAGAACTGGGCACCGCCGCCGAGGTTGACCAGCAGGTAGCGGCCAGCGTCCATGCAGTGGTCGTCAGCCTTGGGGTCGGAGTCCTCGGGGTTGCCCACCGTCGCGTACGGGAGCGAGCGGATCTCGCGGATCAGGTTGCGGCAGGTGGAGAAAATGTGGATCTTCGGGCAGGTTTCCCAGCCCATCGCCCGGTGGCGCGGGCACGCGCCGTCCTCGGCCAGGTAGGAATGCCACCGCTGCCAGCCCTGCACCCGCGACCCGGGCCCCTTGCCAGCCGGGGTAAGGTGCACGCCGCCGTCCGCGTAGACGCTGGCGATCGGCTTCGCGTCCCCGCGCAGCGCCCACATCGCGTCGTCAGCCCAGCGGGCAGTGATTAGCTCGCCCTCGTTCTCGGCGGCCAGGATGCGCCGCGCCTGGTCTTCCTCGCCGACGCCTTTTTCGTATAGTTCCCGGTAGACCCACACGCGGCTGTCCTCGTCCACCGCGGCCCACAGCACAGCCCACGGGGCGGTGTAGCCCCAGTCCACGCTCGAGTAGCGCAGCCAGGAGGCGGGCAGTTCGGCCGGCTCGATGATGTGCCGGTCCGGGCTGAAGTCGGGGAACACCATGCCGGAGAACACCGACCAGTCGCCGTCGCGCATCGCGGCGCGGCGGTTCGGGTCGGGGATGGCGTCGAGGCGGGCCATGTACCCGCGGTCGAGGTGGGGGTTGTCGGTGGCCCGGGCCGGGATGAAACGCACGGTGAGCCCGTGGCCGTCCTGTACGACCTTCTTGCCGAACTCGGTGGGCTCGATGTAGCGGTCTTTCACCTCGGCGTGCGACGGGCCGCCCGGGTTGGAGGTGGCCCGCACCCCGACGACCGGCAGCGTGCCGTCCGACCGGAGCCGCTCGTACCGCAGGAAGTCCACGACACCGGGTGCCATCAGGGTGAGCTCGTCCACCAGGAGCAGCTGGTACTCGCCACCTTGCCGGCGGGAGGCGTCGTCGAGGGATTCGAGGTAGCGGAACCGGAACAGGGACCCGTTGGGGAACCTCAGTTCCCGCTTGACCCCGTTCCATTTGGCGCCGATCGCTTCCCCGTAGGCGAACTTCCGCAGCGCGGGGAAGATGCTTTCTTCCAGTTCGTCGTAGGAGCGGCGGATCAGCAGGGTCCGGAACTTCGGGTACCTAGCTGACCATTTCAGCCCTTCCGCGACGATGGCGACGGACTTGCCGCCACCCGCCGACCCACCGTACAAAACGTCCGATTCGGTGGCGTTGTGGAACAACTGCTGCTGGGCGTGCGGCTGGTAGCCGAGCAGAGGGAACACGTCGAGACCGGCCATCCGGCCGGCCTCGATCGCGGCTTTCTGCTCCCGGAGCCTAGCTAGATGCTGGAGCTTCTCGGACGACGCCTGGACCAGGGGCGCCCCCGGCATCGGCGATCTCCTTCGTCAGCTTCTCGATCTCCCGGTTCACCACGTCCTCGGTGACAACCTCGATCCGCTGCTTCGACGGCGGCTTGAGGTCCATCAGCAGGATGAGCTGATCGTTGAGGTGGCGCATCTCGGTGATGGCCCGCTGCTTCGGCCCGTCGTCCAGCACCGGCACATCCCGTTCCAGTTCCGCGTCCCAGACGGTGGCGATCTTCCCGCCCGGGGCGGCGAGGAAATGCGGGGTGTCGATGATCTCCTGGCAGGTGCGCAGACCGGCCTCGATCCGGGCTATCGCCAGCGTGAAGTGGTCAACCTGCTCCAGCTTGTCCCGCTGCCGGTCGGCGATGGCCCGCTTCACCGCCTGGAACGCGCTGGCCTGGTTCTTCCAGCCGAGCGCGGTGGCGATCTGGCGGTAGGTCTTCCCCTGGCAGTGCAGGGCGAGCGCCTCGGCGTCCCTGCCGACCTGCTCGAGGGTGCGCCTGCGGCCGCCCTTGTTACTGCTGCGTGGCATCACTCACCCCCGAGGTTCACGACGGCGGACAGTTCCCCGGCGCCGCCGATCACCAGGCCGTCACTGGCGCCACGGGCCCGCAGCGCGGCACAGAACGCCTCGACGTCGGCCAGGACCGTCGACGGTGACCCGTTCTCGTCTTCGGTGGCGCCGGTGAGCGGCCCCGAAGAGGTGCAGGTGACGGTGACGGTGTGGCGGACCTGCTCGACAGGCTCGTGCCCGGTGGCCATCAGGTGCTCTCGTCAGGCGGCGTAGGCAGGATGAAAGCCGGTGACCCGGCGTGCCCGGACGTCGGTCGCGTACTTGGCTTTGGCCACGTCCACCGGGTCGAGCAGGATCTCCCGGCCGTCGCGGCGGGCGACGCGGAGGTACAGGTGCTCACTGCCATCCCGGGAGTCGTAGCCGCGGTTGATCCAGTGCCGGACCGCCGGAGGCTTAACTCCACACAGCGCAGCCGCCTGGGCGACGGTGATGAGCCCGTCAGGACGCGGGACGATTTCCATCAGCAGCCCCCTGACATGCGAAAACCCCGGGCACCTGTCCCGGGGCATACTCGTCTACGGCGCAAAGTACCATGGCTCGCTACGGGTGGCAATCACACGATCACCCGGGCGTGTCCGGCATGCCTCCTAGGCGGCTTCCCCGGTCGTCGCTAACGGCGCCGGGACCGCGCCGAGCACGGGCATCGCGGCCAGTCGCGCCCGATGGAAGGCGGCCAGTTGCCCGACCCAGACGTCGTAGTCGGCGCGGGTCATCAGGTGCCCGCACACCTGGCATTGCGACCAGAACTCGGTGTCCCCCGCGTGGGACGGCAGCGCCGCCCGCCGCAGCGCGTAGTGGTCGCAGCCCGGCCGGCGGCACGGCACCCCCACCAGGTCTTCGGGCTGCGGGTCGGTCTCGAGCATGACCGCGCGGGCGCCGTACTCGATGCGGAGGATCTCCCTGCCGGCCCACGCCCCGTCGAGCAGCACCAGGGCGGACTCCTCGACGGCGAGCACCACCTCGGGGGCCACGCCGGCGTCGATGTCACGCTGCGACGGTTTCGGCCGCCACATCGGCTCGTACTCCAGCCCGAACATGGTCCAGATCAGGTTGCCCAGCGTCTCGCATGCCTGCTCCACCGTGGCCTGCCAGGAGCGGGCGAGGGTTTCCTGGGTGTCCAGCGGCGTCCACCCGGCGGCGGCGCGGACCCGTTCCTCCCACCCGGCCAGCGTCTCCTTGATCAGGCGGAGCAGTTCGTCGACGTCGCCGCGGATCGGCAGCGACGGGCCGAACGGCATCCTCAGCAGGATCTCCGCCGACTGCGGGTCGCCGATCGCCGCCCCGAGCCGCTTGTACACGGCCGGCAGGTCGCGGAGGGCCTGGGCGATGATGCCCTCGTCCTTCATGCAGAACGCCCGCGGCGACATCGCCGGCGTGATCACCCGCTCAGTGGCGGGGTTGATTTGCCGGGCCGCGCACCACAGCCCCCTCCCGCATTCCCGGAGCCCTTCGGTGCCGCCGGGCAGATCCTCCGGCGCGCTGTGGACCCAGTACCGATCGTGCTGCTTGGCCATCACACCCCCCGATGTGTCAGGCGTCAGGTGCCGACTAGCTCCCCCGTGTCGTTGCCTGCGGCGTCCATCCAGGTGAACTCGCCTTCTGCCCCGGTCGGCCTGTGCATCCGGCAGCCGGTGCAGTAGGTGGCTCCGTAGAACGCCGGGTCGCGGGCGTAGGTCTCGGCGATGGCCCGCGACATGGTGGTGACGGCTTCGCAGCCGGGGTCGCGGTGCCGGTAGGACTGGCGGACGGGGCGCACGAAGCCTTTCGCCCGGTCCTCCTCGGACAGGACGAGGTAGACGTCGTTCATGGGGACCGGTGCGGTGTCGCTGCCGTGCCCCAGGCGCGGGTCACCCCGGTCGCTGGTTGTGCTCATGACGCCTCCCGCCGCGCTTTCCTGGCTCCCCGGACCGCCATGTCCCCGGTGTCGCTGACGAGTTTCACCACCGCCCCGATCCCTTCCTCGTCGGCCGGGACCACCCACGACGGCAACGGCCGCCGCCCAGCGTCCAGGCCGGTGAAGATCAGGGTCGGCTGGTGCACCCCAGCGACCGGCACGACCGCGGCCTTCACCACCAACTGCGACACCAGCACCGTGCCGTCACCGAACATCCCCGCGCCGTGGACAGGCTCAGGGAACTCGATCGTGGGCATGTTCAGTTCCATGCCGCGGGCATAGAGGGCGTCGAGGATCCGTTTCGCCGGGGCGCACAGCAGCAGGTCGCCGTGCTGCTCAGCGCACCAGTGGCAGTCGATGACGGGCACCGCTACACCTCCGCCTCTTCGGCTGCCGGGACCGGCGCGGCGCGTTCAGTGGGCGCGGCGGCGTCGTGGCACTCGCACATGCACCCCACGCCGCCCGGCCCCTCGCTGCCGCACGGCTCGTGCAGCGGCGCCCCGGTGAAGCAGGACGGCCCCCGGTGCTGCCGCATGGCGTGTTCCTCGTCGATGCCGTGCTCGGCGTACCAGTCCACGAGTAGTTCGCGGAGGGTGAGCCGTTCGGGCAGGGTCAGGCCGGCCCGGACCTGGATGGGTGCGGTCACGGCGTGACCTCGTACAGGTGCCAGACTTCCCCCGCGGCTGTGCGCGGGCAGGTGCCGGCCCAGCGGGCACCCTCGGGCAGCGCGCGGCCGGTCCCGATCACCCGGAACTCCCGGGCCGTGGCCTGCGGGCCGGCTTGTGTGTCGTGCTCGGCCAGGAGCTTCACGGAACCGGCCAGTAGTCGGTGTTCTTCGCCCCTGCGCCGGCCGGGAGCGCGATGACGGCGCGGACCTGGCAGCCTGGAAAGGTCAGCGCCGCCGACGCCCCGGCGACGCGGACACACCAGTTGCTTTCGCCGCCGCTGACCTTGAACCCGAGGGCCTCTTCGTCGCTGAACACCGACACCTTGCCGATGAACGCCTGAGCGTTCCCGCCGTCCGGCAGCGGGATGTAGTACTTCAGCAGCACCGCCCCGTGGAAGTCGCGGCGGATCAGCCCGGCAGCGGTGGGACGGGTCGCGGTTCCTTTCGCCGTTCCCACCCCGCTAGCCCTTCATCCCCTCAGCGACCTGCTCGGGCATTCCGGGCAGGTTGGGGTCGTGGCGGGCCGCATGGACGGCGGCGGCGTGGCTCATCCCCGGCGGCGGGACAAGGATCGGCGCCCGCGCCGGCTGCGCCTGCTGCGGCACAAGCCCGGCCGCGGGTGCGTCGGGGACGCACACCCCGGTCCCGTTCACGATCATCTGCGCGTTCAGGATCGACGGCGCCGCCTCCGGCCCGCCGGGCCGCAGCTCGGGCCGCAGAAACGGGATGATCCCCTCCGCCGCGGCGGCCTCGTCCCCGCCGGCGGCCTCAAGCGCTTTCGCCCGCGCCAGCGCCACCTCGTCGCCGTGGGCGCGCTGCCACTCCTGCAGCCGCCCCAAGCACGTGACGCACAGCCCGAGCGGCCCGGACGACTGGATCGCGACCCCTACCGCGTCGGCGACCATGCGGGGCAGGTTCACGAGGATCTGCTGAAGCCCAGCCAGATGCTGGGCCATGATGCTGTCAGCCGCCTGCTCCGGGGTTCTGGTGAAGCCTGCCGCACCGTTCGGGGAGGCTGCTCCGTCGTTGCCGCTTCGGGGGCGCTGAGCCGGGTGGTTGCTCATGGTGACAGTGTGCCACGGCGTGTGACCGAAACCGTGACGCGGCGTGACTAAGCCGGGCGTGTCAGCAGCACGTACAGGAACCCGATGGGCTGCCGGGTGATGCACCACATCCCGTCGCGGGCGGCGTAATGGACGTGCTTCCCGTCCGAAGCGGCACGCTCGGTGGCCCGGCGCGTCGCGGTTGCCTTGCCGCCACGCCGGCCGGTCACGGAGCCCACACCTGCCGGTATCCGGGGCGGTCGCTGTAGACCCCGGCGCGCCGGGTCAGTTCACGGTGCAGGCACTCGACTTGCGCCCACTCCGGTTGTAGTTCGCCGGTCGGAAGGTACCGGTCGGGTGGCGCGTCCTCGGTCACGGCCGAGTAGTCAGCGATGAGGTGCCTGCCAGCCTCGACCTCACGCAGCACGCGGGCCGGGTCGTGGCGGGCGATGTGGGCCATGTTCGCGCGATCATCGTCGTAGCCGTTGCTGCACCAGGCAATACCGCGCACGCCCTGCCGCGGGCCTTCATCCTGCTGGCGGGTGAAGACCACCAGTGACGGTGAGCCGTCTTCCAGCCAGTCAGGACCGGCCGCCGCCTTTGCAGCCGCCTCGTCCTCGTCCAGGCAGGCGGTCAGGAACTCCGCCAGTTCAGCGCTCACCGCTGCCTCAAGACCGGCCGGCCATCAGGGGTCACTGGCTGGCCGGTGCTGTCTCGGTTGCAGCCCCACCCGCAGCCGAGACACCAGATGCTGCGCGCATTGGAGTGAACTCCACGAGCGCCGCCGAGCCCGGCGCCGCAGTCCGGGCAGGCGGTGACGCTCGTGCCCGGGACGCGCCGAGGGCCACCCGTTCCGTTCACCGCCGCCTCGCCCCACGCCCCGGGTGCGGCTTCCTCATGACCTCCGCGATCATCGCGATCCCCCCGCCGATCAGCCCGACCCCCAGCAGCGCCGCCGGGGAACCCGGGTGCTGGGCCAGCGGCGCACGCGGGCTCAGCAGGTACACGAGCACCGCCCCGATCACGATCGCCGCCAGCCCCCCGAGCGCCTGCATCTGCTCACCACGGTCCGGCTGCCTCCTGGGCCGGTTACCTGCTGTCATGACTGCCTCCCCCTCGATGCTCGCACAGTCTCCGCGAACCCGGCGACCGCGTCTTCGTCGGCCAGGAACCGGTCCACAGCCTCGGTGACGATCACGTTCATCGGGACACGGTGATCGAACTTGGCACGCCGCAGCCGCTCGTAGACGGCCTTCGGCAGGCGCACCGGGAAACCCTGCGTCTCGTCACTCACAGTGAGGACGATATCACGGTATCGAACCATGGGCCGTCTCGGCACGGGCACCCCCGGAAAATCGCGAGCCCTGCTTCGTGACCCGGGAACGGAAGGGAAACGGCCGGGGGTGAAAAGGGAGGGAATGTGACGTTAGGGGGTTGAGGGCAAGAGGCTGATTGGTGCGCGGGGGCTGCCTGGCACATCTGGTACCGGACCGGGGGGGAGGGGGTGGGTTCCGGGGGGTGTCCCGGGTCCGGGGGTCTGGTCCCGTCGCTGGTCAGTGTGTGTGCCGACACGCCGAGGATTGCTGAATCTGCGTGTCAACTCTTCCCTAGTAGGGTAGAGTCCACTAGTGTGAGGCGCAAGCAACGGGAGGGGATGGCAGCGATGGGCGAGACGTGGACATGGACCGCGGACGAGCGGCGCGAGATTGAAGTGGGATGGCGCGCGGCCAAAGCAGAGCGGGTGGAGGCCAATCCTCAGCTGACCTGGCGTGAGGTAGTGGCGATGCGGGTGGACGTGGCGGGCGTTCCCTGGCCTGTCGTGGCGGCGTGGGACAGGCACGATTCCGCGATGGGGCGAATCGGTTCCGCGTGAGCTGTCCGGCCGGCCCGGGTGACCGGGCCGGCTCACAGCCCACATGGGGCTAGCCAAACGATCGGGAGGGATCAGCAATGGCACGCAAACTCACCGCAGCAGAGCGTAAGGACCTGGCAGCGCTGGCGATGGCGGAGTTGCCGCCATGCACCGTCGCGCGCATCGACCGCCAGGTGAGCAAGTCCACCCGCCAGCGCGCACAACGGCACGGCTGGATATCCACTGACCCGGAGTACAGCGACTGCGTGCGGCTCACCTGGGATGGCGAGGACTACCTAGCCGTTCTGCGCGAGTTCGCCTGACCACGCATCGAACCATCCACTAGGGCAACGGGAGGGTTACCCAAAGTGACTACCGAAGTGATGTTCACCGTAAGCAAGAGCGACCTGGCAGCCGGGCTGGCATGGGCCGTCAAAGGACTGTCTACGCGGCCGGCCGTGCCAGTGCTGGCAGGGGTTCACCTACAGGCCAGCACTGGCACGGTCACGGTCAGTGGGTTCGATTACGACATGACCGCCCGGGCGCGCGTCTCCGCCGATGTCACGGCCGCCGGAACGATCCTGCCACGCGGCCGGGAGCTGGTTACTGCGGTGAAGGGCTTGCCGGGGGGCAAGAGCGCGACAGTGACCGCCACAGCCACCGGTGACACGCTCACGCTCGAATGCGAGGGTGTGAGTGCGTCAGTGGAGCTCCTTCCGGTGGCGGACTACCCCACCTTGCCGGCGATGCCCGCCGAGGTCGCGACGGTGGACGGAAGCGTTTTCGCCGGCGCGGTCGGGCGGGTGGCTGTGTGCGCGTCCACTGACGACACGCTGCGGTCGCTGACAACGGTGTTGTTTGACTTCGCAGAGTCCGGTATCACGCTGGCAGCGACCGACCGTTACCGGCTCGCAGTGGAAGAGATCGCAGCGGGCACCGGTGACGCGGCCGGCCGCCAGGCGTCGATCCCGGCCAAGATCCTGGCCACATACGCCAAGCTGGCCGCCAAGAACGCGCACGTGACGGTTCACCTGGCCGCGCCGATGGATGGGTGCAAGGACGGCTATGGCGAGTTCGCCGGTTTCTCGGACGGCACGCGGGACCTGATCGTGCATCCCATCGATGGCGAGTTCCCGCGCTTCCGGTCGCTGCTGCCGAAGACATCCGAAGTGACCGCCACGGTTGACGCCGGCACGCTGGCGGAAGCGGTCAAGCGCGCGGGCGCCGTGATCGAGAAGAATTCGCCCGTGTACCTGGAGTTCCGGTCGGGCCGGGTGACGGTGACCGGGCGGCGTGACGGCAAAGTTGTCTCGTCAGCCAGCGTGCCGTGCCGGCTGGACATGGGTGGCGTGGCCACGTCCGGGCCCGGTTACCGGGTGGTCGGTCACACGGTGGCCTATAACCCGGCCTACGTGGGCAGCATCCTGGCCAGCCTGAAAGGGCCGGTGACGCTCGGATGGGTGGCCGTGGGCAAGCCGCTGGTCATCACGCCGGAGGGTTCGCGGCCGGGTGGGTTCCGCGGCCTGGTGATGCCGATACGCATCGACCGGCCAGCGGTCAAGCCGCAGCCGGCCGCCAAGCCCGCCGAGGTCAAGGACGCGCCCGCCGAGGCTGCCCAGGTCAAGCCTGACCCGGCCACCACGGAGACGCCCGAGACGGCGCCGCAGCCCGCCAAGCCTGCCAAGCCTGCCACGGTTACCCGGATCATCCGCCAGGCCACCCCCACCGCGCCGGAGACTGCCGGTGAGCTGCGGGCCATCATCCCGGGACTGAAAGACCGGTGGGGACGCGAAGTAGCGTTGCGGCCGGGCAAGCCCGGGTCGTGGGGCGGAGGCCAGCCCTACTCGATCACGGCCAGCGTCACCGGCGGGGCACGTCACCTGATCGCCTACTGGCACCCGTCCGGCAACCGGGCCGAATTCGACGGCAAACGGGCCGCCAGCAAGTTTGTCCGCGCGCATGAGACGGCGTGGGCCGAAGTGTGCCGCCAGGCACGCCAGGCAGTCTGACCAGACGCGCCGCGCCCGGCCCACGATCCTCGAGCCGGGCGCGGCCGTACATACAGCGCATGACAACGTCACACGTTGTACATACCGCACGCCGGGCAACGCTGCTTCCGCCCAACACCAGGATGCAGGCAGCCGTCCCGGCCACCGCGGGCCGGCTTCGAAACAGCCCCCCGGCCCCCGCCACCCCCCGCCACAGCCAGCGCCGGGGCCGCCGGGACCTCCGGCGCCCCGTCACCGGCCGCGACTAGCCGGGCAGGCAGCGACACAGGGACATCCGTCTCACCGGTGCCCCACTCCCGCAGCAACCGCACCAGCACGTCAGTCATAGTGCGGTGCTCACGAGCCGCCCGGGTTTTCGCCGCCTCCCACACGTCATCAGGGAAACGGGCCGTGTGCGGGGTCGATCGCATGTCATACAACGTAACACGCTGTACATACAACGTCACACAGCGCACACCGCGTCTGAAAGGCATTCAGATCCAGCCGCCCGCACTGACCGTTTCACAAACCACGCCGCGACACACACGGCACGACTGTCTGGCCGTGTCTGTTCGGTGGCTGGGTTGGGGGCTTGTTTTTCTTGTGTGGCTTGGTTTTGGGGTGTGCCGGGGTGTTGCTGGTTTGGGTTGTGGTGGTGGCTTGGCTGGGCTGGGGGTGGGTGCTGGTTGTTCG
>Ga0070741_10006688_pt1 | contig 24543 bp, 24 predicted proteins | sample Coa_R1_4_FD_66440 | JGI IMG/M metagenome (GOLD analysis project Ga0070741, IMG submission 66440) | Surface soil microbial communities from Centralia Pennsylvania, which are recovering from an underground coalmine fire - Coalmine... | ecosystem: Environmental > Terrestrial > Soil > Unclassified ... | reverse complement strand
ACCGATCCCCGGCGCCTGGCTGGATTTCTGGCAAGCCGATGCAAACGGTTCGTACGACAATGCTGGCTATACTTTGCGCGGACATCAATATGCCGACGCGCAAGGCCGCTATTTTCTTGAAACCGTTTTTCCCGGCGAATATCCCGGACGCACACAACATATTCACGTCAAGGTTCAGCCGCCGAACGGAAATATTCTGACCTCACAACTATATTTCCCAAATGAGCCTGGAAATTCCAGCGATGGAATCTTCGACTCCGCGTTGCTGGTCAAGCTGGAGGACCGCGGTGATTATTTTGTGGCCTATTTCAATTTTGTGACTCAAAAATAAAAGAGCAGAAATCTATTTCTGCTCTTTGTCTCTCTCGAAAATTTGATAATAGCCCTTGTCGAGTTCATCGTCACTCAAATGGGCATATCGTTGAGTGACTTGAATATTTGCATGGCGCGCCAATTCCTGCGCCAGTTTGAGATTCCCTGACCCGCGTAGAACGGTTGTGACAAAGTAATGACGAAATGAATGCGGGGTGATTTTTCCTTCGGCCTGATTTCCCAAAGCCTGTCGAACACGCTCACTGACGATATTGCGTCCTGTGGCAGTTGTGATGGTTTTGATTTTCTTGCCCGCGCCTTTGTCATGCCGCGCAAAGAGGGGCAGGGATGCCAAAGGTTTTCCCGAGCCGCCATCCAGTCCCGCGCGAAGCGAGAGGTAATCTTTCAAGGCTTTCATTGACCGAGTCGAAAATCGCACCACGGCCTGTTTATCGCCTTTGCCAATGATTGCCGCGCGGCCTTCATTCCAATCTATGTCGCCGCGTCGAAGCTTGCACGCCTCGTGAACGCGCAACCCAGTGTCGGCCAACGTTAGCAAAAACGCTCGGTCGCGCATTGCGCGTAAGTATTTGACCTCGTCGCTGGCCTTTGCAAAGTTTGAGTCGCTGACAAAAGCCAATACGCGTTCGATGTCATTCGCCGGGAATTGTGGCAAACGGATACCAGGGCGGCGCGCGCGTTGTTTTACCAGCAAACGGACTCGTGACAGATTAATGTCCGCCAAACGCTCGGCGTCGAGGAATTGATAAAAGCCTGTGACAGCCTGTAGATAGACTTGCTCCGTGGCGGGGGAGGAATCCTTCAGATGCCTGGCCATCCATGCAATTGCGTCTTCCGTCAGCGTGTTGACAGGCGATGATTCAACATCAATCTTTTTGCCTCTCAAGACTTCGCGAAAGAGATTAAGCGCATTGGCGTAAGTGCGCGCCGTGTGTTGCGCGCGTGCCAACTTGACTGTTTCCAAATATTGTATGATCGCAGAAGCAATCGAAAGGCTGGTCATCACGACCATTATACGAATTCTCAACGATCTGTCAATGTTTTCGGTAATAATACTTATCAAAAACAAAAGGACGGGCAGGAATCATTATGTGAGGCTCACCTCCCCGCGTCGCAAAAGTATGGATGAACACTGTGAGATTTACAACTCAGGCTTTGCCAAGAGACAAATCGGTTTCAATGTGTTTTCCAGTTTCCCGCCTTCGCGAATTTCACCCCCACCCTGTTATCTATGGCTTTGTCTCGGCCTGTGCGCCCGCCTTTGAGCCATGACGCGCGCGGCTTCGGCCGATGCCTGCTCGCGCTTTGCCAGCGCGCCAAAGACCAGCCAGTAAACGGTCAGGAAACTAACGATCAAGAAGGTTCCTGCGTACAGAAATTTCGCAACAGGCAGCGCTGAGTCTGTTCCGGCAAATAATCCGTGCAGGGTCGCGCCGAGATAGCCGACGATGCTCAACACATGAAAAGCGCGGAAGGCCTTCAGTCCGATAGTTCTCCGCATATAGAACGTGACAGTGACAAGCAGAAAAAGATAAAAGCCGATGATGCCCAACCCCACCCAAAGCGGACGATATGAGTCAATGAACGGGATCGTAATTTCAGCAATTGAAAACGGAAGATATTGGTCAAGCATCAGCACGATGACGTGCAAGAGAACAAACCCCAGCCCAAGCAGAGACAGGAATTCATGGAAGTCGTACGCGAAGGTCCCCTCGACAACGCCTTGAAAGAATTTGGTCGGAATCACCATGCCCCATACCATGGAGAGCCACAGTAGAAAATAAGACATCAACCCCGCGGCACGCGTGATGTACCACCAGGCCTGGACCGTGTTCATGGCAAACAACGACTGTAACGAGTAAGCGACTGGCGCGCCCTGCGGTGTTTGCATGAACCAAAGAGCGATCATGATGCCGACAAAAAGCCCGCCAGCCAAAGTCATGGCGCTAAAGGCTTTGAACCACTGGGTATAAGGATTGGACTTAGAAGCGGATATAGTCGAGGGCATCGAAATACTCCTTGCTGTTTTGCGAGCAGAACATTTCACCATTTGCATTGACGGCAACAAACGCGATCTCAGGCCGCTGTGAGCAAAGCCGCTCGGCCTCCCCTGCTCCACCAATCAAAAGTACTTTTGCGTAAACTTCAGCGAGAGTCATCTGCGGCGCGATCACCGTGACGCTCAACCAATTGCTTTCTGCAGGTTCACCGATGCGCGGATCAATCAGATGATGACGCGGCTGACCGTTTTGATTCCAGACACGCTTGGTGATGGATGACGTGACCACCGCACCCTGCCCGACGTGTAAAACGGCTACCGTTTCATCCGGCCTGCGCGGGTCTTCGACCTCGACCCGCCATCGCGAGCCGTCGGACGGATCGCCAACGAAAAAAATATCTCCTCCCGCGCTGACGGCGCAAATCGCGGAATATGTATTGAGCAGAGCCGCGGCCTTTTCCACGATCCAGCCTTTGGCGATACCGCCCAAATCAATCTCCATTCCATGCGGCAAGCGGACGCGCTGGCCGACGGGATCAAGGCCGATTTCATTGAAAGCCGGTCGCGAGGTCCGCTTTGAAGCGGATAAAGAAGAGACACCGTGGGCGCGAATCTCGTCCATGCTTTTGTCGTAACCCGCACGCTTCAAATCAGTCAAAATGGATGGGTCGAACAACCCGCCGGTCTCTTCATAAAAATCCAGCGATTGGTTCAGCAAATCCATCAGGTCATCCGAAACCGTGACCCACGTTCCGCTGAAACGGTTGAGTTGAGAGAGTTCGCTCTCTGGCAAAAAACGGCTGAAGCGTTGCTCGCAATCTTCGATGAATCTGCGAGCCGCGTTCAATCCAGCGATTGCCCAATCATGTCCCTCCGCGGCCAAAAGAACGGAAGTGCTCATCGCGCGAAATTCCATTGATTGCATTAAGAACCGCCTGTTTTGAAAATGGGCGCTTGCGCAAATCTACTGGGCGATTGAACGACCAATGGAGAACTTTGTGAGCCGTTGGTATTGCTGTTGAAATCTAAAGGCTGGAGCGGAGTCAATGTTGGCAGAGCCAAGACCGATGAAGATGCGGAGATGGGCTGGACAGGCTTTGGGGAATGAGCGATCATTGCCCAGCCGACCATAAAACTGAACACACTGGTCAGCGCAATCCAGAAACGCAAACCGAATTTTAGTAGTTTCATTTTGCCTCTACTGATTGATAAAGATTCTTCCGTCGCTGGTAATCGTGATCAGGCCGCGTTGTTGAAGGGCTTGTAGCAAAAATTGCGCTTGTTGCATCTGCTCTTGAAGTTGCCGGACTTGCGCGTTGGCCTGATCAAGTTGCTCTTGATATTGCTTTTCGCGCGCTTGATACTGTTGTTCGCGGGATTGATATTGCGCAATCAGACTCTGTAATTGTTGCACTTGTGCGTCCTGCGGTGTATTCGCGCCGGTAATCTGTGACGCTTGCACATGTGAGTTGGACGCGGTTGTCCCGTTTGGATTGAAAAGAGCCGCTCCGCCCACTGCCAAAATGGCGAGAGCGATGCAGGTTGTCATAAGAATAGCGGCAATCAACGCCGCGAATTGCTTTTTCACACTGCCTCCAGAAAATGGTCAGCGCGAGTATACCGACACAAGATGACGGCAGGATTACACACATGTAAACGCTGTGCAAACAACTGTCATCTTCTAATCATCTTGCCGTGCTAAAATAAAAATCGGGAACGGAAACGAACATGCGAATCTTGTTGATTGAAGATAATCGCCGCCTGAGCGACTCGCTTCGCGCCACGCTCCTTGAAGATGGCTACGCGGTGGATACTGCTTACGACGGTGTCGAAGGCGAGGATATGGCTTTGCTCGCGCCATATGACGTCATCATTTTGGATGTGATGCTCCCGAAGCGCGATGGCATCGAGGTCTGCCGCTCCCTGCGGGACCAGAAAATGGCCGCGCCAATCCTGATGCTCACCGCGCGTGACGGCTTGGACGACCGCGTCCTCGGCCTCGACAGCGGCGCGGATGATTATTTGGTGAAGCCGTTTGAAGTCAAGGAATTACGCGCCCGCTTGCGCGCTTTGTTGCGCCGCGACTCAGTCAACAAAAGCGGGAGTCTTGTCATTGACAATCTGCGACTCGATCCATCCACGCATTATGTGTGGCGCGGCGAGACTCCGCTCGACCTGACAGCCAAAGAATATGCCCTGCTTGAATACATGATGCGCAATCCAAACCGACTGATCACACGCGAAATGGTCACTGCGCATTTGTGGGACTATGATCAAACCATCGCCTCAAACGTCGTGGATGTTTACATCCGCCGTCTGCGCCGCAAAGTGGATGACCCCTACCCCGTCAAGCTGATCGAAACCGTGCGCGGCGCGGGCTATCGTCTCCGCGATCCGGAGAAGGAAAGATGAGATTGATCCGCTCTTTTTGGAATTGGCTGGGGGCGTTCTTCCATAGCATCCGTTTCCGCCTGACCATGTGGTTTGTGCTGATCCTGGCCATCGTGCTGACTGTCTTCAGTGCATTTATTTATCTTGCGCAGGCTCGTGATCTCCGTTACGACGCGGCTCGCGCGATGCAAGATAAGTTTGGTCGGCTTCAGGCTTATTTTCACAGCCCCGAATGGCAAAACTCCAATCTCGCCCCATCCGATGTTCCAAATACCGAAGCGCCGCTTCAGCAAAATGACCTGCTTATCCTGACCGACCCCGGCGGACATGTCGTGCAAAACTGGGGAAATGAATTGCAAAATCCGGGGCCGCTGATTGCCGCGCTCCTTGAAACTCGAAATCAACCGCCGCATGAATTGACCGTCTATCAGCAGAGCGTCACGGTCACTGATGATGACCATAATCGAACAACGGGCGATTATCTTTTTATCATCTCTTCGGTTCTGCGCGGCGACACGTTGATCGGCTATTTGATCATTGGCAGTCCTTCGCAATTGAACGATCAGCTCGCCCGTTTGATGGCCTCGTTAGTATTTGGCAGTTTAGGCATGCTGGCGATTGCGTTCTTCGGCGGTCTGTGGCTGGCCGACCGCGCCATGCGCCCCGTTCAAACGATCGCGCGCACGGCGCAAATCATCAGCGAGAGCGATCTGAATCGCCGCATCCACATGAAAGGACGCGATGAACTTGCTGAATTGGCAGGCACATTCGATGACATGCTCTCGCGCCTGCAAGCCGCCTTTGATCGCCAGCGCCGCTTCGTGGCCGACGCAAGTCATGAACTTCGTACGCCTCTCACCATTATGAATCTCGAGGTGAGCCGCATACTTTCGGGACATCGTTCGTCGGGCGAATACCAACACGCATTGCAAATTGTCAATGCAGAAGGCAAACGGATGACCCGCCTCGTCAACGACCTTATGACGTTAGCGCGCATGGATGCAGGTCAGACCATCTTACAGTTTGAGAACCTGGATTTGAGCGACGTGACCGTTGAGGCAGTCGAGCGCATGTCGGCGCTCGCTGAAGAACAAAAGGTCCAGATCGAGATGCGTGACTTGCCCGAACTGCATGTGCACGGCGACCGTCAATATCTCATTCAAATGGTCAGCAACCTGATTGAGAACGCCATCAAATATGGCGGACCGAATCAAACTGTGCAGATTCAAACCGGCAGGACGCAGGACAAAGCCACGCTTCGCGTCTCGGACACCGGGCCGGGTATCCCGCCCGAACATTTGCCACATCTGTTTGATCGCTTCTATCGCGTCGACCAGGCACGGACTCGCCATTCTGACGAAGGCCCCTCCTTCCCCGACGGCAGCGGCCTCGGTCTTTCCATCGTAGCATGGATTGTTCAATCGCACGGCGGTGAGATTCATGTGGAGAGCAAAGTCAACGAGGGCACGACATTTGAGGTGACTCTCCCACTTGCAAAATGACCTCTTGACTTTTAGAACTATTGTTCTATAATTCAGGCGTGGATTCTTTTATCCGCTTGCAGATGTTGACCGACCAAATGGAATTGGAGCCGGCAGAAGAGCATCGCGAGAATCACGCCGCATCGCCGCCCGCCTGCTTCACGCCCAAGCAACGTGACGCGGTCTATGTGCACCCTGCTCAACTCCCAAACGGGAAGACCGTCAAACTCCTCAAGACCCTGCTTTCATCCGCCTGTGAACGCGATTGCTTTTATTGTCCGTTCCGCGCAGGACGCGACTTTCGCCGCGCGACGTTCAAGCCCGACGAGTTTGCCAATCTCTTCATTCAATTGAATCAGGCAAAGATCGCGGAAGGAATTTTCTTGAGTTCAGGCATCGCCGGCGGCGGAATTCGAACTCAGGATAAACTTTTAGACGCCGCCGAGATTCTTAGACGCAAGCTTGGATTCCGCGGTTACATCCATCTCAAGATCATGCCCGGCGCGGAAAAGGCACAGGTGGAACGCGCCATGCAATTGGCCGACCGCGTCTCGGTGAATTTGGAGGCGCCGAACACAGAAAGGTTGGCAAGGCTTGCTCCACACAAGCAATTCCTCGAGGAGTTACTTCGCCCCCTGAGGTGGGTCGAGGAAATCAGGAGAAACCAGCCAGCTTACAAGGGCTGGAACGGTCGCTGGCCTTCAACGGTTACGCAATTTGTCGCAGGCGGCGCGGATGAAAGCGATCTTGAATTATTGACAACCACAGCCTGGCTTAATAAAAACGTGCGACTTAGCCGCGCATACTTCTCGGCTTTTCATCCGATTCGCGATACACCGCTTGAGAACAAAGCCGCGACAGATCCGCTTCGCGAACATCGCTTGTATCAGGCGTCTTTTTTGTTGCGTGATTACGGCTTTGAACTGGAAGACCTCCCTTTCGCGGACAACGGTTTTCTCCCCCTCCCCATTGACCCGAAACAGGCGTGGGCGCAGATGAATCTCGCAGAACGGCCCGTGGAAATTAATCGGGCAGAGAAACGCGAATTGCTGCGAATCCCGGGTATCGGTCCGAAAGGAGCCGAAGCGATTCTCAAAGCGCGCCGAACGGGAAAATTGCGCGACCTCTCTTCGCTTCGGAAACTGGGCATCCTCGCGGATCGCGCCGCGCCGTTTGTCTTACTGGATGGAAAGCGCGCAGTACAACAACTCAGTTTATTTTAGAAACGCTTGTTTGAGCGCCCAAAGCAGGGCTTTGGCTGCCAGTTTGAACATGATCAGACTTTGATTCCTGCCTCAACAAAAGACCGCGGAAGATCGAGTAGCCGAAACTGTTTTGCAGGAAGGCATGGAGAATCCCAAAAAACACGCGCCCAAGCCGCGCCAGAGATTTGACGGGGTTTGGATATTGATCGGAAAGTCCATCCAGCAATTTGCCCATCACATTTGCGGCGCGTGAACTGACTTTCAATGTTGGCTTAGGCGGGAAGTTTAGGTTGACACGATAATTCCTCTTGAAATCCTCCAACAAGTCTTCAGGGCCTTTTGCCGGAGACTGCCAATCTTCTTCGAGAATCGCCAATTGCGCCTCGCGGATCAGTTGGGCGCGAAAAATCTCATCTTCGTCGTCTGGCAAAATGGCCTTGAGCAAACACTCTGCCGCATCCAGCCGCCCCCACAACATGTCGTTCTCGCGCCATGCGCGCACAAAGAACGCGCCGAAACTTCCGAGTTTTGTTCCCGCCAGTTTTTTGCGACTCCTTGCTGGACCTAAAATATCGGTTGCATCTTCCGGGCTGATGCGTAGCACTTCGACGATGTCCGATTCGCCGACCGAAGTGCCATAGAAAATTGGGAAGGTCAACATGTCATAATATTCGAAACGCTCAAAATAATATTTCAGACAGTTCTGCACACGACGCAGGACCTCGGTGGAAAGCTTTGGATCTTGCCCGATTTTGGGCTGACCCTCAAAGGCCTCTTTGACATGCCTCAACGATCGGCTAAACGATTGCCGCAGGTATCCTTTATGTGCAGGCGCTTTTTCCCGGGCGGCCAGCGACAGGGTCAACTCCTCGATCTCGGAAAGAACGGAACAAAGTGCGTCTTGACTAGAGGGTGCCTCTTCATTATTTTCTGAAACGCCGGCCAATTGTCCAAGCACGCTGTAATGGCCGTCCGGGTTCAGCCGCTGATTAAGTTGCTCGATCTTCCCTGCATATCGCTTCATTCTGTTCGATGGTTTTCGAGAGCGCAAATCACGGCCCACCCAGCGAATCTCAACATAGGCGTCGTTGATTTTCCGTTTGACGTGTTCCAGCGCCGACCGATAAGCGGCTTTTTCTTCATCGGTCTTTATTTTCCACGTTTCGCCGCTGAGGCGAACAATTCGCTGCGCTTGTGACTCTTGATAACCCGTCTTCTGGCGAAGCTTCTTTTTTGCAAAGGACGGAATGGTTGCCAGGGAATCCAAGTCTGCCAACAAAGTATCAATCAAATCCTGCATGAAGCGGATGCGGCGCATCCGCCAACGCGAATCCAGGCGGAAGAGAATGTCGTTCTCCGATCTCCGCAAACCGGTCCTTCTGCAGGAAGGTTTTTTATCATTTGGGTTGGTCGCATAGAACTCGCGCCTCCAGGCTTGCAACAGAACAAGCAATTGCTTTTTTTGCTCGCTGTTCTCGTCCCAGCCCATGGCGCGGCTGAAAGCGGAGGCGAGATCGTCGAGCACGGATTCGACCCGAAGCTGGTGGTAGGCAGGATAGCTTGGACCATACTGCTTTACAGTTTGTTCATCCAGAAATTTGCTGGCCCACTGGGAGCCTTTCAACTGCCAGGACTTGACTTTCAAGGCGAACGGTGAAAGATAGTCAATTTGCTCCATGATTCGATTCGTGCGCCTGATCACCTCGTTGCGATCAGCGATGGCCTGAAGATCACCGCGAATCGTTTCGTAGCGCGGCAGGGTCAACAAGGCGGCGGTGACATTTTCCAGAGCATCCGGCCGCGTCGAAACCGATCTTGGATTCTCTTTTTCCTCAGGATGTTCGGGAGCCGGATCAATATAAATCAACTTGCGATCCACAGGCAGGTCCGCGCGGCGGCGCAAGAGAGTTTCGGTGGCATAACTGAACGGTTTGTTATCCAGATACCCCCCATCGCCGAACGACCGGAGCTGAAAATCCCCACCGGGTCTCTGATAATCTTTGTAAAAGCGGGACCATTGATCAGGATCATAGCGATAACCCCTCTGGAAAGGCTTGGAGCTCAGAACGGCTTGGACATCGTCGAGCCGCATCGGCTCAAAAGCAAACGGAAAAGACGAGGTCGAGCGCGCCGCGAATGCCAGGAAAGGATCGTTCGCGCCGATAAAATCATTCCAATAGACTCGGTCGTTTTTGTTCGTCTCGGCGCTGCCGACAGATTTCGCCGTCGAATAACGAAAGTGGAAAACATTTCGATAGCGATATTCGTATGTGTTTGCTCCGACAATCTTGAGCGGCAGCGCCAAACCGTCAATGTCAGTGGCGGTTACGAAAAGATCGAGTTCGTTTGCGTAAGGAGAGAGCCTATCTTTTTCCGATGGATTTTGATTTCCCATCCCGCGCAATGCATTCAACAATTCGTAATACATTCGCTGGCTGTTCAAAAGTGACGATGGCTTATCGGCAACTCTCAATCCCGGCATGCCTCGAATGGATTGTTCATCGTTCACCAGCAAAGCAATATCGCCCTGCTCCTTCCAAAGTCTCTGCAACGCGGTGATTTCCTGGTCATTGGCAAGCGCCTTTGCCAGATACACCGCATTGATGCCGCCGGCAGACGTGCCGGACAGGATGTCAACCACAAATTTGGCCTTCAAGTATTCGCCAAGTTTTCGATAAACAGCCTCAACGCCTCTCACTCTCTTGTGATGATACCGGCCCGCATCATTGACTCTGCGCGCTGTGGCGCGGACAAGATGATAAAGTTCCTGCGAAACGCCATGAATGTAGATCGCCAGTGATACGCCCCCATACATGACCACTGCGAATCGAACTTCCTTCTCGAGCGGTAAAGCGGTATCCATTCTTCCTCCGTACGCGAACGATGCAATTGATTTCATTCATTGTACAAAAGTCGAAATTGAAATTCAATGAGCAAAATTAAGAAATGGATGAAGCAGGCAATGGATGGCGTTCGAATATTTTAAGATTAAATGAGGGTAAATAACCTTGCCATTCAACGCATAACGTTATATATTACATATAACTTGATTGAGTTAATGAGAGGAGCACTGTCAAATGACAATCACTATTCCTTCAACGCTCACAATACGCACGCAAAATAAATTTAGAAGTCTCGTAACAAAGCAGGCCTACAAGGCGGGCGAGATCATCTGCCCCATCCCGACCGAATCAATGTCGAATAAGCCAACGATGTACACGGTGCAGATTGGACGCACGAAACACGTGGAAGTAAAAGAACTCGCTTCCATGAATCATTCGTGCAATCCAAATACCATTTTAGATACCACGCGCATGTTGGTCTTCGCCACGCGTGACATCGCCGTGGGTGAAGAATTAACGTTCTTCTATCCCTCCACAGAATGGGAAATGAGCGCGCCGTTCATTTGCTTGTGCGGAGCGCCCAACTGCATTCATGTGGTGGCCGGCGCGCGCTTTCTTCCGCTTTCCACCCTCGAGAACTATTATCTCAATCGCCACATTCGCGAAGAGATGATCGAACTCCTCAACAACACTGAATACCTGCTTACCAATATGGAGCGCGATCACATCCACGCGCAGATTTCAAAGCGCAATCCATCCGCTTCGTAAGCCTTCGCGCACGGCCTCGGTCCGGTTCGTCACGTTCAGCTTGGCGTAAATGGACGAAACGTGAAACTTGACCGTGTGCTCGCTGATGCCCAATTCAGCGGCGATTTGTTTGTTCGCCAATCCTTTTGCAAGCAAGCCCAGTACTTCGGCTTCGCGGTCTGTCAACGGCCCCCGAGCCGAAGTTTCTTCTTCGGATGGGAATAATAACGAGGGCATTCCGACGATCAATCCCTCAGATAACCCCCGAATGGCGGCGATCAATTCTTCAGCGGATGAATCCAACGGTAGGATTCCCCAGGCCTGATAAGAAGCACGCCTCTGCGCGCGGACGTTGAGCGGGTCGTCGCTCAAAAACAGAATCGCGGCCCGTGAGGTCGCGTCCGCCAAAGCGTCCGGGAAAGAAGCGACCGAAGCCGACGTTGTGATCACAACGTCGGCTTCGGTTTTGTGCACCAGCGAATTGCTCCACTCGTTGCTCTCATCAATCACTTCGATTTCATCATCAGATGAAAGCAGGGAACGCAGGCCTGCACGCAACGCGGGCGATGGAGCAATCAGCAGGACTCGGATCAATTTACTTCCTCTCCCCTACCTTCACGCTGACCGTTTCCGGCCTGCCGCCGCGCAGGACTTCGATCGCGACGGATTTGCCAACGGTATCGCTGTTCAACGTCGCGAAAAGATCATCCGGGTCGCCAACGGGTTGACTGCCCACCGCGACCAAAATATCACCGACCAGCAAGCCGCCTTGCTCTGCCGGGCCTTTTTCTTCCAGCCACAAAACAAGCAAGCCATGTTCCTGATCGCGCTTCAAAGCCTTGCGCGCTGACTCGGGAATCTCAACCGGTTGTGTGCGGACGCCCAAATAGCCGCGTTTGACCGTCCCGTGTTTATCGAGCGCGTCTGCAATGCGCCACGCGAATTTGACCGGGATGGTCAACGCCGCGCCGCGCGCCAAGCCCGATGTATTGAGTCCAAGCACTTCACCTTCAGTGTTGATCAATGGCCCGCCGGAAAAACCGGGATAGGAGGTAGTCTCGGTTTGAATGTATTCATCGAGCAATCCGCCGCGGCCTGTGCGCGCCGGCCCATTGATCGCAGTGACGATTCCCCACGAGGCTTGCACGCCCGCGTGGCTTGGGCGACCAAGCGCGAGCACAAGCTGGCCGATTTTCGCGACAGACTCGGCAACTTTGGCGGGCGTGAGGGCCTTTTCGGCGAGGCGCAAAAGTGCAAGGTCCGAGCCGGGGTCGCGGCCTGCAATAGTGACGGGGTAATTTTTTCCATCCGCAGTGGCGATGTTCAGGTTTTCTTCGCGCGTGACGACGTGATCCGCCGTCAGCACGAGATCGGCCGCGTAGGCGATTCCGCTTGCGGGGTAGCGCCGACGCGCATCCACCAGCACGGTCCCCGCGCCGCCCTTTTCAACTGCGGCAGTCAGTCCATTCGAGAAATCAGAAAGTGCGCTCATCGAAACTCCTTTTGCATCATATCATGGGTTGAAATGCAATCAGAGTGTAGCGCACACGCCGTTAATAGACATCAGATATTGGGACAGGACGCGACCTGCTCGTTTGTCCAGGGTCAATGTGTATAAAAAATTCCGAAGTCGCAGTGACTTCGGAATTTTTATTTTGTATTGAGCAGTTTGAAGGCTCCAACCCAGGGTTTTCCGAGCCGGTGATTTTCGCTCACTTGAACCTTGCTGAACTTCTGCGCCACTTGCGCGGAGAGCATCGCAACCGTCGCCCAATCGTTCGATAAAACCGCGGTGCGCATTTTTTCCGAGAGCGGATTCGCCCACGCCCATTCCATGCGGAACTTGTCGGCTTTGACCCAATAGCCGCGTTTCTCCCAGGCGGCGACGCTGGAGTCTATTCCTTCAGCGATGGTTTTCAATGCAATGGAAACAAAAGCGGCCAGGTCGCGGGCTTCGGTTCCGGTATCTTTTTGGCGCGCCAGTTCGCGCACCGCGAGGACAATGGCTTTGGTAAGTTGAGTGCGTTGTTTGCCGACAGAATCAACATTGATGACGCGGGACATAGGGCAGGATTATATCAAAAAGCAAATGCTTCCTTTCGCCGACATGTTGCAGTACCTGCAACATGCCTCCCCTAAAGTTAAAAGCATCGTACCGCGTTCGTTGCGGCAACTTTGACCTTACGGAGGCTTTACATGGCGCGCAAAACAGACGACAAAAAGCTCGAAAGCATCTATAATAAAGTTCAGGAACATCCGGGCAGGAAGGCGGGGTTTATTGCCCGCCTGCTGGGACTACATCGCTCCGAGGTAACAAGAGCGCTTCCTTCCCTCGACAAAAACGGTTTGCTTATCAGTGAAGACGATAAGGGAGGCTTGTGGCCGTTTCGCAAAAGCAATTGAGAAAATGTTGCAGAATTCGCGAAAGTATTGTGCTATTCTACCTGTAACTTAAATCTGTTGCGGAGTTTGCTATGTCTCACGCGGAGAACAAAGCCGAACGCCTTTTGAAGATGGAAGCCCTGTTGCTCGCTCATCCAGAAGGCTTGACCCAATCGGAGATGGCGCGCCACCTGGGAGTGGACCGCTCCACTATCAACCGAAATCTCTACGACTTCCAGAAAATCTACCCCACCATCGAACATGACGACGGACGCATTAGCCTGGACCGTTCGGCGTATCTCGTCAAAGTAGCGTTTACCCTGCACGAGGCGACTGCGGTTCACATAGCCGCGCGGTTGCTCGCCACGCGCATGGACAGACAAAATCCGCACGCCGCCTCCGCCCTGCGGAAACTGGGCGTGGCGCTCGAAAAACTCGCGCCGCGCATCAGCGCGCACGTCAAGCAGTCTGCGGACGTGATGGATGACGCCTCGCAATGGCAGGATCCGCGCTATCTGGACGTTCTCGAAGCGTTGACCCTTGCCTGGGCGGAACTGCACAAGGTCAGAGTCTGGCATCGCAGCGACAAGGCGCAAAAAGTCCTTGAGTATCTGCTCTGCCCGTATTTCATCGAACCCTACGCGGTGGGGCAAACCACGCACCTCATCGCCCGCGACGAATCCACAGGCAAACTGCGGACGTTGAAAATCGAGCGCATCGAACGCGTGGAAGTGACGCGGGAGCATTATGAAATTCCATCCGATTTCGACCCGCGCGATTTGCTGGCAGACGCATGGGGAGTTTGGTACACCACCAGCGACCCCGTGGAAGTGACGTTGAAATTTAGCCGCGCTGTCGCTTCGCGTTTGGAGGAGACCCGCTGGCACCGCTCCGAGGAGGAGACCAAACTGGAAGACGGTTCGATTTTGTGGAAGGCAAAAGTCGCCGAACCGCAGGAGATGATTCCGTGGATTCGCGGCTGGGGCGCGGATTGTGAGGTGGTGGAGCCTGATTGGCTGCGGGAAAGGCTGGTGAAGGAGGTGAAGAGGATAGCGAGGGTGTATGGGGTGGAAGAAGCAAAACCAGAAGATGACTTGATTGCTCATGTGCGAAAAGACGGAGAAGAGCAAAGGCTTGTCACCCATCTCGCTGAAGCGTCACAACTGGCGGAACGCTTTGCGGCAAAAGTTGATTTGCCTGAAATTGGCAAAATTATGGGCTTGTTGCACGACTTTGGCAAAGCGAGCAAGGAATTTCAAGAGTACTTGCGCTCTGCCACAGGGAGAATAAACCCAGACGAGGACGAGTTTGTAGATTACGAAGCAAAAAAGGGCAAGATTGACCACTCCACCGCAGGCGCGCAATTGATTTTCGAGAAACTTAAAGACAGGGGGCAGGAGGGAAAAATTCTGGCGCAGTTCCTGGCGCTGGCGATTGCTTCGCATCATTCAGGGTTGATAGATTGCTTGAAACCAGACGGCTCTAACGATTTCGAGCGGCGCATGAGCAAAGATAAAGACCTGACGCATCTTACCGAAGCGCGGGGCAAACTGCCCAACATCGAAAAGCAGTTGGGTGAGATTCTTGCCCAGCCTATCGAGAAAAAATTTGTTGAGAAACTGAAGGAGATAAAAGAACCGAATGATTCAGCCCAAACGCTGCCGTTCAAACATGGCTTGCTGGCTCGTTTCCTGCTCAGTTGCGTGCTGGAAGCAGATCGTCTGAATACCGCCGATTTCGAGCATCCCGAAAACGAAGCGGTTCGGAGTTACGGGCAATATGTCCCTTGGGATGTTCTCATTGAGCGGCTGGAGGCGAGGTATGCTGAGTATGCCCAGAAAACGGCGGAAATGCCGCCAGGTCGGGCGCGGGAGGTCAATGAAATTCGAGCGCAGGTCGCGCAAGCCTGCCTGGAGGCGGCGGAAAAGCCCAAGGGGATATATCAGTTGACGGTCCCGACGGGAGGCGGAAAAACGGAGGCGAGTCTGCGCTTTGCTCTGCATCACGCGCGGGCGCACGGGATGGATAGAATCTTCTACATCGTCCCCTACATCACCATCATTGACCAGAACGCCGATAAAGTGCGGGACATTCTGGAAAAAACGGACGAGCGCGGGGAGGTTGTTCTCGAACATCACTCCAACTTCGTGCCGTCCGACGACACCCGCAAACGTCACAACCTGCTGGCGGAAAACTGGGACGCGCCGATTGTGTTCACTACGCAAGTCCAATTTTTGGAAGCGTTGTTCGGCTACGGCACGCGCGACGCCCGTCGAATGCACCAACTGGCGAACTCGGTCATCATCTTCGATGAAGTGCAGACCATCCCCATCAGGATTACGCACATGTTCACTACCGCCCTGCGCTTCCTGACCCATGACTGCGGCGCGAGCGTCGTGCTTTGCACGGCAACCCAGCCGCCTTTCGATAAGACGGGTAATCCCTATCGGGAGTTGAACATTCCGCAAGAAAATCACATCATCAAAAACGAGCCTGAACTGTTCCAGCGGTTGAAGCGCGTCGAAGTCCATGATGAGCGCAAGCCAGGCGGTTTGACGAACGCCGAAATTGCTGACCGCGCGGCAAAAGCCTTGCAGGAAAAAGGCAGTGTGCTGATTGTGGTCAATACCCGTCCTTCGGCGAAGGCGTTGTATGAGGCAATCAAGGAGCGGCAGTTGGGCGCGGCGGTTTATCACTTGAGCACCAACATGTGTCCCGCGCACCGCATGGACAAACTGGATGAAATCAGAGACAAGTTAAAAAAGAAAGAATCTGTGATTTGCGTCAGCACGCAACTCATCGAAGCAGGTGTGGATATTGACTTCGGCGCGGTCATCCGCGCGCTGGCAGGGCTGGATTCGATTGCCCAATCCGCAGGGCGCTGTAATCGTCACGGGATGCGTGAGGATGGAGGGGATGTGTGGGTGGTGAATGTAAGAGAGGAAAATTTGTCACCATTGCCCGATATTCAATTGGGGCGAAACGAAGCCGATACAATTCTCAATTTTTACAAAAGAGATCCAGCCAAATATGACGAGGATGCACTTGGTTTGAAGACGCTTGAAAAATATTATGTCAGTTACTTTAAGCGAAGAGAGGATGAACTTAACTATCCAGTTGGACCGAATGATATAGACCACGACGACAATCTGTTCAATCTGCTGGCGCGCAATGTCCATGCTTACAAAGGACAGGTTGATGAACGAAGTCTCAAACAATCGTTTATGACCGCTTCAAAAATATTCCGTGTGATTGATTCGCCGACCATAGGCGTGATTGTGCCTTATGGCGAAGGCAGGGAAATCATCACAGCCTTGTGCGGCGACATTGAAATTTGGCAAAAGCGCGAGTTATTGAAACGCGCCCAACGCTATTCGGTGCAGTTATATCTTGGACGAAACGGAGAATTTGTAATCCTTCAGCAGAAAGGAGCAATTCATGCAATTAGAAAGGACAAAGATGAAAAGAATGAAGAAATTTATTATCTCGTTCCACAGCACTACAACGCAGAATTTGGCTGGAGCAAAGAGCCTGAAGGCAATCAAGAATTACTATGCTTTTGAGGAGGTCCAATGAGAAACAGCGTTGAATTCAAAGTTTGCGGCAAATATGCCCTGTTCACCGACCCAATCACAAAAATAGGAGGTGAAAAATACTCCTATCAAATTCCCACCTACGAAGCGGTCAAAGGAATTTTGAGTTCGGTGTACTGGAAGCCGACATTCATCTGGTACATTGACCAGATGCGCGTGATGAAGCGTATCCGAATGCAGCCGCGCGGCGCCAAGCCTGTCCGCTATGCAAACAAGGATGGCGGTAACGAAATTTCAATCTATACCTACCTTGTGGATGTAGAGTATCAGGTTTTGGCGTATTTCGACTGGAATCCGTACAGGGAAGACTTGAAGGAAGACCGAAACGAAAACAAACATCACAACATTGCCAAACGGATGATTAAGTGCGGCGGCAGGCGAGATGTGTTTCTCGGCGCGCGTGAGTGTCAGGGATACGTCGAGCCGTGTACTTTTGGCGAAGGTAAAAGCGAGTATGACAATTCCGAAACCATCTATTTCGATTTGATGTTTCATGGATTCAACTATCCAGACGAAACAGGGAATGACCAACTTCAGGCGCGTTTCTGGCGTCCCAAAATGGAAAAAGGGATTGTGAAATTTCTCCATCCGAAGGATTGCGACCCGAAGCTGATTCGGAATGTCAGGACGTACACAGCACGTCCGCCGAAATCAATTGGGTTGCAAGAACCGCGCTTGCTGGAACCTTGCGAGGAGGTCTGAAATGAGTTGGATGCAAAAACTCTACGACACCTATAACCAATGCTCGGCTTGGATAGGCGTGTATGACCTGAAGAGCGGAAAACGCCCCCTTGCGCCTGTATGTCACATTGCAATAAACGCCCACATTGAAGTGACGCTCGATGAAGATGGGAACATTCAAAACGCTCGACCCATCACAAATCAGAACGATATGACCACCATTGTTCCCGCAACGGAAGATTCAGCCAGCAAGACAAGCGGTATTGACCCCCACCCTTTGATAGATAAACTGCAATATGTAGCAGGCGATTTCATTGAGTGCGGCGGTAAATTGCCGAAATCCTATCAAGGCGAAGGCGAAAAAAAGAAAGACCCAAAGAAAATCCATGAGGAGTATTGCAATTTGCTGAGAGAATGGTGCAACTCTGCTGAATTTTCCCATCCGAAAGCACGCGCTGTGCTGAAATACGTTGAAAAGGGAACGCTGGTCAAAGACCTTGCCCGATTTGGCATTTTACATCTGGGAGCGGACGGCAAATTCCTTGTAAAGAAAGATGTGAAAAGAAACAAAGATGACCAAGATATTTTTGCCGTGCCTAAGATGACGGACCAGCAAACTGCCGTTGTGCGCTGGCGCGTCGAAATAGACGATGGAACAGAGATGGATACCTGGCACGATGAAACCCTGTGGCAAAGTTGGCAAAATTACTATCTCAACAAGAAAAAAGTAGATAGCCGCGCCTTTTGCTACGTCACGGGCGAAGAAGCCATCTTGACGAACAAACATCCAAAATACATTCGGAGGAAAGGAGACAACCCCAAACTTATTTCATCAAACGATAAAGAGATGATTAACTACTATGGGCGCTTGGAAACAGCAGACGCTTCCTGTCTAATAGGTTTGGAAACATCGCAAAAAGCGCACAATGCGCTGGCATGGCTGATTGACCGTCAGGGAAAAGTATTCGAGGAGCAAAGCGGCAAGAAAAAAGCGCCGGGGTTAACCGTTCTGGCATGGGAGGCTTCCGCTCAAAAAGAAATTCCGCAGCCGTATCAAAACTCAACTGAAATGGGCATTGACGACGATGCGCCCAACGAAGAGTCGGAAAAGCCGATGGTTGGTCAAGACTTTGCCACACGTCTGAACAAGAAGATGCTTGGCTATAAAGCCGACCTGAAAGACTCAAAAGGAATTTATATCATCGCGCTTGATGCTCTTTCGCAAGGACGGATGGCGGTCACCTACTATCACGAGTTCGAGCCAGAAGTCTATCTCGAGAACATCGAAAAGTGGCACAGGGAATGCGCTTGGGAGCATTATTACCTGAGCAAATACCCCAAGGCAAAACCATTTGCTCCCGCATTGCTGGAAATCGCAGAAGTGGTTCACGGCGAGAAGGCTGGCACAAGAATCAAACATCATACGGTCAGCCGCCTGCTCCCTTGTATTGTGGAAGGACGTTCCCTGCCGCGCGATGTTGTCGAAGTTGCCGTACGGCAAGCGTCCAAGCGTATGGGGCTGTACGACCCTGACGACAAAAAATATCGTGGAGATGATGAGTACACATGGCGCAAGGCGCTCACGATTGCCTGCGCTTTATTCCGAAAATACACATTCGACCATCTTGGAAAGGAGTATCCTATGACGCTCGACCCAACCAACACCAATCGAGATTACCTTTATGGTAGATTGCTAGCAATTGCAGACCATCTCGAAGCTAAAGCATTGCGCGACGAAGAAGGGAAACAAAAACGCCCAACCAACGCTGCCCGCATGATGCAGCAATTCTCTCAACGCCCGTACCGAACATGGAAACAAATCCATGATGCGCTGCCGCCTTACTTCTGGCGATTGAAAAGCGGAACAGCCAATTGGTACAAAGACCAAATCGCCGAAGTTTGCAATAAGTTCATCCCTGAAGAGTTCAAGTCCGATGACCCGCTCACGGGCGAATACTTGCTGGGATATTACTGTCAGTGGCAAGAGTTACAAAAATACAAAAAAGTCACTGCCAAATCTGACAGCAAAGATGAAGATATTGAAGACGAAATCATTGACGAATCCGACGATGATACCGATGATGACGAATCGGAAGAGTAAAAATTTCAATCCCCAAACCCTACCAAATAAGGAGATTAAACCATGACCCCGCTCTCGAAAAAAATTGACTTTGCCGTGATTGTAACTGTCAACCGTGCCAACCCTAACGGCGACCCGCTTACCAACAATCGCCCCCGCGTCACTTATGAAGGACTGGGCGAGATTTCCGATGTTGCTATCAAGCGTAAGATTCGCAACCGCCTGATGCAAATGGATAAGAAGATTTTTGTCCAATCAGACGACAATCGGGAAGAAGGCGACCCACACCGAAGCTTGCTTGCTCGTGCAAGCAAAGAAATCAAATCTGACCCTAAAAAAGATGATGAGAAATATCGTAAAGAAGCATGTGAAAAATGGATTGATGTACGAGCTTTTGGTCAAGTCTTCCCCATAAAAGGGGCGTCAAAAGGACAAGGCGCTTCCATCGGTATTCGCGGTCCCGTTTCGATTCACAGCGCTTTTTCAGTCGCAAAGGTTGAAAACCGCATGACCAGCCTTCAGATTACTAAAAGCGTTAGCACACAGGAAGGGAAAGAAGGCGATGCTGGAAAACGCGCGTCCGACACAATGGGCATGAAGCACCGCGTGGACCACGGCGTCTACGTCTTCTATGGAAGCATGAATCCGCAACTGGCGAGCAAAACGGGATTTTCGGATGAAGACGCACAAGCCATCAAGGAAGCCCTGCGGACGCTGTTCGTCAATGACGCTTCGTCCGCCCGCCCTGAAGGAAGCATGGCAGTTCACAAGGTCTATTGGTGGGAACACAACTCCAAGAATGGGCAGTATTCGTCTGCCAAAGTTCACCGCCTGCTCACTGTAAAGCCAAACAAGGAAGAACCGAAAGATATTGGAGATTACGACATCAAACGCGACGATTTAGATGGTTTGAACTGCGAGGAAATTGACGGCGAGTAATGCCGCAGGGCGTCGCCTTGCTCGAAATGCTGTAAAAAAACTCACCCCTTCCCCTCTTCCAAAGGGAGAGGAGTGAAGGGGCGAGGGAGAACGGGCGAATCACTGTCCGCTATGCAAACTCATACACAGGCGTTTGCATGAAACGGGCGGGCGGGCGCTTTTCTCGCAGAATGCGCTGGAGCCGTTCAACTGTTTGCGGTGAGAAGTATTGCTCGCCCGTTTCCACATCCACCCGCGCCGGGACGTTCTCGACCACGAAGAGTTGACCATCCTTGACCAGCGTATAGGTCACCAATTGCTCGACCAGTTTTTCCTCTCGATATGGCTCAGACATTTCTACCTCCGTTTCCGATATTCCATCCATTCGCTTTCGCTCGGCTCGTAAACGGTAATGATTTTGAGCAGCGGGCGGGACGGATAACTGCATTGAATGTGCAAAGGACGCCCCGCGCTGGTAAAACCAAGCAGCAGGCAACTTGGTCCGTACTTGTCATCAGGATAATCTTCGATAATTTCAGCCGTTTGAGCCGCCTCGCGGATTTCGTCTACAAGGATATTGCGCAAGAGCGCCTGGTCTGTTGCGTGCTTGGAAAACTCGAAAGCATCCTGGGCAAACTTCTGACGAAGCTCTTCAATGAGCGACACATTGAAATTCTAACACATCCACCCGCCATAACCTGACGCCATGCCCCGCGAATACACCCCCGACGACTCACTTGATTTGGGCTTCCACCCACGCCAACACCAGCGCAGCGCGCTCAACTGCCTTGCGAGCCTCTGCTTTTGTAACCGGTTCTCACTCACCTGGATAACGGGTCTGGACGGCATATTCGGAAAGCTCGAAGGATGTATCCACCTCTTTGGGTATTTTCATCCCTTGCGCTTTTAGCAGATCGAGCAAAACTTCAATGGCATGCGTTTTTGGAAAAGCAACGTCACGATACAGCAACAGAGCCTTTAGAGCCTTCTCGGCGCATTGCTGCGCATGGAAGGCGGCATCTTCGGGCAGGACGCCTTTTGTAACCAGCGCGGCGCGCCCCAATTGCAGGTCGGAACGGGCGCGTTGCAGCCAGGACAAAACGACATCAGCTGCTGCGCTCATACAACACTTTACCTTCCCTCAGGGCAGTCCGATAGATCAGCCCCTTCGTGTTACCGAGACGTCTGATTTGCTCCGGGGTGGCAATGATAATGTCCACTGGAGTAAGCAAACCCCGCAGAGCGCGGCGTACACGGAGGCTTTCCTTGCGCAGCCGCTTGACGCCAGGCACAATCACCAACAAATCCAGGTCACTGTCTGCGTTGGCTTCGCTGCGGGCATGCGACCCAAAGAGAATGATCTTGTCCGGGTTGCTGGTTCGAACGATGCGCCGTGTGATCTCAGGAATTTGGTCGGTTAGATTCATGGTAATGTCTTTGAATAAATTATAACCCATGCCCCACGAATACACCTTCGACGAACTCCTGCCCCTTTCAGGCATTCAGCACTTCCTGTTTTGCCGCAGGCAGTGGGCGCTGATCCATATTGAACAACAATGGAAAGAAAACGCGCTCACTGCCGAGGGCAGGATCATGCACAAGCGCGCCGACGACCCCTTCTTCACTGAAATGCGGAATGGTGTCGTCACGGCGCGTTCGGTGCCGATTGCATCGTATCGGCTTGGACTTTCGGGCGTGTGCGATGTAGTGGAATTCACCGCGTCGCCTGATGGGGTCAAACTGCCCAATCGCGATGGCTTGTATTTAGCCGCGCCTGTGGAATACAAACGCGGCAAGGAAAAGCACGATCATAGCGATGAAACGCAGTTATGTGCGCAAGCGATGTGTTTGGAAGAAATGCTTTCGATTGCCATTCCCAAAGGATTTCTTTATTATGGAGAGACGCGGCATCGCGTTGAAATCGAATTGACAACGGAGTTGCGTGATCTCGTCAAAGACATGGCAGATGAAATGCACAACTACTTCAGCCGAGGCTATACTCCGCGCGTCAAACCGTTCAAAGGCTGCCGCTCCTGTTCGCTGGCGGATATTTGTCTGCCTGAATTGCAGGGAAAAGCGATGACGGCTTCCAAGTACATCAAGCAGCAAATTGAAAGGGAGCAGTGAAGGTTGAACCGCGAAGTCCGCTAAGATCGCCAAGAAAAAAGATTTTTTGTTCTTCGCACCCTTTGCGCTCTTGGCGGTAAGAAGGAACTTATGAAAAAACTCGGTAACATTCTCTACATCACCACACCTGAAACCTATCTCTCGCTGGATGGGGAAAACATCGTCGTTAAAAAAGAGAAAGATGAGGACGCGTCTACGCGGCTGCCATTGCACAATTTGGAAAACATTGTTTGCTTCACCTGGCAGGGAGCGAGCCCCGCGTTGATGGGCGCGTGTGCGGAGCGAAACATTGGCTTGTGTTTCCTCACACCCAACGGACGTTTTCTTGCGCGGGTCACGGGCAAGGTGAGAGGAAATGTCCTTTTGCGGCGGAAGCAGTTTGAAGTCGCAGAAAAAGAAGCGCAGAGCGTCCTCATTGCCGCGTCATTCCTGCTTGGGAAAATTTCCAATTGCCGCAGAGTCCTCGAGCGCGCCATCCGCGATCATGCCATGCTGGTGGATGTCGAGTCGCTCACGGGCGCATCCAATTTTATGAAGGAAACGCTCAAAGCGATTCCCGCATGCAAATCCACTGACGATCTCATGGGATTTGAAGGCAGCGCGGCGAAGATTTATTTCGGCGTGTTCAACCAGTTGATTCTGCAACAGCGCGAAGACTTTTTCTTCAAGGAACGCAATCGCCGCCCGCCGCTGGATAATATGAACTCCCTGCTCTCGTTTCTTTACACGCTGTTGACGAATGAATCCGCCTCGGCGCTGGAGACGGTGGGACTGGACCCTTATGTTGGATTTCTGCACCAGGATCGGCCTGGCCGCCCTTCGCTCGCGCTGGACCTGATGGAGGAGCTTCGTCCCGTGCTTGTTGACCGTCTGGCGCTTTCTCTCGTTAACCGAAAGCAGATCACAGGCAAAGGTTTTACACAAAAAGAGAGCGGCGGAATCATCATGGACGATGAAACGCGCAAAGCAGTGTTGACCGCATGGCAGGAAAGGAAGAAGGAAGAGATTGTTCACCCGTACCTGAAAGAAAAGGTTCCCTTTGGATTGATCCCATACATTCAAGCAATGCTATTGGCGCGTCATCTGCGCGGCGACCTCGACGCGTATCCTCCATTCTTTTGGAATTAAAACAGGCCCGTTGGTTGAGTAGCCCCGTGTTCGTTGGGACGTATCGAAACCAACACGTTTCAGAAGGAATTCGTTATGATGGTCCTGATCACCTACGATGTAAAAACAGAAACCGAAGCGGGCAAATCGCGCTTGCGAAAAGTTTCAAAGAAATGCCAGGACTATGGCCAACGCGTGCAAAACTCGGTTTTTGAATGTATCATTGATCCCGCACAATTGAAGGAGTTGCAGGATAAGCTGCTCAAGATAATTGACCCGGAAGTTGATAGTCTTCGCTACTATTACCTTGGCGATAACTGGAAACATCGCGTCGAACATGTTGGAGCAAAGCCAGGCATTGACCTGGAGGGCACGATCATTACATAACATCGTTGCGGGCTGTTGGTCGAGTAGAGACGCCGTTTTTTGGCGTCACGTATCGAGACCACAGCTTGCTGCGAACCCAATGCTCACATAAATATAAGGCTGGGTTCGCAGGGAATGTTGCACTTTAACAACCAAATATAGCTTTCCAAAGTATGATTTTGAATGATTTACAACTGTAACAAATAAAACAAGGCCAATATCTGGCAATAAAGATATTTTTTTACCCAGATATTGCTGTCGCTCCCTTCATTGGGAGCGTGGATTGAAAC
>Ga0070741_10006687_pt1 | contig 24548 bp, 20 predicted proteins | sample Coa_R1_4_FD_66440 | JGI IMG/M metagenome (GOLD analysis project Ga0070741, IMG submission 66440) | Surface soil microbial communities from Centralia Pennsylvania, which are recovering from an underground coalmine fire - Coalmine... | ecosystem: Environmental > Terrestrial > Soil > Unclassified ... | reverse complement strand
CGAGCGTATTCGTCGCGCTGAATGCGTCAGTATCTTCCAAATCTTGCTTCACTTCTGCCGCGACCTGATTCAGACGCGCCAGAATCCATTTGTCCAAAAGATTTTCCGATGCTGGTGTTTTGCCTTCGGGATGTTTCGGATCAAAGTGTTCTGGTGAAGGTTGCCAACCGTCCAGCACTGCATATCCGACGAAAAAGTTGTACACATTCCACAACGGTAGCAAGAACCGACGACGCACTTCATCCGCGCGATTGTAGCCGAACAACAGATTCGCTTCGGGCCGCGTGTTCGCATACAGCCAGCGCATCACATCCACGCCCATCTGGTCCGCTGCTTCGTTAAACTCGATCATGTTGCCCGAACTCTTGTGCATCGGGCGTCCATCTTCGGCATACAGCGTGCCGTAGCCAAAGTTTTCGCAAAACGGCGGAGAGTTATCAATTACCGTCGCTTCCGCCAGCAGCGCATAGAACCAATTGCGGAATTGGCCGGGGAAGGATTCGCTGATCCAATCGGCGGGATACCACTCGCGCCAGTATTCGCGATTGGTACGGTACTGCAAGGTGCTGAACGGTACGATGCCCGCGTCGAGCCAAGGATTGCCAACCTCGTCCACGCGCGTCATCAAGCCGCCGCACGCCTTGCATTGCAGCTTGACCGCGTCAATATACGGACGATGCGGCGTGTGTCCTTCAAACACATCCCATCCTTCGACGGCGCGTTCTTTTAATTCCTTTTCATCACCAATCACTTCGTACTCATGGCAGTCATCGCAGACCCAAATCGGCAGAGCGAGACCGTAATAACGTTTCTTGGAAATCATCCAATCGTGCATGTTCCTAAGCCAATCCAGTTCGCGTTCCAGACCGAACGCAGGAATCCACTTAATTTGCTTGGTCACATCCATGATTTTGTAGCGCAGCTCGTCCATACTAATGAACCATTCGTCCACCAAGCGAAACACGAGCGGCGTTTTACAGCGCCAGCAAATCGGATAGCGATGTGTATATTCTTCCACGCGATACAGCCGATGCTTTTGATCCAGATTATCCAGAATCGGTTCGGCAACATCGGCAACCTGCATTCCCGTTAACCAGTCAAACCCACTAACAAACACCCCTTCATCATCTAGCGGCGCGACCAGTGGCAGCTTGTATTTTTTCCCGAGCGCATAGTCCTCCGCGCCGCAGCCCGGCGCGATGTGAACAATTCCCGTGCCTTCCGCCTCGCCAACTTCATCCCACAAGATAACGCGGTGCGCGTCCTTGGCACTAACAGGAATATCTTTCACCAATTCGTGCAGTTCGGTATGCCCGCCGATTTCTTGCTCCGCAGGCAGTTCGTCAAAGGGACCGTCATACGTCCAGCCGTCCATCGCGGTGCCCTTGAGCTCTCCAAGCACCTCAAACTTGCCTTGCAAAATGTGCGTCGTTCCTTTCGACAGGTAATAAATTTCGTCGCCTTGCTTTACCTTCACATAGGTTAATTCAGGCCCCACCGCCGCCGCGACATTGCTCGTCAAAGTCCACGGCGTGGTCGTCCATACGAGCATGTATTCGTCGTTGCGCCCGCGCAAAGGAAATTTTATAGTGACGCCCGGATGCGTGAGCTCCGCGTACCCATCGGTAACAATTTCGTGCTGGCTAATGCCCGTCGCGCAGCGCGGACACCACGGCATCACGTCCGCGCCGCGATACAGCCAATGGTTCTCCCAACATTTTTTGAGAAACGTCCAGATCATGTAATTGTTCTCATTCGAGAACGTGAAATAGCTACCGCCGAGATCTGGCAAACCGAGCTGCCCGACGATTTGTTCCACCGTATCGGTGACTGGACCTTCAGGACCCTGAACCGTGATCACTTCTTCGGGGTTGCTGACCAATTTTTCGCCGAGTGCGCGCAGTGCATTCGGGTCATTCCAATCCATCCAATAGCCGAGCCGAACCGATTGCTCGGTTTGCACCGCCGCAAAGCGCAGGACGCGTTCTTTGCATTTCAAAACAAATTCTGCCAATCCGAATTTTTCAATGTCTTTTTTCGTTTTGAAACCGAGCTGCTTTTCGACTTCAACTTCGACCCATAATCCTTGACAGTCAAAGCCCTGTTGATACCGCAGCTCGCGCCCACGCATTGTCCAATAGCGGTTATACAAATCCTTATAAGTTCGACCCCAACCGTGATGCACACCCATTGGATTATTCGCCGTGATCGGTCCATCAATGAACGACCATCGCTTTTCTCCCTTGTGGAGCGCGCGCATCTGTTCAAACGCCTGACTCTCGCGCCAAAATTTCAATACTTCGCGCTCTTGGGCGGAAAAATCCACTTGGGTTTTAACAGGTTCAAATGCCATACCTCTACCTCATCCTAGTCATTCTTGGTTAGTCGTTAGTGGTTAGTCGTCAGTCGTTAGTGGTTAGTCGTTAGTGGTTAGTCGTCAGTCGTTAGTGGTTAGTCGTTAGTGGTTAGTCGTCAGTCGTTAGTGGTTAGTGGTTAGTCGTTCCGCGTACTAAATTTATACTCCAGCCGCCTCTGTTCAATATAAGAATGAGATTTTCATCGTATCCCAAGTTTACTCGTTCCCTGTTATAATTCTGCCGTGATTACGAAAAGGTCGCGCCGACTTTGGTTGACGGAATGGACGTAACCTTGTCGAAACAGAGTGACGATTTTATCCTACTCCCCTACAGCAATTCGCAATCGCTTGTTAATTTTCCCCTTGCTTTCGTGACCCACAACTTTGATTCGTCCGACTTCCCGTGTATTCGCCACATGCGTTCCCCCATCGGCTTGTAAATCCAAGCCGACAATCTCAACGACGCGCACCATTTGAATATTCGGCGGCAGTAAATTAATTTTGGTGCGAATTAACGCGGGAATATGAAACGCCTCCTCGCGTGGCAAGATGCGCACTAACACGTTGCGCGCCGCCGCAACCTCCGCATTGATCCGCTCTTCGACCTCTCGCGCAAAATCACCACTCATACTTTCCAATTCAAAATCCATGCGCGCGACGAGCGGTTCCATATCCCCACCTGTCACCTGCGCGCCGTAATCGCGGAAAATCACTCCGCAGAGAATATGTAGCGCCGTATGCGTTCGCATCAATTTATAGCGTCGCTCCCAATCTACAGTTCCATGGACGGCATCCCCAATCTGCAAACCCGCGCGCTCCAATTGATGCCAGATCTCATCCCCTTCCTTTTTCGAGTCCACCACGCGATACTCCACATCGCCCGCGCGCAGTACACCAAAATCACTTGGCTGTCCGCCGCTACGCGCGTACAACGCGGTTCGATCCAGTGCCACGCGTTCGCTATCCGTCCCCACTACCTTCGCTGCAAATTCTTTCAAATACGCGTCGGTGTGAAATAAAAGTTCGGTCATCGTCTTCTTTCCTTATTAGAACGGATTTCTTTTTCGGAGGTCGTGAATAGAAAACAAAAACCTCTCGTCCCAAATCGGGACGAGAGGTGACATCAATTACGATTCAACTCCCGCGGTACCACCCGCGTTAATTGCGCCTGATGTGTACGCAATTCACTCATTCGAACACGAACATGCCCGCGCCCCGCTAACGGAGGACGCTGCCGTTTGAACTTACTGGCGTTCAAACCGTAAGGGTTTTTAGAAACTCTTACGGTTTGAACGCGGTTCAGTCAACCGCTCGGGAAGGATTTTCAGCGCAATTCTGTTACGCGGCTCACATCAACCCGCGCTTGCTGAAACAAAGTGTACGCTTACTCGTTTCCGTCACTGCGTTTCAAATTATTAAAGCAAAGTATATGTAGGCTATAACGGATGTCAAATTCCAATCTCTCGAGCCTTTACCTCCAACTTCCAAGCTTTTACCTCGCACTCACCAATGGCAAATCCACCATCGTCAACAGTCCCGGTTTCGCTTCCACCACGCGCCGCGCCGTATTCGCAATCACGGCTGCTGTCGAAATATCGCCATGAATTCCCTTCACCAGAGAATGAATATCCGGCGAACCTTCAATCCAGGCCTCGTCATAGGTCTCGGCAGCGTCCACCGCCATTTCCAATTCGAGAATAATTTTGTCCTCGCCCGCATACAAGCCGCGTCCCCACTGCCGCACACCCGTCACAAAATTTGGTTCCACAGTAAAAAAATCCGTCATTACGCGTTTGGTCGCGATGACTGGCTCGATTTCCTCTTGAATCTGATCGAGCGTCCATCCGAGACCACGCGCAATCAACCCAACCGACTCACTCAAACCGACATGGCGAATCTCCCGCCGCGCCACTGCCTCTCGAAACGCCTCACCCGTAAGCCCCGTACCAATTTTGCGCTGCAACTGCACGCGCCGTTTTGAGGCATCCACAACCCGCCGCACCCTGATGCGTTTCACCTCCGCACAGAGCGCGGTCAAGGCAACCGGCAACGTATCCATCGCATAGCCGGGATTGATGCCTGTCCCGACGACCGTGACGCGGTACTTTTTCGCGAGCTCGTTCAATTCTTCTGCCGCTTCGGGATGCTGCGCCCACGGATTCGCCAGTTCTTCACACGTCGAAACAATATTCTTACCCGCCTTGACTATTTGTTCCAGCTGCGGTTTCACTTTTAGAAAATACGAACCCGTCGCATGAACGACCAATTTAGCATCCTTGCCGAGCACCCGCCCTGTCTTGTCCGAAACCTTCACACCTGTTTTCTCCGGCAGCCCAATCACATCGGCAATATCTTTGCCTACCTTGTTTGGGTCAACATCAATCGCGCCAACAAATTCATACTCGGGACGCGTGGCTAACAAACGAGCGCACGCCGCGCCAATAGGTCCTAATCCGTACAATATCACTGGAATTTTTCGAGCTGCCATGCCATATTTCTCCTGATTGACAAAAAACGAGTCCACATTTGAAGGACTCGTCCATTCCTCTATAAAAGGGAACCGCGAATCTGCGCGAATCTTCGCGAATAAGAATGAACCTTTAGCGAAGATTCGCGCAGATTCGCGGTTCCTAAAGTTACGAACGCGGTTTTGCCGTCAAGGTCTGGTAAATGCGCTGCACATTGTCCTTGTGCAATTTCCGCACAACCCCATCGAGCAAGATGGGCGTACCGCCGCACGATTCGAGGGTAATATCCGCGAGTTTTTCTTTGCTCGTGCGCGTTGCCACCTTTGCTTTCACACGGTCATAAATGCAGTTCAGGTACGCGATATTCGCATCAATAGATTCGTCAATTTCACCCTTGAGCAAAACATCGCCGTGTCCTTGTACAATGTTTTCGACGTTCATCTCTTTGATTTGATTCAGAGTATTGATGAGCGTCTCGCGATCCCCCCAATAAATATGCGGCAGCGCCATCACTGCATCGCCCGCGAACAAAATTTTCTCGCCCTCAATGTAAATGCCAATCCCGTCCATCGTATGACCGGGCAACGGCATTAGACGCAATACCCTATCGCCGAGATGGAACGTCATCTTGTCAGGAAACGTGAGATTGGGAAGACGCAGTACCACATCCGCCAATTCAGGCGTGGACTGTTTCGCCTCGTTCAAATTCTTTTCCCCCGATTTCCGCAAGATTTCACGACACTTGTCGCTCGAAATAATATCCGCTTCGGTAAACAAATAATTGCCGTACACATGGTCGGCGTGATAGTGCGTATTAATCACATAGCGAATGCCACGTTTGTTTTTCGCTTCGTCCCGGAGAAAATCAAGCATCTCGCGCGTTTCACGCGGAAACGGAAGTGTGTCAATCACGATTGTGCCTTCATCCGTCACAATCGCGCCCGCCGTTACTTGGGCATAGAGTTCGCTTTGAAAAACGTAAATATCTTCAGTTACGCGTTCTTTACGCATTGCATGTCCTGTATTATGATTTCGCGTGAGCTTAACATAGCGAAAAAGGCTTGTCAAGGGCACTTTTAGAAGCCGCACGACAGGTCCACTTTAATACGTGGAACACCACCTTCAAAACGATACGCGCTTGATACAATGGAAATAATTGGAGATGAATTCAGAAGATAGTATGGAAAATCAGAATCGAACGGTCTCATGGCTCACGCCGAAATGTGAGGTACGTGAGACAAGACTGGGGCACAAAGGCATCTATACGGCGCAGCCCATTGCGAAAGGTGAAATCCTCTCCGTATGGGGCGGTGAAATTATGACGCGCGCACAAGTCGAAGAATTGCCTGAAAAGTATCGCCATTATGCAACGCAGATGGAAGAAGATTTTTATCTGGCAGGCGCGAGTGAGGATGCGGCAGATTACTTTAACCATTCCTGCGACCCGAATGCGGGGATGCAAGGGCATATCGTTCTTGTCGCCATGCGTGATATTGAATCTGGCGAACAAGTATGCTTCGATTACGCCATGACCGACGGCAGCAATTACGATGAATTTGAATGTGAATGCGGCGCGGCGAATTGTCGTAAATTCGTTCGCGGCACGGATTGGCGCGATCCCGAATTGTGGGAACGTTATGCCGGATACTTTATGCCCTATTTGCAAAGACGAATAGACCGATTAAGGCATGAACAAGAAATACAACAGCCCGACACATAGTTATATGTCGGGCTGTTCAGTTTATGTTCCCCGCTATGCCGTGCGCGATTAGGTTGTGAACCCGCGATTAGCAGGTATGGGTAACCTAATACCCTTTCGAAGTTGATGTGCCCGCGAGCACCTCAAGCATCGTCAGCGGAAACCGGCTCCCGTATGGAATGTGTTGGCTCAAACTCCACACTCGCATCACGTACACAGCAGGGCTATAAAAATACTAGCACATTCTTTTTTTGTGTCAAGGGGGTCAAAAAGACCCGAAGGGTTTTAGAAACCCTTCGGGTCTTTTGAGAGTCCTCAATTCTTCGGATGCACAATTTGCAGATGCAACATCTCCAGTTGGTCTTCGTCCACATCGCTCGGCGCGTGCATCATCAAATCTTGCGCTTGCTGATTTTTCGGGAACGCAATCACGTCGCGGATATTTTCTTCGCCCGATAAAATCGCGACAAAGCGATCAATGCCCGGGGCCATTCCGCCGTGCGGGGGCGCGCCAAACTCGAACGCTTCCAGCATGTGTCCAAAGCGGATGCGCTGGCGTTCCTCGTCAATTTTCAATAGTGAAAAAATTTTCGCTTGCAACTCGCGGTTGTGAATACGAATACTCCCACTCGCCAGCTCATATCCATTGCACACCATGTCATAACTATTTGCGCGCACCGCACCCGGATTGCTGTCGAGCAGGTACATATCTTCGGGCTTGGGCGATGTAAACGGATGATGCGCCGCATCCCATCGTTTTTCTTCTGCGTTCCACTCAAACATCGGAAAATCAACGACCCATGCGAACGTCAATTCATTCGGGTCCGCCAGTTTCAACCGTGCGCCCAATTCTTTCCGCAGCGCGCCCAACGCATCGGCAACCACATTCGGCTGGTCGGCAACAAAAATCAGTAAATCGCCCGTTTTTCCATCAAGTCGTTCGATATACGAAGCTTGTTCTTCAGGTGTTAGGAACTTGCTGGCAGGCGAATGTACACCGTCTGCTCGGAGCGCCATTGTCACTGCCCCACGCGCGCCTCTCGATTTCGCCATATCCACCAGCTCATCCAGTTCGCGCCGCGAATAGTCCGCGCAGCCCGGCACACGAATCCCTTTGACCTGACCGCCCTCTTTGACCGCGCTGACGAATACGCCGAATGACGAATTCGCTGCAATGTCACTCACGTCCCTCAATTCCATCCCATACCGCAAATCGGGTTTGTCGCTGCCGTACTTGTCCATCGCTTCCGCGTAGGTCAAGCGTGGCCACGGTGTTCGCATTTTCCGTTCGGGCGCGAGCGTTTTCACTATGTCCGTGAACAATGATTCGACCAGATTCAACACATCGTCTTGTTCGACGAACGCCATTTCCAAATCGAGCTGCGTAAATTCCGGCTGACGGTCTGCGCGCAAATCTTCATCGCGCATACAGCGTGCGATTTGAAAATATTTTTCATAGCCTGCAATCATCAACAATTGTTTGAATTGCTGCGGCGATTGCGGCAGCGCGTAAAACTCGCCGGGATGCACCCGGCTCGGCACGAGATAATCGCGCGCGCCTTCCGGCGTACTTTTCGTAAGAATTGGCGTTTCCACTTCGATAAATCCGCGCGCGTCCAGCCAATCGCGGATGAACTTGATGACTTTGTGCCGCAGCATCAAATTCTTTTGCATTCGCTCGCGCCGCAAATCGAGATAGCGATAGGTCAGGCGCAGTGTTTCGTCAATATCTTCATTTTTATTAATCACAAACGGCGGCACTTTGGCGGTATTCAAAATCTGCGCGTCGGTCACATAAACTTCAATTTCGCCCGTCGCCAGCGCGGGGTTCTCTTGTCCTTCGGGTCGCTTTTCCACTTGGCCCGTGACTTGAAGCACGTATTCATTACGCGCGTCGCTTCCCACACGATGCGCGTTGGGCGCGGTCTGCGGATTGAACACCACTTGCGTTAAACCAAAACGATCACGCAGATCAATAAAAATCAACCCGCCGTGATCGCGCCGCCGATGCACCCACCCCGCCAGCGTCACCGTCTTGCCCACATCATTTACAGTTAATTCACCAGACGTATGCGTCTTGAACATAAATTTCCGCCAGAGTTAAGCTTGAAGGACGATTATAGGCGGTTTGCGACCTGCCACAAATCACCACGACTGTTAGACCCGAAGGGTGTCCGGACACCCTTCGGGTCTATGATTACGTCAACGTGAGACACATATCCGGTGTACCAAAGCCAACCAGCACGCGCCACAGTCCGCACAGCGGCGGCACCAAGATACGCGAAAGAATCCCTAGGTTCAAATACAAATCCGCCAGCACCAGACCAACGACAATCAGTGCGGCAAAGATTTCATAACGAGCGTACTGCCAGTAAATCCGGTCCGGTAAAAGAATCTGCCAAAGCCGCGAGCCATCCAGCGGCGCGAGCGGAATTAGATTGAATAGCATCAATCCGAGATTCAACACGACGAATGTTTCCACGAATAAACCCGGCGAGAGATAGATTGTTTGTTCGCCAATTGCAAAGACCTTTTGCGGATTGAATGTCAGCAGATGCGTTCGTAAGATCAACGCCCCAATCGTCGCCAAGATCAAATTGGAAATTGGTCCTGCAATCGCGACCAGCGCCATCCCCACTTTCGGATTCGGTTTCAATTTTGTCGCGTCAATTTGTACTGGCTTACCCCACCCAATGCCGACAAACAATATCATCAGCGAACCAATCGGGTCAAGATGCGCCAGTGGATTCAACGAAAGCCGTCCCATCTTTTTCGGAGTATCATCCCCCAACCAAGTCGCCACCAGCGCATGACTCGCTTCATGGAAGGATAAGGAGACGACTAGCGCGGTCAAAACATAAACAATCGAAATTCCCAATCCTTGAAACAACATCTTGCTACTTCTTCTTTCTCACCGTCTGCCGAGCTACGATGTAATAGTCACAGAAAGCGGTTCTGAAACAATGACGCCATCGCGCATCGTTACCGTGCGATGCGCGGCGCGTGCGAGGTTCGCTTCATGCGTAATTAATAAAATCGTCATGCCGCCATCCGCCAATTCGCGCAGCAATGTGATGATCCCCGTCGCATTCGCGCTGTCAAGGTTACCCGTCGGTTCGTCCGCGAGCAAAAGCGGTGGGTCGTTCACTAATGCGCGCGCAATTGCCACGCGCTGCTGTTCGCCGCCCGACAATTCGGAGGGCAATTGGGACGCGCGTGCGGCAAGTCCTACGCGCGCCAGCATCGCTTCTGCCCGCCCCCGGCGATCTTTGCGCGCGTCGCCGCGTAGTTCCATCGGCAGCGACACATTTTCCAACGCGGTCAACGTTGGTAACAGTTGAAAAAATTGAAACACAATCCCGATATGATTGCGCCGCCAAATCGCCAGCGCGTTTTCATCGAGCGTATCAATTCGCGTGTGATCTACCCATACTTGGCCATCAGATGGACGATCAATCCCCCCAACCAAGTTTAACAGCGTGGACTTGCCACTGCCGCTCGGACCGACTACTGCCACAAATTCGCCACGCTCGACTTGCAGCGAAACATCGCGCAGCGCATACAGCGTTCGCGCGCCCATCGTGTACATGCGCGTCGCATGTCGGACATCAATCAAAACCTCCTTCGTCACCTTGTCACCTAATCACTCTCACACTATAATCCACTTGAGCATGGACGATTACTCCATTCGCCTGCCCGAATTTGAAGGACCGCTCGACCTCTTGCTCCAAATGATCGAACGCGCCGAGCTCGATATTACGCGCGTGTCGCTCGCCGCCGTTGCCGACCAATATCTCGAATTTGTGAGCAAACCGGGGAATATCGAGCTGAATTCGTTAGCAGACTATCTCGTAATGGCAGCCCGCCTCATCCTGATCAAGTCGCGTTCCCTGCTGCCACAGCAAGGAACGGCAAACGAGACTGAAGTCGAAGATTCTGCCGCAGCGTTAGCGCGCCAGTTGCGTGAGTACAAAATGTTCAAACAATTGGCACAGCATTTACGCGAACGCGAGCAAAAAGGTGTACATCTGTATCCCCGCCGCGCGCCACCACCACGTCCGACCGTTACGCGCCCGAAAAAAGTTTCGGGTCTCACATTCAATGCGCTCTATAACGCCCTGCGCCGCACAATCGAAGCCACTCCAACCCTTCCGGCAGGAACGATGATTGAACCGTTGCGCGTGTCTATCCATCATCGTATCGCGCGGATTCGAGAGCTTACCTGGACGAACGAGCGCGTTCAGTTCACTACATTACTACAAGAGGCACGCACGCGCATCGAAGTCATCGTCACCTTTCTCGCCATCCTCGAATCGCTCAAACGCAAATTAATTTTTGTCAATCAAGATGATATGTTCGGCGAAATCTATCTCTCCAAACGGCAAGATGCCGAATCGCATCTCCCAACACTCGAAGAGCTTGAAAATGATTTTGCATAGCGTAGGCATTATATGAATTGCCCCTACGCGCGATACAAACTTTCGACGCGTTCCGCCAGCTTGTCCCACTCATATTCCCGTGTCATCTGCACCGCCGCGCACGCGCCCAATCGTTCACGCATATCTGCATTGCTCAATAGCTCTACGGTCTTTTTCGCAAATCGTTCCACATCATTCGGCGCAATCAATATCCCTGTTTCATTATCTTGAATATACTCACGAATTTGTCCCACCGCGTCCGCGACGATGGGTACACCCGCCGCGAGTAAATCCATCAATTTCACAGCCGCTTTTGTCCGATTTACTAGTGTATCGTCAAACGGATAAATCGCAACATCTACCGCCGAAAAATACGCCCGTAACCGCGCTTCCTCAACCCATCCTGCATTGATAACTCGCTCCTGCCAGCCTTGCGCCGTGCTCATCTCCAGAAATTTTTTTTCCTCGCCGAACAACCCTTTGCCCACCAATAAAAGCTTCGCATTCGGTAAAAGCTTAAAAACGCGCCACAAGATTTCGCCCAACCGTTCCAATTTGAACTCAAAAAAACGTGTATAAAGCAAAATGGTCGGCGCATCGCCCAGCCCCAACTCGGCGCGAATTTGCGCGCGCGGTTCGCGGCTCGGCGGCAAAGGATTCACACCATTCGGCAAATACAAAACACGCTCCCGCGCAACGCCCAAGCTCCATACAATCGTTTCCAGCGCGCGACTCGCCACCGTAATTGCATCTGCGTGCGTCAAGCCCCATTTCTCTTGCCATGCAAAAAATTTCTTTTGCACCCACGAGTACGGTTCCAGCTCATTCCAGCCGCCCGCCCCTTCCCAATCATCTTCATCCAGCACAATTCGCAAATTCTTTAATCTAAAAACGCGCGGCTGCCATGTTATCCATTGTACAATACCCGAATACGCTTTTGGCTTGAATACATGGAGTACATCGGGACGAAACGTACCCACTCGCGCATTCATTGAAAATGGAATTTGCCCACGCGGAGCAATAGGCACATTCTCTATGAGAACTCCGTCATCGATCCAAATGTATCCCGCATGTCGGGGATATGACCACGGCGGCACTATCAATGCGACGTTGTGTCCGCGTCGGGTCAATGCTTTTGCCAGTGGCAGCGCGCGGGCAGCCATCGTACCTTTCGGTTTCAGCCCAAACGGCCCTACCATTGCCACACGCATCCAAATGATTATAGCATACGCACACTTGCATCATTGCACACTTGCATCAAGGTTGACGCACACCTAGCACATGATACACTTGCAAACTGCATTTGCACATGCCTTACATTTTAACCATTAACGGCGGCTCCTCTTCGATCAAATTTGCGCTGTTTCGCAGCGATTCCGAATTGACGCGCCTCTATGCTGGTCAATTCTCGCGTATCGGCTTGCCGGACGCTCAATTGGAAATCACAAATTCCACTACGCACGTGCAAGAGAAGCACGCGGTCAACGCACCTAATCATGCCGCGTGTATCAAGCCGCTGCTCGATTGGTTAGCGCAGCACGCAGACCTGAACGAGCTGCAAGCAGTTGGACATCGCATCGTACACGGCGGACCGAAATTTTCTGCGCCAGTACGAATTACACCTCAAGTCTTGATTGAACTCGAGCGCATCCAATCGTACGCGCCGGAACATATTCCCGCCGAAATCGCTCTCATCCGCGCCTTTGCCGAGCACGATTCAAGTATGCTCCAGATTGCGTGCTTTGATACCGCGTTCCATCAACCACTGCCGCGCACAGCGCAGCTACTGCCTATTCCGCGTCGTTATTTCGCGCAAGGCGTGCGTCGTTATGGCTTTCACGGCTTGTCGTACGAATATTTGATGAGCGAGCTTGAACGAATAGCTGGACACAAGGTTGCACAAGGGCGCGTAATTCTGGCTCATCTCGGCAACGGCGCGAGCATGACAGCCGTGCGCGATGGCAAAAGCATTGACACCACGATGGCATTTACGCCAACCGCCGGTTTGGTGATGAGCACACGGACAGGCGATTTGGATCCGGGAGTTTTTGCATTTCTGGCGCGTGCTGATAAATCCCCACCCGACACAGTGTATCACACCCTCCACGCCCAGTCTGGTTTGCTCGGCATTTCCGAATCAAGTTCCGATATGCGCGACCTGCTCGCCCGCGAAAACGAGGACGAACACGCGGCGGATGCTATCGCCATTTTTTGTCAGCAGGCAAAAAAATTTATCGGCGCATACGCCGCCATCTTGGGCGGACTCGATACGCTTGTATTCAGTGGCGGCATTGGTGAGAACGCCCCTCTGATACGCGCTCGCATTTGTAAGGGATTGCAATTCCTCGGCATCGAATTGGATGCCGCGCATAATCAAGCCAATGCTGCCGTCATTTCTGCAGATGCTTCGCGCGTCGCCGTGCGCGTCATCAAAACGGATGAAGAATTACAAATTGCGCGGAGTGTAGCTAAAGTTATAGCTCACTAAAACCCGAAGGGTCGGCGATGTTCTTTATCGCATGAGACCCCTTCGGATTTTAGTAAAGAAACTCACATGACCAACCAACCCCTTTCTCCTGATCTTTTAACCAAAATGGATGCATGGTGGCGCGCCGCGAATTATGTTTCCGTCGGACAGATCTATCTGTATGACAATCCCCTTTTGAAAAAACCGTTGGAGCGTGCTCACATCAAGCCGCGACTGCTCGGACACTGGGGTACGACACCCGGGTTGAATTTCATCTATGTCCATCTTAATCGTGTCATCGTTGAACGCGATTTGGATATGATTTACATTTGTGGCCCTGGTCACGGCGGCCCCAGCATCGTCGCCAATACTTATCTCGAAGGCACATACACCGAACTCTATCCCAACATCACACAGAATGAAGCGGGCATGAAAAAATTGTTCAAACAATTTTCATTTCCCGGCGGCATTCCTTCACATGTTGCGCCCGAAACGCCTGGCTCGATTCACGAAGGCGGCGAACTCGGTTATTCGTTGGCTCATGCCTACGGCGCGGCGTTTGACAATCCCGATTTGATTGTCGCGTGCATCATCGGCGATGGCGAAGCGGAAACCGGTCCGCTCGCTACCGGCTGGCACAGCAACAAATTTTTGAACCCGGCGCACGATGGAATGGTCTTGCCAATTTTGCATCTTAACGGCTACAAAATCGCAGGACCAACTGTCCTCGCGCGCATGCCACGCGAGGATTTGAATTCGCTGATGCAGGGCTACGGCTACGAACCGTATTGGGTGGAAGGCGGTGACGACCATGCCGCGATTCATCAACAAATGGCGGCGACGCTTGATACCATTCTCGACAAAATCCAAGCTATTCGCGACGATATGCGACCACATGGGTTTCGAGTCCTTCCCAAATTTCCGATGATTATTTTGAAAACGCCGAAAGGTTGGACAGGACCAAAAATCGTGGATGGCGAACAGGTCGAGGGCACATGGCGCGCGCATCAAGTGCCGATGGGCGACATGGACAAAGAAGAACATATTCGCCTGCTCGAATCGTGGATGAAAAGTTACAAGCCTGAAGAGCTCTTTGACGAAAACGGCACTTTCCGCGCCGAATATGCTTCCATCGCGCCGTGTGGTGAACGCCGCATGAGCGCGAATCCTCACGCGAATGGTGGATTGTTGCTTAAAGAGCTCGAAATGCCTGACTTTCGTGACTATGCCGTTACGGTCAAGCAGCCGGGCGCGACCGAAGCCGAAGCCACGCGGGAGCTCGGCAAATTATTGCGCGATATGGTCAAGCTGAATGACGACACGAAAAATTTTCGCGTCTTTGGTCCCGACGAAACGTCATCGAATCGCCTCAACACATTATGGGAAGTGACCGCGCGCACCTCGACTGCTGAAATCTATCCATCCGACGACCATGTTTCGCCCGACGGACGAGTGATGGAAGTTTTGAGCGAACATCAATGCGAAGGCTGGCTCGAAGGCTATTTGCTCACAGGGCGACACGGCTTTTTCTCATGCTATGAAGCGTTCATTCACATCGTGGATTCAATGTTCAATCAACACGCGAAATGGCTCGGCACGACGAAACGCATTCCTTGGCGTCGCCCCATCGCGTCGCTCAATCTCTTGCTCACTTCGCACGTCTGGCGACAAGACCACAATGGGTTCTCCCATCAAGACCCCGGCTTTCTCGACATTGTTCTCAACAAAAAAGCGGATGTCACGCGCATCTACCTACCGCCTGATGCGAACACCTTGCTCTCGGTGGCCGACCACTGTTTGCGAAGCAAGCATTACGTGAACGTTATCGTCATCGGCAAACAGCCCGCTCCCCAGTGGCTTGACATGAATACGGCAATCAAACATTGCACGGTTGGCATTGGCATTTGGGAATGGGCGAGCAACGACAGCGACGGCGAACCCGACGTAGTTATGGCGTGCGCGGGGGATGTGCCGACGGTCGAAACGCTTGCCGCTGTAGATATGCTATTCAAATATTTTCCCGACCTCAAAGTACGCACAATCAATGTCGTGGATATATTCCGTTTGCAGCCGAGCAGTGACCATCCGCACGGTATGAGCGACAAAGATTTCGACACGCTCTTTACTACCGACAAACCCGTTATCTTTGCCTTTCACGGCTATCCCGGTCTCATCCACAAACTCACCTACAATCGCACCAATCACGGAAACTTTCACGTGCACGGCTATCGCGAAGAAGGCACGACCACCACGCCCTTTGATATGGTTGCGCTCAATTATCTAGACCGTTTTCATCTCGTGATGGATGTCATTGACCGCGTCCCAAAATTGGGCGCACGCGCCGCGCATGTGAAACAAGAATTACAATATAAATTGATTGAGCATCATCAATACGTTACTGAACATGGCGAAGACATGCCCGAAGTGCGCGAATGGAAGTGGAAGCACAAGACCAGCAAAACGACCAGCGCGGGATTCATAAAATGAAAAATAACCGGGGCGAAATCCGCATTCTTCCCGATTTGTCCGCTCTATATCGCGCAGCTGCCGAAGCATTCATCGAGGAGGCGAATCGAGCGGTTCGCGCGCGGGGTGTATTTCATGTCGCGCTATCTGGCGGCTCGACGCCCAAAGGAATATATTCGCTGCTCGTCAATGACGATACACTGCGTGAGCAAATGCCTTGGGATGAAACTCAATTCTGGTGGGGCGATGAGCGGCACGTTCCGCCCGACCACCCAGACAGTAACTATCGCATGGCGAATGAAGTGATGCTCTCACATGCGTCCATTCCCAGTTCAAATATTCATCGCATCCATGCTGAAAATCCCAATGCCTCTCAAGCAGCATTGGACTATGAGACCGCACTGCGCTCCGCATTTCTCCTCGCCCCCCCGGCCATGCCCCAATTCGATTTCATTCTGCTCGGCATGGGTTCAGAAGGACATACCGCATCATTGTTTCCCGGCACCAAAGCGTTGAATGAAACAACGCGTCTGGTCGTCTCGAATTGGGTCGGCAAACTTTACACGTGGCGGATCACCTTTACCGCGCCACTCATCAACAACGCGCAGCGCGTAATGTTCCTCATTGCCGGTGAAGACAAGGCGCTGGCGCTCAAAGGCGTTCTCGAAGGTCCATACGAACCCGCCCAGCTTCCCGCGCAGCTGATTCAACCTACCAATGGGCAGCTCGTCTGGCTACTCGATCCCAAAGCCGCCGCACAATTGACGCCTCAATAGTATCGGCACGATAGGACGAAGAGGTAACATGGGAAAAGTGATTTTAGGAATGACAACCTCACTGGATGGGTTTATCAATGATCGCAGCGGCAGTGTAGGCGCGTTGTATCCTGATCTTGCCGAGTTGCGAAATACCGAACCCTTGCAAGAAGCCATACAAAATACCGGCGCGGTCGTGATGGGGCGGAATGCATTTGCGATGGCGCAAGACCCGGATTGGTACGCGGGAAATTACGAGTTCCAGGTGCCGATATTCGTCCTCACGCAGCAAGCACCGCAAAAGCACCCCAAAGAGACCGATGCGTTGACGTTTACTTTTGTGACAGACGGCATCGAAAGCGCCATCCGACAGGCAAGAGCGGCGGCTGGCGACAAAGATGTTTACATTATCGGAGGTGCCAGTATCGTGGAGCAATGTATCCAAGCTCGACTTGGCGATGAATTACACATTGACATTATGCCCGTACTTCTCGGCGGCGGTCTCCGGCTATTTCAACATATCGGTGTTGAACAGATTCCGCTCGAAAGAATCCAAGTCATGGAGCTCCCCAGCGGTAGAACGCATCTTCGCTTTCGCATTTTCAAATAAGACACCAAAAATAAACCTTCGAGGTCGGCGATTCGCAGAATCGCATGAGACCCTCGAAGGTTTATGTAATTGGAAACTATTCCACTGTGACACTTTTCGCCAAATTGCGCGGTTGGTCCACATCACAGCCCCTTGCCACCGCCACATGGTATGACAGCAGTTGCAGCGGTAGCATCGCTAGAATCGGCGTCAAATGTTCCGGCGCACGAGGAATTGTAATTACATCGTCCGCGTGCTGCATAATCATGGTATCCCCCTCCGTCGCAATAGCGATTACCGGCGCTCGGCGAGCACGCACTTCTTGGATATTGCTCACCACCTTGTCTAGCGTCGGACTCGCCGTTGCAATAGCGATGACAGGAATATCTGGGTCGAGCATCGCAATCGGTCCGTGCTTGAGTTCGCCCGCCGCATACCCTTCCGCGTGCAAATAGCTCACCTCTTTCAATTTTAGCGCCCCTTCCAATGCGGCGATATATCCAAAGCCGCGCCCAAAGAAAAAGCACGAGCGATGCCGCGTCAATTTTTGTGCAAGCTGCGCGGCTTGTTGATCCACTCCCAGCGTCGCTTGGACTAAATCAGGGAGGCGCAGAAAACTAGATACCAGCATCCGTCGTCCGTCGGGAGCTTGCCCCGAGCCAAGTCGAGGGGGCATCCGTCCTATCTTTCCCGCCCAATCCAGCGCGATGAGTTCCAACAATGCCACCTGCGCGGTGAACGTTTTTGTCGCCACGACACCGATTTCAGGCCCCACGCGCAGATACATCACTGCATCCGCCCCGCGAGTAATAGAACTCCCGACAACATTTGTCAGTGCCAGCGTTTGCGCGCCATTCTGCCGACCCAATCGAAAGCTCGCCAGCGTATCCGCTGTTTCGCCCGATTGTGTGATGAGAATGAGCAGAGTTTTGTCGTCAATCACAGGCAACGCATAGCGGTACTCCGAAGCAATCTCAACTTGTACCGGCACGCGCGCCCATTGTTCAAACGCCAATTTTCCTGCAAGCCCCGCATGGTATGATGTCCCGCACGCGACGATATGTATGCGTTCAACGCGCTCCCAATCCAACGCGTCCAATTCCGGCAAGTGAACACCCTCCGTATCAATGCGCCCGCGCAGCGCGTTCGCCAGCGCGGAAGGTTGTTCATGGATTTCTTTGATGAAAAAGTGCGGATAACCTCCCTTCTCGGCTGACGCTACATCCCATGTGACTTCGAACGGCTCACGTTCGACTTCTTCCCCATCTAACGTAAACAGCCGTACCGCATTGTGTGTAATAGCAACCAGCTCGCCATCTTCAATAATGAGCGCGCGGCGCGTATGGTGCAATAAAGCGGGCACATCCGACGCAAGCAAATTTTCATTCTCTCCAACGCCCACGATCAGCGGCGAAAAATGTCGCGCCCCGATGATGAGGTCAGGCACGCGCGCATCCATCACGCCCAACGCGTATGCACCGCGCACGCGTTTCAACGCAGCGCGCACCGCGTCCATCAACGCGACTGCACTATCTGCTCCGCGTGTTTCAAATTCCTCCTCAATCAAGTGCGCGAGAATTTCTGTATCCGTTTCCGATTGAAATGTATGCCCCCGCGTCTTTAATTCATCGCGCAGCTCTGCATAATTTTCCACAATCCCATTGTGAATCACCACGACTCGCCCATGTTCATCCGTATGCGGATGCGCGTTCACATTATTCGGCGCGCCGTGCGTTGCCCAACGTGTATGCCCCAATCCCAGCGTTCCGCGTGGCGCATTCCCATTCAACTGATTCGTCAATTTCGAGAGCTTGCCTTCGCTCTTGCGGACAACAATTGTTCCATCGTCGGTTCGCACTGCAATGCCCGCCGAATCGTACCCGCGATATTCCAAACGTTTCAGCCCATCTAGCAGAATCGGGCTAACCTGTTTATCTCCCACGTACCCCACGATGCCGCACATAACCAGTTACCTCCATGTGTGCTTGAAGCGACTGCCGACAGACGACGGCAGACGGATGACCGCCAACTGTCCTTTCTCGCCATTCGGGAAATGACACGCGTCTCGCGCTAATGACGAATCGTCCGTTTGCGTCAAGCGAACGACAATTCAGCGTATATGCACGCGGCGCACATACGCCAATGTCAAGATTGTTAATAAGAGTGGGATTGACGTTCGCGTTTTGTCCCGCCAGTCACCTGTCGGCTTTGTCGCGTTCGTCGTGGTGGGGGAAAAAAATTGCTAGCAAAGAAGAACACTTTGCTAACGGAGGCATCCGCTGATCTCTCGATTTTTGCGGTGACATACACCACTTAGCACTCGCACCGAAGCGAGGAACCTCCACCTCGTCAAGAAAACTAGAGAGTCGTTAGTCAATAGTCCTAGCAAATTGGAGTACTCGCCTCTAATGGAGGCTAATGTCTAACGTCTAGTTTCTCCCTGCGCTCATTTTTCCCCATAATTTCAATTCATCAACGGCATCACCTCGTTTCGTTTTGGAAAATTTTGCCGAGCACCCGTATCATACGGCAAAAGGTAACGTGGCGCAAATTGGTCAACATCCGCATATCTGCCGCGCATTTCGGAGGGCAGCAACGCAGCTAACGAATACATCATCTCATCTGTGATTGCGTGCAATTCGTCGCGCGTGGGCTTTTTTTCTAGCGAACGAACGATGAGCGGCTTGCCAGCGCGCATGGTAATAGGAGTTCGCCTCAATTGTTTCACATTTTTCAAATACGGCGCGCCGCCCCGCATCGAAACTGGCAAAATGGGCGCGTGCGAGAGCGCCGCAAGTAGTGCCGCGCCTTCATGTCCTTCCTGCAAAGTTCCCTCTGGATTCCGAGTGCCTTCGGGAGCCATCAACATCGCATGGCCGGCTTTCAATACCCGCAGTGCCGTTTTCAGTGCGCCCGCGTCGCCTTCGCCGCGCCGCACGGGGAATGCGCCGTACCATTTCAACGCAAAGCCGAGACGATGATTCAGCGCCTCCGCCTTTGCCATCGGGTACATATCATTGCGGACAAATACGCACGGCACAAGCGGATCAAGAAAACTATTGTGATTAATAATCACAAGCAGCGGGCCCGTGCGCGGAATATATTCCAAACCCTGCAAATCGAGCTTGAGCGAAAGACGCATCAGCACGTACATGCCCGCATTGGCAAAAATGCGCCAGGCGGCGTATGACTTGGGTACGTCCATTTCTACCGCACCGCCAATTTTTTCGCGCATTCACGCGCGATTTCAATCGCGCGTTCCACCGTTTCCTCAATCGTCAAATCGCTATTATCCAGCAAAATTGCATCCTCTGCCGGGCGCAAGGGCGCCACACTGCGCGAGGAATCACTTTTATCGCGCTGGCGAATTTCCTCGCGCATCTGCTCCAGTGTCCCCTGCTGTCCGCGTGCTGAACGGTCAGCCATACGACGTTTCGCACGCGCCTCCTCTGACGCGGTGAGATAAATTTTACATTCGGCGTTCGGCAGCACCACCGTTCCAATATCGCGTCCGGTCATAACAATTCTGCCGCGTTCCGCGATACGGCGCTGTTGCTCGGTCATCGCGCGTCGTACACCCGCGTACGCCGAGACCATGGAAACTTTGCGGTCCACTTCGGGACGGCGCACTTCCCACGTCACATCGCGCCCGTTCACGGTCACCGTAAATTGGCGACTATCATTTACGGTAGGCGGCAATACATTAATTTCAACCGCTTCCGCAAGTTTTGTCACTGCCACTTCGTCGTCAATGGGAATACCCCGCGTCAACGCCTCGTTCGTCACCGCCCGATACATCAATCCCGTATCAAAATAAAAATAACCGAGTCGCGCCGCCAGCTTTTCCGCCAGCGCGCTCTTGCCCGACGCTGCGGGTCCGTCAATGGCGATGAGATTCGGAAACTCGGAACAAGTATGCGTCATGCATCATCTCGTGCGCGACTTGGTTTTATTATTCGCGCTCGAATACGATTGATTGCGTTTCTGCGAAAACCTTTTCGGCGAAAATTTTTTCAGTGGGCGCGGCTGCGTCTCTTTGCGTAATTGCGCGACCTCCGCGCTGGTCAATGCGCGCCATTCTCCCGGTTTCAGTTTGCCAAGCAAAAGTGAACCAATGCGTACTCGAATCAACCGTTTGACGGGATAGCCCACTGCCGCGCACATATGGCGAATTTGCCGTTTCTTGCCCTCGTGCAAAATAATCCGCAGCCAAGTCTCGTCGCGCCCCGCTTCGCCAAATGGCTGATGTCGCCCCGCACGTTCCACGCGATCCGCGCGCATCCATTCGCCTTCGTACAAAATTCCGCGTTCCAGACGTTCCAACGTTTTATCATCGGGGGTCCCAAATACCAGCGCAAGATATTCCTTCTCATGCTCATAACGCGGATGCGTCAAGCGATTCGCCAGTTCCCCATCATTCGTGATAAGTAACAGACCCTCACTGGTCAAATCCAAACGCCCCGCTGCAAACATGCGCCGACCATCCGGAACGAGGTCGAGCGCCGTTTTGTTATCTGCCGTTTCGTCACGGTCCGAAATATAGCCGCGTGGCTTGTTCAAAAGATAATACGCCTTGCTTTCGACAGCGACAGGTTGATTGTCCACCAGAATCGTGTCATGCTCGGGGTCAACCTGCGTGCCGAGCTCCGCCACTACTTTGCCATTCACTCGCACACGTCCCGCGACAATTAATTCTTCCGCATGACGCCGCGAAGCGACACCGGCTTGCGCCAAAATTTTGTGTAGCCGCTCCCTCATAATAACTCTGGAAATTCTTCTTTGGTCAATCCCGCTTCACGTAGAATGTTAAGCAGTGTGCCTGGCGGTATGCTTTTTCCTCGATGGAATGAGACAGTTACACGTCGTCCCGATTCGGGGTGACGATAGAGACGATGACTTTCTCTGCTTCGCTGAAATACAAATCCTTTTTTCTCGAGCACGCGAATTACTTCTATCGCCGTTACGCCCGATAGTCGCGCCATCAGGCAGCGATCTCAAGTTGTACCTGTTCAACATGATCGTCGGGGATTGGCTCATTGGAAGCTATCAAGTCCTCAATATAGAATTCAATCGCCTCGCGGATATTCTTTAGAGCTTTAGCACGGTCCTCCTTGAGTATTTTCTTGTTCGACATGAGCACTATCCGGTTCCTTTCCATTCTCACGTTCGTGTAGGACAGGCGTTACATCATTGGGCAGCGGCGGAAGCTGGTCGAGGCTCGTTAAACCAAAATACTGCAAAAAGTCGAAGGTCGTCGCATATAAGGTCGGATGTCCTACCGTTTGGAGCTCGCCCACCGACTCGATCAATCCTCGCGCGAGCAATGTGTGAATAACCCCATCACAGTTCACGCCGCGTATGTTTTCAATCTGCGGGCGCGTAATGGGCTGGCGGTATGCAATGATGGCAAGGGTTTCAAGCGAAGCGGGCGAGAGGCGCGGCGCGGTGTCGAGTCCTAAAAACTTTTGCACTTGCTCCGAAACTTCGGGCGCGCTCACGAACTGCACGCGATCGCGCATCCTCTGCAAACGAATCCCGCGCGTCGCATACTCCTGCTCGAGCTCGGCGAGCGTTGCTTCAATTGTTGCCGCATCTTGCTCCAGCGCGTTCGCCAGAGTTTCTACCGCAACTGGACCTTCCGAAACGAGAATGAATGCTTCAACCAGAGATTTCAAATCAGCCGTCGTGGGCGGCAGAGATTCATTCATTCCTCAACTCTGACTCGCGTTTTGGGCTGCTTCATCCACTTTGCCGGACACGATCTGCGGCAAATCCAATTTCGGCAATGCGGGCAGACCGCGTTTCGGTGGTTTCATCTGTTCAATTTTGATTTGGACTTTGCCCACGCGCAAGCCAAGGCCGCCTTCCAGTACCGAGCGCGTCATGTCCATCACTTCATCGGTTTTTTGCTTAATATCTATATCAGCTGTCGTCAACATATCTACGAAAACGTCCACTGCATCACCCTTGCCGCGCGCGACTCTCGGAGTTGCTCGAATCACTCCGGGCAACGGGTCGAGCGCATACTGCAATTGTGTCGTAATCGCGTCCGCGCTCATCAATACTTCCGCGCCCTGAATAGATTTCAGGTGCATCCGCATCTTGCCGCTTGGCATCAACTCTAAATACAGGAGCAGAACGGTAAATACAAACGCGAGAATTGCCACGCCGAGACAAAGCAATTGCGTCGCTCCAATGTCAGGCGCGGAAATCGCGCTCAAAGTTGGTTGCAGCGCGGTACTAATTGCGCCTCGCGCAAAAAGCACGAGGAAAATGGAAATGCAAGAAAAGACCAGTAGAACTGCCAGTAGCAACACGACGATTAAGCGATTGATAAAATTCATAAAACACCTCGCGGTAGGCTTTCAATGTAGTGGATGTTCGTATTATATCGCGATTCCGCTTAAAGACCCGAAGGGTGTCCGGACACCCTTCGGGTCTTTAAGCGGAGCCGGTACAACACCGTTGCGGTCGTCGCAACACCCAACAATGCCAAAGCAATGCCCGAAATCAACAGCCCGAAATAAAATGAGCGTGGACGATACTCAAACTCGACACGATGCTGCCCTGCTCCCAACCGCACCGCGCGAAAAATCACATCCGCCCGCGTAATCGGCGTCGGTGCGTCATCCACCAGCGCCGTCCATCCGGGGTCCCAGGCGTCAGTCAAAACAAGATAGCCGTCCGAATCCGCTTTCGCGTCAATGACGACGCGTTCGGGTTCGTACGAAACAATATTCGCACTCTCCCCAAAGCCCTGCCCTATATCTGTTTCAAATTCATCCCCTTCTGCGATATAAATTTCCGCGTTCGGCTGCGGTGAGTGCAGCTGCTGGAATGCTTCCTCGTCGCTCACCCGCCGAACATTATGCGTAATAAAGGCGCGCGGCGAAGCATCTTGGTTTTCAAACACCGCCACGTCCTCGCTGCGGTACACCAGCGCCTGTCGCCCTTTTCCCAGAATCGGCGCAAGGTCAATTTGCGCGTCGCCGTTCAGCAGCGCAACATTCGCAATATGAATCAAATTCCCGTCGAATTTCGGTTCGATATGCAGCCGCGTGATTGGCACTGGCGTATTTGAAAAATTCAAACGCGCCCGGTACGTATGCCCAATGTGATTCTCAATCGGAAAGGCCGAACGCGCGGGAAAGGACGAGGCGATTTCGGGACGCGCGTGCTTGACCGCCTTCGTCACGTCACTGCGATCATACGCCCATTCCGCCGTATCCAAACCCGCGCGCAGCGGTACGCGATATTCTTTGCCAGTTTCATCATTCAAAACAATATCCGCTACTATCGCGCCGTTCTGCAAGTCCGCCGATTGCGCCAA